>SESF01028179.1_pt1 | contig 101389 bp, 73 predicted proteins | sample 3171521 | NCBI WGS metagenome assembly SESF01 (sample SAMN10866945, study PRJNA518727) | freshwater metagenome | biome: subpolar coniferous forest; feature: holomictic lake; material: water; isolation source: holomictic Lake 227, 6 m and 8 m depth | place: Canada: near Kenora, Ontario | collected...
CGCAAGGCCGTTGTCACGGAGGTTGCGGCTCCGGCTGCGAAGCCGCTGCACAATCGCGCTGCGGCAGGTGATCCTGCCCCGCGTAAGGATGACGAGCAGTCTGCGAAACTGCGCAACCGCGCCCAGGAGATCGTCAAACGCGACGGCTGCGGCTACATGGTCGCGTTCCGCCGGGCCGAGGTCGAATTTTCAAAAGGAAAAGGAGAATAACGATCATGACGCAATCGAATACACGCGCGGGGAGCTTCCCCGTCCTGGCAGGCGAAGACCTGACAGACAAAGAGGGTTACCTTGTCAAGATGACCCATGACACGGGCGTGCCCGAGATCAAACTGCCTGCCGCGATCACGGATATCACGCCGTACGTAGTCGGAGAGGGCGCGGCTGACACCGCCCTGGCTTCCGTGACCCCTATCGTCCCGGAGCGCAATACGCGCCTGAAACTCAAGGGCACGTGCAATCCAGGTGACCAGCTTGTGCTGGCCGCTATCGCCGGCAGTGACGCCGGCATGGTGCGCCTGATCCCGACGGCTGGCGGTACCTATCGCGTGATCGCGATCGCGGAAGAGGCCGGCGTGGACGGGCAGCTTGTGCTGTGCCGCCCCTGCTCGGTCGGCAACGTTCTCGTTTCTTAACAAAGAAGTAAAGGAGTAGAAAAGATTATGAGCAGACTTTCAGATATCAGCGAAAGCCCCCTGCTGAAGGCGTTCGCCCAGGGCGCTGCGCAGTCCAACATCATGCCGGTGGCCGACTTCCTCGCGCCGACCGTCGAAGTGCCGACCTCCGTCGGACGCTTCAAGAAGTACACCGAGAAGAACCGCTTCCGCATCCCTCAGACCCTCCGCGCCATCGGCGGGCGCGCGGCGGAGCTCTCCTTCGAGGTGAGCGACGAGTCCTACAACTGCAATCCGCACGCGCTGGACTATCCCGTGGATAACCTCGAGAAGCTGGAGTCCGGCGAGCTTGAGGACTGCCTGCGCGAAGGTGCGGTGGCCTGTGCCGAGGTCGCGGCTCTGGCGCATGAGAAGTCCGTCATCGACGCGGCCCTCGGCGCAGTGGGCGCGGGCACGGCCAAGACATGGAACAGCTCCGCTGATCCGATCTCCGACCTGGATGACGCGATCCTCTCCGTCATCAAGACGGCGAAGTACGGCTCGCTCATGGGCGTGGGCGTGCTCTTTGGCGCGGGGGCATGGAAGATCTTCAAGAACGCCGAGAAGGTGCGCGGGCGTTTCGTGGCGGGCGGGGGCAGTGCTACCTTCGCCGTGCCGACCGAGGCGACCGCGGGCGGGCTCCTGATCGGCAACCCCGATGTCCGCACGTCGTACATGGTCTATGATGACGCGCCGGAAGGCAAGGACGAGAGCATCAAGTTCCTGCTTGATACCGCGATCCTGATCTTCGCCCGCCGGGCGAATCCGACCCGCCGTGACCCCAGCTTCATGAAGACGTTCCGCCTCGCGGGACAGTACATGGTGCCGGGCAGTTATCTGCGCGAGGACGGCCGCGTCGAAGTGGCTAAGTTCGACTGGTCCGAGGATGTCCGTATCACCAACGCCTCGGCTGCGGTGCGCTTGAACATCAGCTAACCGGCAACGGTGATAGAAACAGGCGTACCGGTCCTTTCGAGGCGGTACGCTTTTTTTGTAAGGAGGTATTAGCATGAGAAACAGATGGAGTGACGCCGCACGTGCTGCGGCACTGGCGGTCAGACAAAAACGGGCCTTTGCTGCGAACCCGCAGGCGAAACCCAAGCCCGTTGTGGCAAAGGGGGGACTCGCTAAAAAACCTTTTCCGACTGCTCCGAGCAGTACTCCCAAGCCTAATGTTTACATTCCTCCAAACGGCGGTGTTGGAACGCAATACGCGGAAGGTATGAAAGTTCTCCCCAAGCCGAACATCTTCTATTCGTCCACGTATCCGAACGGACCCGGGCAAAGCGGAATCCGCTACGACCCAGCTAACCCCAACACAGGCGAAGGCAAGGGGCCGCAACCCATGCCTCCTAAGCCACCGCCGGTTAAACCACCGCCTGTGAAACCTGGCTGGCCGCGTGATCGGGGTGTAGGCGGTGAGTTACTTATCGGAAAATCCGCCCCCACTGTTTTTATCAACGGAAAGAGGTACACGAGGGTCGGCAACAAGCTGGTGCCCTTTGTTGTTGTGCCCTATAGTTATACCTAAAAGTTATTAGCCGCCTCTCCTGAAAGGAAATAAGGTATGCCCGTCGTTTCCCTCGTTTCTTTACTGGCGCCGCCTGTCGCGCCTCCCATCGAGGCATGGATCACCTATCCGGCCGTTAACGCGCCGCAAAACCATCCGATGATCCTGAATGCGCTTTCCGATGACGGATGGTGGAACGGGTTTGCGCTCAATCAGTGGGTTGACGGCGGCTGGTGGGAGAACAAAGGGGATAAGATAGCCGAGATCATCAGGGGGGCTGTGCTGGACTTCAGGGAGGCTTACGGCGCGGCGCTTGAAGAGGACGCGAAGGATGACGCGACACTTGTGCCCACGTCATGCCTCGCTTATATCGACGCGACTGTGCAGTATAACCTCTGCCTGAGATTCGATCTCTATAATCTCATGGCTGACGGCGTGACAAGATACCAGGTCAAAGACTATTTCGAGCAGGCGTGGAAAGAGGCTTCCATCTATCGGCGGCATATCGCCACGATGAGGAAAGCGTATCGGGACGAAGTGAAAGCGAATGCGACTGCGACAGCCGAAGGCACGCCGTTTTACCTGTCCGGGACCAAGGGGAAAGCGAGGAGCCTATGAGCGCACCAGTCGAAGGATGGTTATCGTACACATACTATCGCATGCACATGGCGAATAGATATTTTGACGGCGTATATGTTCCGATGGCCATGCATCCGAAGATTCAGCACGGGCTAAGCGACGACGTTGGCGGCTGGCCCGCCGGCAGTCTCGGACATGAGGGACAAGTTGCGCGGGTCACTACGATTATCACGGCTGCCGTGTTGGACTTCCGCGAGGCGTACGGCGCGGCGTTCGAGGAAGCCGCGAAGGACGACACGACGCTTGTGCCGGTCTCTTGCCTGACACACATCGATGCGACAGTATGGTACAACATCTGCGCGGCGTATGGGCTGTACACCCTCAAGCCGGACGGCGTGACGCGATACCAGCTCACGGACTATTTTGAGATGGCTTGGAAAGAGGCGTCCATCTACCGAAGGGCTATAGCGATCACCAGGCGGACATACCGGGAAGAGATCGCCGAGGTCGTATCCGCAAACGGCACACCTGTGTACATACCCAGAACTGAAACGATTGGGAGGAGTTTATGAACGAAGACAACATCCACGAGATTTTCACATTGCTAAGGCAGATACAGTGCGACATCGCCTCCATCCGGACGCTGTGCCCACACCACGAGAAAGAGATCGACGAAATGGGAACCCGATTGTCAAAATGTGAAGAGGTGATCAACCGCGCCACGGGCATGTACACGATCATCGGCTTCATCGCTGGAATCCTCGGTTCCCTCGTCGTCGGTATCGCCTTGCATTTCCTGACGCGTAAATAAAACAGTCATTTTTAACGCATCATTTTCAGGAGCCAGCAGACCGTATAAAAACGCTTCGGAGGTGCTCAAAAAAATCGCCTTGCGCGACCGTTTCCAAATCGTTTCCAATTTGCCCTTTAAAGCGTGTAAAAACGGGCTAAAACGATTAAAAACGATCACGTTAATAAAATTGCGAACGCAACGCGGAAAATGAAGAAACCCCAATAAACACTAAGTTTTATTGGGGTTCGAAGATGGTGGCGGGTGAGGGGCACGATCCCCCGACACGTGGATTATGATTCCACTGCTCTACCAACTGAGCTAACCCGCCAAAAGTTCGTTAAGCTTACAAAATTCGTATGGCGATTGTCAACGGGAAAGCATGGAAAATCAAAATTTAATTGCTCGTCGACCTGTCTCTGCGGCTCACCGAGACGGTTCGCCCTACCTTGCAAGCACCGAAAGAGGACATTCTGTTACGCATGGGTTATTTCGAGTTTCTCCAGCTCGCGTTCAGTAGCACGCGGAGGTTTTTGCCATTTTGCCAGCAACAGGTAGGCTGTCGGCACCACAACCAACGTGAGCAGACAGGCACTCAGTCCGCCATAGACGACCACCGCGCCAAGGCAACGACGACTCATGGCACCTGCGCCGCTGGCCAGCAGTAGCGGGATCGCACCGACCACGGTCGAGATGCCGGTCATCAAAATCGGACGGAGTCGCATACTGGCCGCCTTGATAAGTGCTTCCTCAAATTCGATTCCTTCATCCCGCAATTGGTTGGCAAATTCGACAATCAGAATGCCGTTCTTCGCGGCAAGGCCAATCAGCATGATCACACCGATCTGACTATAAATATTCATAGTCGCGCCGCTATACCAGAGTCCGGCCAGTGCGCCAATCATACCGAGTGGAACTGTCAGCATCACGATGAAGGGACTGATAAAGCTTTCAAACTGGGCTGAGAGCGTCAAGTAAGCGATCAGGAGCGCGAGGCCAAAAATGAGTGTCATGGAACCCGTCGACTCCTTGAAGTCTCTGGACTGACCCTTGAACCCGATCTGCACTTCGGGTGGCAATTCTTTGCGCACCGTCTTCTCCAGAAAATCAAGGACCTGACCCAAACTGTACCCTGCTGCAACATTACCCGACAGCGTAATGGAGCGCATACGGTTAAAACGATTAAGCGTCGCCGCGTCGCCGACCTCCTTGATCGTCACTAAGTTGTCGAGCGGGATCGGGGTCTGTTGTGTCGCAGAACGCACATAAATATTGCGCAGATCCTCCAATGAACCGCGTTGATTTAACCCCGCCTGCAACATGACATCGTATTCTCGGCCGCGGTCTACAAAGGTCGTGATGCGCTTGGAACCCAGCAATGTTTCCAATGCGCCGCCGATAGCCTTGGTGGACACGCCCATCTCAGCCGCACGATCCTTGTTGATCTGCACATGGAACTGCGGCGTGGTCTCCTTGTAGTCGAAATCAACATCCAAAAAGCCCGGATACCCTTTAATCTTTTCCATCAACTTATCGCGCCAAACCAGCAAATCCTTATAATCCGGACCGCCAATCACGAACTGCACGGGCATGCCGCGCGTACTGATGCCAGAGGGTAAAGAGGGCAAGGCGCGAGCGCCTGGGAGCTTTGCCAGCAGCGGCCGCGTTTGATCCAAGACCTCCATACTGCTGCGTGAACGTTCCCTCCAGGGCGTAAAGTCTAGGATGAGACGCGCATTATTCACCGCTCCCTCGCTCCCCAGTTGCGAGGGCAGAATGAGGAGTCCCCATCTCAATTCATTATCGTTGAAAGCCGCCATTGAAGTTGGAATAAATTTATCAACCAACTTATTCATCTCGTAGTAACCTGTCCCCTCCGGTGCCTGCATCATGACATAGAAGAAGCCACGATCTTCAACAGGTTCAAATTCGGTCGGGATCACTCTCCATCCCCAGACAACAAAAACACAGATCGTTGCAAAAACGAGCACTGTGAAAATTTTGACTTTCGTGATGGTTCTGAGAAACGCGCTATACCCCCACACCAGATACTTCATCACCCAATCGACGCACCTACTGGTCAGAGAGACCTCCTCATGTGCTTTCAGTAATCGCGAACAGAGTAAGGGCGTCAGCGTGAGAGCCACGAGGCCGGAGAAACCGACGGCTGCGCTCATCGCAACAGCAAACTCCGTGAACATTTTACCAGCCTTGCCTTGCCATAACAGAATAGGAAGAAAAACAGCCAACAATACAGCCGTTGTTGCGAGCACGGCGAGGAGCACCTGCGATGAGCCGCGCGCAGCAGCGATCATGGGCGGTTCCCCCTCTTTGATTCGACGATGCACATTCTCCAAAACGACAATGGCATCGTCCACCACAATACCGATCGCCAGCACCAAGGCGAGCAAGGTCAAAATGTTCAGACTATAACCGCAGGCATAGAGCACCATAAACGAACAGACCAAGGAAATTGGAACGGTAATGGACGGGATCAACGCAGCACGGAGATTACCCAGAAAGAGGAAGATAATCACGACGACAAGGACTGATGAGACCAGCAGGGAGCCCTTGACTTCCTTAATGGACGCATTGATGAATGAAGCTTCGTCACGTCGCACAAAGAGACTCACTCCGGGTGGCGCAATCTTATTCAACTCTTGCACCAGTTTTGTGGATTCCTTGGAAATGACCAGCGCATTTCCCTTAGAGTGTTTATACAGCCCCAAACCAATACCATTGCCACCAACCCCCTCCATATCCTTGCCAAAGTAAGAAAAGGAGGAACGCACCTGTCGAGGTTCCAAACGCACATCCGCAATGTCCTGCATGCGAATCAAATCCCCATTGGAACGGCGCTTAATGACAAGCCGGCTAAATTCATCTGCCGTTGAAAAGGGACGCGTCACACGCACGATAAATTCCCGCGTCACCGATTCGATGCGACCGGCTGGCGACTCTACGTTCTCTGCGAGCAAGGCCGCTTCAATATCCTCGAAGGTGATATTACGTGCCGCCATGGCTTCGGGTTTTAACCAGATACGCATGGCTTGTCTCTTCTCACCAAAAATTCGCACATTCGCGACGCCCTCTATCACCGAAAAGCGGTCGGAGTAATAGCGATCAGCATAGTCGGTGAGCTCCATGCTATTCATCGTAGTACTCGTGATGCCAATAATTAGGCTGGCCATCGTCGCCGCATCTACTTTGGAAATCACGGGCGCGTCTGCTTCTACCGGCAACACACTCATCACACGCGACACACGATCACGCACATCATTCGCCGCATCATCGATATCCCGTGAGATCGCGAATTCTACTGTCACACGCGACTCACCGTCGCTACTCGAAGACTCAATCATTTCAATGCCATCAATCCCCGCGATGGTATCTTCGATAATTTGGGTGATTTTACTTTCAATGACGTTAGCACTCGCACCCGGGTAGGTGGTTGAAACAGAAACGACAGGTATTTCGATATCCGGATATTCACGCACGGTCAGGCGTTTCAGCGAGATGCCTCCGAACACCATCAAAATTAAGATCAGCACGATGGTGGCAACTGGGCGAACAATAGAAAATCTGCAGATGTTCATTTCCGTTCCTCAGCAACAACCTTCTGCCCGTCTGATACCTTCACAATACCTTCCGTCACGACGAGCGCATGGGCGTCCAGTCCAGCGACCACTTCCACGCGTCCCTCTGCACGACGACCGATGGTGACCTCTTTGCGAAAGACCTTTTTTTTCGTAGCCGAATAGACAAAGACATACTGCTTCTCACCCAGGCTCGTGAGTGCCTCTTCCGGCACGCTTTGACACGCCTCGATACTCATGTTCAACTTCACCGTCATCAACATGCCGGGACGCAGACGTTGTGCCTTGTTGTCAATGACACCACGGATCTGCGCGCTACGCGTCTGGGACTGAACCTGCGGATCGACCATGCGAATCGTCCCGTGGAATTCAACGTCTGGATAAGCAATATTCGAAGCTTTAAAGGCCATTCCCTCTTTGAGTTTTGCCGTATATTTTTCGGGCACAGGATAATCGACATACACCTGCTCAATATCCTCAAGCGTCGTGATTTTGGTGCCCGGGGAGACTAAGTCGCCTAAGCTGACCAAGCGCAAACCAACGATGCCTGAAAAGGGAGCAACAATCTTTCGGTCTGCACAATCTGCCTCTGCCTTTGCCTTTTCCGCCTTAGCAATAGCCAGACGCGTCTGACGGTCATCCAACTCCCTCTGCGGAATTGCGTTTTCTTTGAGGAGCCACGCCAACCGTTTTTCTTCGCGTTGATGTTCTGCAATGGACAATTCTGCGACGCTGAGGGCGGCCCGCTCCTGCGCGGACTGAAGTTCAACCAGCAGATCACCCTTCTTCACGTGTTGCCCATGATCAAAATGAATAGCGGTAATTTTTTCGGTGACCTGTGCAGAGATATCAACGGATTCCCGTGCCGCCACCGTCCCAAGGCAGACTAACGCGTCCTCGATCTTCATCGTTTTCACGGACTGAACAACAACGTTCACCACCTGCCCATCCCGTTTTTTTGTGCCCGCGCGTGTTGGCTCTGTCGTCAACACAAGCCTGACGGACCAGACGAGCAAACCAACACCAATTACAATTTCAAGAATCCATTTAATCCATTTCATTCAATTCCCCCTCCTGTATCAATTCGGACTTGCGACGTTGGACTTGGGACTTGCAGCACCTGAGCCACTCGACAGTTCCGTTTGAGCCAACAGACCACTGGTTAAACCCTCATGCAACCTGGCGCGCGCGGATAAGGGATCACATCCCGTATATTGTGCATGCCCGTACAAAACTGGACAAGGCGTTCAAAGCCCAATCCAAAGCCCGCATGCGGAACGCTTCCATAGCGGCGCAAGTCCAGATAGTGACTATACTCCGCAGGATCAAGTCCAGCCTTTATCAGCACGCTTTCCAACACCTCCAGCCGTTCCTCGCGCTGGCTGCCACCGATGATTTCCCCGACCTCCGGTAGCAGTACATCCATCGCAGCGACGGTCTTGCCATCCATATTACGACGCATATAAAACGCTTTGATTTCCGCTGGATAATCTGTCACGACAACAGGGCCCTTAAAAATCTCCTCTGCCAAGAAACGCTCATGCTCCGATTGCAAGTCCATACCCCACTTCACTGGAAACTCAAAGATCGTGCTGGAGGTCTCCAGGAGACGAATCGCCTCGGTATAGGTCACCCGTCCAAACGGTGCGTCTACCAAACGCTCCAGGCGCGCGACCACACCCGGCAATACGCGCTGATCAAAAAATGCTAAGTCCGCTCCGCATTGCGCAAGAACCGCTTTAAAGACGTGACGCAAAAAGGCTTCCGCCAGCAGAGCATCATCATTCAAGTCTGCGAAGGCCATCTCCGGTTCCAGCATCCAGAATTCAGAAAGATGTCTCCGCGTATTGGAATTTTCAGCTCGGAAGGTGGGACCAAAGGTATAGATGTCACCCATGGCGCAGGCATACGTTTCACCTTCGAGCTGACCGCTCACGGTCAACGATGTTTTTGCGCCAAAGAAATCCTGGGAGTAATCCACCTTCCCGTCCGGATGACGCGGAAGCTTATGCGGATCGAGCGTCGTGACGTGGAACATCGCCCCTGCGCCTTCACAATCATTCGCGGTAATGATGGGGGTATGCACATAGAAGAAACCGCGCTCATGGAAGAAGCGATGCAACTCATACGCCAGCACATCACGCACACGAGCGATGGCGCCAAACGTATTGGTACGCGCACGCAAATGCGGAAGTTCACGCAACCGTTCAAAGTTAATTTTTTGCTTTCCGAGCGGATAGTCGAGCGGATCTGAAAAACCATATACGGTTATTTTATCCGCCTTCACTTCAACGCACTGACCGCTGCCACTTGACGCCACCAGCAAACCCTCCACGCGAAGAGAGGAGCCGGGGTGCAAATTCAGAATATCCCGCTCGTAGTGCTCAAGTGTGGCAGGTGCGATAATTTGAAGGTTTGCCAAACAGGATCCATCATTTAATTCAATAAAGGAGAAACCGCCCTTTGAATCCCGGCGCGTCCGCACCCAGCCCGCCACCTGCACAGGCACATCGCGGCACGAAGAAGAAAGCAGAGCCTTTATCCGCGTTTTCATGCGAGCTCCGCGTAACGTGGCGCCCAATAGGAAAGGATGAGATCTGCGCCCGCGCGGTCAATCGCCATCAGCGATTCCCGCGCCATCGCACGAAGGTCGCCCCAACCCCGTTCTGCGGCTGCATGAATCATGCTATACTCGCCGCTGACATTATAGGCGGCCACGGGCAGATCAGTACGCTCGCGGATTTGCGCGAGCAGATCCAGATAAAAGAGAGTCGGCTTAATCATGAGAATATCCGCACCTTCGGCCTCATCGAAATCAGATTCGCGAAGCGCGGCACGCGGATTTGCATACGAAGCTTGATAGCCCTTACGGTCTCCGGCGGACGGCGCAGAATTTTCAGCCTCCCGGAACGGTCCATACATCGACGATGCAAACTTTGTGGAATAGGCCATCAAGAGCGTATCATTGAGATCATTCTCCATAAGCGCTTCGCGGATGGCAAGGACTTGTCCATCCATCATCGCACTCGGAGCAACCACATCTGCGCCGGCAGCCGCATGCGACACCGCCACACGCGCCAACAGCTCACACGATGCATCATTATCCACATGCCCCTGACGATCGAGCGGACCGCAATGTCCATGATCCGTATAGGCGCAGAGACAGACATCCGTCATAACAACCAGATCTGGAAACGCGCGTTTAATTAAGGGGATTGCACACTGCACAGCGCCCTTCGGGTCATACGCGCCAGAGCCAGCCTTGTCCTTTACGCCTTCAGTCTGACCAAAAAGCAACACGCCACCAATACCCTGCTGGGCAACCGGCTCAATGGCCTGAAGCAATTCATCCGTGCTCAACCGATATTGTCCGGGCATGGACGAGATCGCCTCGCGCCGTTTTTCTCCTTCGACAACAAACAGAGGCCAAACAAATTTGGAAGCAGCAGGGAAAGGCTGATCAAACAATCGCCGAATCGCCTGTGTTTTCCGCAGCCGGCGCAAACGTATCTCTGGAAAATTCATTCTCTCTCCTCTGATTAATCGGGTATGAAGAGCACTTGCCCTGGGCGAATCGTGTTGCTGGTTTTCAGGTTATTCGCCTTCATGATAACATCTAAGGTCTTGCCATAGCCACGTGCGATTTCTGACAGCGTCTGTCCCTTTTCAACCGTGTGATTATACCCGCTACGGGTACGCGCTGAATTCGTTGAGGTTGGCGACGGCTTACTGGACGGCGCTGAAGCCCCTGAGCGGGAAACGACCTTGTCAATGCGCGCAACAAGGTCGTCGGTAATCTCTTTCTTGAGCGTTTCACGCTCAGCACGAATCATCGCGATGTCCCGTTTGATCGCGGCAATTTCTTCCGTAGAAGAACCGCCTGAGGATTTTGCTTCAAGACGTTGCACACGCATATCGAGTTCGATCTGGTTGCGATTGATCTCCGCCATCTGCTCGGCTAAATGACGAACCTCATTGTTCGTCTGCTGCGTCGAGATCGCCAGCTTGGTCACCTTCGGATCCGGTTTTAGTTCAAACGGCGTACCATCAAAATATTGGCATCCTGATAACAGCGCAAGTCCGCAGACTGCGCACATACAACTCATCCATGGTTTCATCCTATCCATTCGCTCTCCTTATATTGAGGGTAAAAAATAAAACGCCAACCACGCAGCAACACCTACCACCGCGCACGCCAGAAATGTCTGCATCCGATATTCAGCGATCTCATCTGCCGAGGTCCGACGCAACTGCTTCATACCCCCCGCTACGATATAATGAAAAAGCTTCTGCCGGGCAAACACAGGTCTGACACGTTTGCTGAAATACTCCTGCCGACCAGACTCATCTTCACGCACATCCAAGCGAAACGTGTGTGCCTTACGCCCTCCGCCTAAAAAGACGCTGGGGTTCGATTCTTTTAAAACCCGTTTACGACTCATGCTTATCGCCCTACCTCAAGGAATGATGATCGTTTGACCAACACGGACACGCCCATCTGGATCAATGTTTGTGCGATTAGCATCGCGAATTTTTTTCCAGTGTGTTGTGTCGCCATAAAATTTCTCAGACACCCGGAAGAGCGAATCGCCGGACTGAATCACATAGGTCCGTGGCTCAACTGACTTGCCCTTCTTCTCCTTCATCGCCACTTTTGAATCCATCTTTGTGTCGGAAGCACCGACTCTAGGCGTGATGCGTGATTCATCCAACTTCTGCTGAACTTTTTTAAGTACATCACTGGCTGATTCATCAGCTTGCTTCGTTCCTGTCTGAGTTGCTGCGTCTGAGGCAATAGCCTCAGCTTCCTTGCGTAACTCGCGCAAGCTCTTCCCGTCCCGCGCCTTGGTGTTCGCCGCCGCACGTTCACGCTCAGCAAGAGCTGCGCTGGAAGCCACTTCCGAAGCCCGCTCCACTTTTTCAGAAGCACGCATTTTATTTAAGAGTTCGCGCAAACGCTCCGTTTCTATTTGTGCAGCGGCCAACGCTTTCTCGGCACGATCCTTTTCTTCGCTCATGACCGACTTCTCGCCTTCTAATTTTGTAATCTGGCGCTTCAAGGTATCGGTTTCCTTCAATAAATAGGCTTGCGACAACCCCTTGGCCGACTCGCCCAACTTACGCAACAGTTGTGGCGCCAGCAATTGCTCTGTTACCCGGATGCGATCCTGCACAAGTGTTGTCTTCTCTGTTTCGGGTCTCAACGACAGATATTGTTTATAGTGATAAAGCGCACTGATATAATCTTCTTCGTAGTCCTGCAGCAACGTCGCCAGATGAAAATGGACCGAATAGGCGTGTGGTTCTTCAACCAGCATTGTCCGATACAAGCGAATCGCCTCTTTTAAGTCGCCCGTCTGTTCCGCTACGCGTGCGCTTCGAGATAGCGACGTGGTTCGTTCTTTCGCTTCCACGACGGAAGCTGATGTTCTTGAGCACCCCTCATTCAACAAAAAAACAAGTCCACAGAAAATCATTACAACAAATCGAATCATAAGCATCCTTAAAAAAATACCGTTCCGGTCATTTTTCGATTGGTTTATTCCCCAAACTCGAATATCATTTTAACTGATTTCTTCTATGATCTATAAGAAAGGCTCTATTTTACTTCGCTGACGGACAAATGACCACAGAAAACGACAAAAAAGTTTGGGATGCCGCAAAAGCCTGCCTAGGTCCTTCGGGGTGCTTGAGCATCATCATGCCAGCTTATGGACTGGAAAAGGTCATTGCCGATAATATTGAAACCGTTTGCGGCTTGCTCCGCGGGCACATTTCCTTTGAAGTTGTCCCTGTGGATGACGGCAGTGCCGATGCTACTGCACAGGCTATTCACCAGGAGACGGCGCGTCATCCAGAGGAGGTTCGGCCCGTCTTTGTCAAGGTCAACGCTGGGAAGGGCAATGCGCTTCGCAGGGGGTTTGCCGCTTCCAGAGGCTCCCATATCTTGTTGTTGGATGGAGACCTTGATCTCTCACCTGCCAAAATTTCAACTTTTTTCGAGGTCATGTATCGGGAACATGCTGCCATCGTCATTGGTTCTAAGCGACATCCAGATTCAATCGTTGACTATCCTTGGCATCGTCGGCTGGCGAGTGGTATTTACTTTTCGCTTGTCCGTTTGTTAGTCGGATTGCCCGTGACAGATACGCAGGTGGGGATGAAACTCTTCAAGCGTGACGCGTTGCAGTGGGCCTTTGACCGTATGCTGGTCAAGGCCTTTGCTTTCGACTTGGAGATCCTCTCCATCGCCCACGCCAAGGGCTTCAAGGTTGCCGAAGCGCCTATTCACCTGCAGTTTGGCGTAAAACTAGGCTGCCTTTCCTGGTCAAACGTGAAACAGGTCATGATGGACACACTTGCGATCTTCTATCGTCTGCGCATTTTGCGTTACTACGGCAGTGTCGAGGTAGCTCCGCAACAAGAGAAGCCCCTGACCGTTTCCGTGATCATCATCTGCCCAGCGCCAAGTCCCTACCTGATCGAATGCCTGAACGCCCTGGCACATCAGACCTATCCGCCTTTTGAAGTCATTGTGCTCCCCAATGAATCGGCCAGCTTAGGAGACTTCCCCTTTCCACTTCAAGTCATTCCGACTGGCAATACACGGCCTGCAGAAAAGCGTAATCTAGGTATCCAGCAGGCCACGGGCGAAATCGTCGCCTTCCTAGACGACGATGCCTATCCCGTCGCGAACTGGCTGGAGCATGCCGTCAAATACTTTACGTTGCCGGATGTCGGCGGTGTCGGCGGACCTGGTGTGACACCTTCCAACGACCCCTTTATGGCTCAGGCAGGCGGACGTGTCTACGCCAACGCCTTAGTCTCGGGGAACTTCAGATACCGTTACGTGGGAGATCGCGTACGCTCGCAGGTGGACGATGTCCCGAGCTGCAATCTCTTTGTGCGGAGGGATATCCTCCTCGCCATCAACGGCTATCGGACTGACTTCTGGCCAGGCGAAGATACGATCCTCTGCATCGACATTGTTTTTGGACAGAAAAAGCGCATTGTCTACGATCCATGGGTGGTCGTATACCACCACCGTAGGCCGCTTTTCGGACCGCATCTGCGCCAGATTGGACGCTACGCGCTCCACCGCGGCCATTTCGCGAAGCGTTTCCCATCGACGTCTCTGCGCTTCAGTTATCTTATTCCAACCCTGTTTGTCCTAGGCATCCTGATCGGCCTGCCACTCGCCTTCCTGCACCCCTGGCTCTTCACCACCTATTTCGGCATATTGGCCTTTTACGGCTTCATCACGCTTGTGTCGTCCTTCTCCCTCTCGCCAGCACTATGGTTCATGACATGGCTCGGCGTGATGGCCACGCATATCGTCTACGGCATCCGCTTCCTGATGGGACTTCTCTCCCGTCACATGCCCTGCGAAGTCGAACGCTTCGATCATTCCGCAGAGAAGAAGCTATAGCTCCTGCTTACACAGTGCGCCGGGGATGTCGCGGACAAAGCGAGGGAGGGCGAGACCGCCCAGATGCTTGGGTAATTCGCGGGCGAGGCGCCGGGCCTTGGCCAGCGGCACTCGGAAATGAGCGATACCAGCAACCGGATCGCACTGAAAAACATAATAAGGACGCACCCGGACGCGTTGTAAGGCAGAGCATAACATCACCATCGCGTCAACGGAATCGTTGACGCCTTTTAAGAGAACGCTTTGATTCGAGACCGGGATACCCGCATCCACCAAACGTCCGCAAGCGATAACGGCTTCGGGTGTCAGTTCGCTGACGTGATTGAACTGGGTATTGACCCACACCTTCTTGCAGTCACCCAGTTTCTTTGCGAGTGCTGCGGTTACGCGAACCGGATTGACCGCAGGCATCCGCGTACCAATGCGAACAGCATCAATCTGGGGCAATGACGCAAAGGATTTCACAAATGTCATTAATTTTACGTCCGACAGCATCAACGGATCGCCGCCGGATAAAAGCACTTCACGGACCAGTGGATGCTTCTTTACATACGCCACGGCAACCATCAACTGCTTGACGGTACGGATCACCTCCGCATGATGAAGAAGTCCCTTGCGGGTACAGTGACGGCAGTTCATGGCACACTGATCAGAGGTCATCACTAGCACACGATTAGGGAAGCGTTGCTTCACGCCATAGCAGCAAGCGGCTTTCGTCTGCTCCGCAAACGGATCAGCGACCATACCTGGTTCATCAAGCAACTCTTCAAGCGAAGGCAACGCTTGCTGGGCCAGTGCTCCAGCTGGATACTTACGGATCTGTTCACGGACATACGCGCAGAGCTTGACTGGATAACGCGTGTGAACCTGATCCCACGCTTCACTTTTCACTTGTACTTTTTCACTTCTCACTTATTCATTCCGCAGGGCAGGATCGAGCATATCACGCAGGGCATCGGCAAGCTGGTTGAAGGCTAGCACTAAGAAAAAGATGGAACACGTCACAAAGGTCATCTCCCACCAGACACCCTGCCACAGGCGCAGACGCGCATTGTTGATCATGATTCCCCAGGAAGGTTCGCTCTGCACGCCAATGCCCAGGAAGCTAATAAAGACTTCAGTGGCCACCGAAGCCGGAAAGCGTATCGAAAAGGCGATCAGGATAATATGCGACACATTGGGCAAAATGTGGCGAAACATAATCCGCGCCGGACTATACCCCAACACATCTGCGGCGAGCACATACGTACGTCCGCGATGCTTAATCACCTCTGCGCGCACATTACGGCAGACGCTCACCCACGTGGTCAGACCGATTCCCAGATAGATGCCCGTCAAGCCCTTGCCAACGACCATGGCCACCGCAAGAATGAAGAGTAAGCCTGGCATCGACGCTACGGTCGCCGAGAGCCAGACCACAAGGCTATCCATACGGCCGCCAAAGTATCCGCCCAGACATCCGAGCAGGACTCCCAGCGGAATAGCGATGAGTGAGGTTACAATACCCACATGAAAGGCAATGCGTGTACCTTGTATCAAGCGCTGGCCGACATCGCGCCCCAGGTTGTCGCTCCCCAGCAGATAGAGCGGACGGGCACCTTCTCCCTTATCCAACGCCTGGGAGGGGCACGTGTCTACGTGCCCGGACGCGCAGACGCGCGTCCCTCCCTGGAAACAACGCACAAACGCTGGCGGCACATAGCGCTGCTCTTCATGCACCACGTTATAGGAGGGCGTCCGATCCTGCACACGCGCAACCTGATAGACTCCTTCTCCATAAACAGCCGCCAGCGCATACAAAGCCACAATGATCAGGCTCACCCGCGTATCCCAACGTTTCCAGAGCCGTGCCATTATGGAGGAGGATTTCCGCATCTGACCCCTTACATCGCCGTCATCTTTTCCAACTCGCGCACCCGTTTGGCGACGTCAGCCGGGGTCAGTTTTTCAAGTCGTTCAATGCTAAAACCTTCCACGCAAAAGGAGGCCATGGCACTGGCAAAGAAGAGCGCCTTGCGCATCGTACAAACGTTCAACGCCTTAGCCTTGGACAGATACCCCATAAATGCGCCAGCATACGTATCGCCTGCGCCTGTGGGATCCTTGAGCGTCTTCACTGGATAAGCCGGAACAATAAAGACATCTTTTTTCGTGAAGAGTAGAGCGCCGTGCTCACCCTTCTTGAGGAGCACATACGTCGGCCCCATCTTCAGAATCTCAGTAGCGCAATCCCGCAGATTCCATTTGCCGGTCAACTGACGCGCCTCTCCGTCGTTCACGGTCAACAAATCAACTTCACGGATGATCTTCTTCAACGATGGCTGCGCAATATCAATCCAAAGGTTCATCGAATCCAGAGCAACAAATTTTGGCTTCTTCGCCTGCTTCAGCACATGAAATTGCAGATCAGGCTGAATATTTCCCAACAGCACAAAGGGGGCTGTGCGATAATTTTCGGGCAGCACAGGAGAAAAATCAGCAAAAACGCCTAATTCTGTTTTGAGCGTCGTACGATCGATCATATTATCATCATACTTGCCTGCCCAACGGAAATTCGAGCCTGCCTTGTGTTGAACGCCTTCGAGATCGGTACCAAATTTTTTCCAGCGTTTTTCAAATGCCTTTGGGAAATCGCTTCCCACCACGCCCACGGCTCCTACATTTGCACCCGCAAAAGAAGCGGCCGCCGTTGCGAACGGCAACGAACCGCCGAGCAATTCTTTCCGATTCGCGTCACGCGTTTCGACATCATCGATACCGATCGAACCTACCATCCAGACATCTATTTTTTTTGTCATTATTTTTCCCTTTTATCTGGCTTGCTTTATCAAGCCCCTACTGGTTGTGCCCCATCATACCTATCAGCGCATCTACGGCCAGAAGGTATCCCTTGCCGCCAAATCCCATGATTTGTCCCACGCATACCGGGGCGGTGAGGCTCACCTGCCGGAAGGATTCGCGCTTATGCGTATTCGAAAGATGGACTTCCACGGTCGGTACACCGCATGCCGCAATTGCATCACGCAACGCTATGCTCGTATGCGTATAGGCCGCAGGATTGATGATCATGCCATCATATTGCCCTCGCGCCGCGCCCAAGGTCTGCACAAGGTCTGCTTCAGAATCACTTTGAAACGCCGTTATTTGCACACCTTTGGCAGTAGCATACGTGCACACATTCGTGACAATTTGCTCGAGCGTCTCTGACCCATAAATAGCAGGTTCGCGCGTGCCGAGCAACTTAAGGTTCGGTCCATTCACCAACAGAATCTTCATTTGTGTCTTCTCCTTTCGAATAAGGTTCCGGGCGCGACGGGCGCGCCACGGAGATATCTTCCTTGGTCAGTGTCAAAAACCGGCCTTCGCGCGTCCGGACCGTGAGCCGTCCCCGCATGACATCGCGTCCAACGACAATCCCCTCAGCGTCCTGCGCTTCATTCACACAGCGCACAATACTGCCGGATTCCGGCAAGCCTATACCAGCCTCGCGGTATTGGTCACATTCAAAAGCCAAACAGCATTTTAAGCGTCCGCAATGACCATTTGCGGTAATAGGATTGAGTGGCACGTCCTGAACCTTCGCCATTTGGGTTGACAAATTCTGAAATTTTCGTTGCCACGTGCAACAACAGGCAGAACGTCCGCAGTGACCTAAACATCCCATGAACGCACACTCATCGCGTACTCCCAATTGCCACAAATCAACTACGGTCTTAAAGTCGCGTTGAATCTGATTAATAAAGCGCCTGAGATCCACCACAACAACGGCTCCATACCGGATGAAAAGTCTCTCGCACATAAAGGAAAAACGCACATGCAAAATTTTAATATGCGTCTTCTCATGGGCTATGGAAATCTGGAAAGCATGACGCGCCTTCTCGGCCACTCGCATATTTGCCTTAACGAGGATCTCATCCGCCTCCGTCTGTTTCCGTAATACGCGGAAAGATGGCACTTCCGCACCCTCCTTCGCTTCCGTCACTTTCACGACGCGCCCAACATCCTGTCCATAATCCAAAGCACAGATGCAATACGCATCGGCTTTAAACTCCTCCGCGTTCTCGCCTTCAGGCATCGCGCATTCAAGGACACCACCTTCGGGCATTTGTACATGGACAATTTTCTGCATTACACTTTATCTCCTACCCCATGAAAAATACGGTCTACCGCATACGCAAGGACACTCTCTTCATTTAAATTGCGATCAAACTGGCGAGCAAGCTCTTCAACGGCATTCACGTTGTACAAGGTCTGCGCAAGGGTCAACCGCGCTGCACGTTCTTTCAATAAATCAGCCTTATCTTTGAAATGAATAAGCTCCTCACCGCCAGCCTTGACCATAAACAAATCCCGATACCAGCGCGAAAACGTAATCAGAAAGTCCATGCGTATTTCGCGATACCGCGCACTGACTTTCGCATTGAACACATCATCATCCTCATCGACCTGCACATCGGCCGTGGTTTCTTCTTTAACCCAAACCTCTGCCTTCTCTTTGATCTCTTCTAACAGTTTGGTTAACTGACTCGACATGACCATGCGTTCAATCGCCGTCTTGTAGTATGAACTCGACAACGTTGAAACCAACGTCCCCAACCAAGGCTCGCTCAACTCACGAAAGGCATCCAGATCAATCCTCTGACAACGTGAGATAATTGTCGGGAGCAACTGTTGCGGCGCATCGGTCAGCAATAGAAAAAGCGTTCTTTCTGGCGGTTCTTCGAGCGTCTTCAGAAAAGCATTTGCGGAGGCGTCATTGAGTCGGTCTGCCCCCACCAGGACGCCGACCTTCCACCCGCCGACAAAGGAAGTCTGCGAAATGTTAGCGAGCAACTTTTCGCGCATTTGATCCACACTGATGACACGCGACTTCATTTCAGGAAAAATCCAATGCACATCGGGTTCCGTATGCTCCCCGACACGCCGGCAACTGTCACAAACGCCACAAGGCTTCTCCTCTGCTGAACAGAAAAGAGTTCGGATGATGCGAATCGCCAGAGCCATGCCATGTCCGCGAACAGAGCCGACAATAAGATACCCATGCGCAGGACGTCCAGCATCTAGTGCGCGTTTCACCATCAGAAAAGTCTCGTCAAAAGTCATGCCATACCACTTAAAAATGAATCGTAAAAATAACGATTACTGGAAAAATTTGTTTTCGATTGCCCGCCGAACATCAGCGGCAACTGCTTCACGATCGCGCTCCGTGCTAATTACCGCAATACGATCCGGCTCCTCTGCTGCAAGCGCAAGGAATCCTTTACGGACCTTTTCATGAAATGCAACGGCCTCGCGTTCAATACGATCAGGAGCTGTGGCCGTCTGCGCCTGACGGGCTGCCAGACGTTCACGACTCGTCTGCGGCTCAACATCGAGGAGCACGGTCAAATCCGGGCGCAACCCGCTGATGGCAAACGCATTGACTGCTTTCAAGCCCGCCATCTCAAATCCGCGACCATATCCCTGATACGCAAAAGTCGAATCATCAAAGCGGTCACACAAAACCCACTTCCCTTCCGCCAACGCGGGCCGGATCAGCCGCTCGACATGCTGGGCGCGGCTCGCCAGAAAGAGTAGAACCTCTGCATGCGGTACAGGCGCCTCGCTGTGGTCATGCTGCAGGATCTTTCGGATCTCTTCACCCAGCGGCGTGCCCCCTGGTTCACGCGTCAAGACAACTTCGATGCCGCGTGCTTCCAGAAAAGCCTTCAGCAACTTAATATGCGTCGACTTGCCGCTGCCCTCCGGTCCTTCGAAAGTAATAAATTTACCGTGCATTTTTCACTTTAAACTTTTAATTTTCTGGCCGTCTTTGCCATCTCGGATTTCCCAGCCCTTAGCGGCGAGTTCATCGCGAAGCCGGTCGGATTCAGCCCACTGCTTGGCAGTACGTGCGGTGGCGCGCGCATCTACTAGGGCCTGGATCTCAGCCGGTACGCCATCCTCCTTTTGCACACGCCCAAAGCGCACGACCCCAAGCACGGTATCCATCTTTTCAAACACGGCCAAAATAGTCGCAGCTTCTTGCGGCTTCAACACGCCTTGACTCAGGGCGACATTGCTCTCGCGAACTAAGGCAAACAAGGCCGCAACAGCCTCTGGAATATTAAGGTCATCATTGACCGCCGCTGTAAAATCAACAAGGCAGGGGTTGTCTGCATCAATCGCGTTCTTGGATACAGCAATCTCCTCCAACGCGTCGATGCATTCGTCAATGCGGGCGAGCGAACTGCGGGCGGCCCCTAGCGCATCGAAGGTAAAATTAAGCGCCTGGCGGTAGTGTCCGTTAATCAGCACGTAACGAATCTCACGACCGGTGTATCCTTTAGCGATTAAATCGCGCAACGTGAAGAAGTTGCCGAGCGACTTAGACATCTTCTCGCCATTGACCCGCAGATGCGCGCAGTGCATCCAGAGATTCACAAACGTCTTTCCGGTCGCGCCTTCGGTCTGAGCGATTTCATTTTCATGATGCGGAAAGAGATTGTCAATGCCGCCCGTATGGATATCGAACGTGTCGCCCAGATACTTCATGGCCATAGCGGAACATTCGAGATGCCATCCTGGACGTCCCCTGCCCCACGGCGAATCCCAGACAACATCGCCATCGGAAGCATCATACGCCTTCCAGAGCGCGAAATCGCCGTAGCCTTCCTTCTCGTATTCATCATCCGCCACGCGGGCGCCCACACGCAAATGTTCGCGGTCAAGATGAGCGAGTCTACCGTACTGCGGCAATCGAGACACGCTGAAATAGACCGACCCATCATCCGACTGATAAGCTAAACTCTTTTCAAAGAGACGCTCGACCAACGCAATCATCTCTGGAATATGATCTGTCGCGGCTGGGTAAATCTCTGCGGGCTGAATATTGATGGCCTTCAAATCCGCGAAAAACGCTTGGACAAAGGGCGCGGTAAAGGTCTTGAGCGGAACACCTGCCGCCTTGGCTCCCCGGATGGTTTTGTCGTCCACATCCGTCAGATTCATTACTTGTGTCACGCGGCAACCATTGAACTGGATCGCCCGGCGAAGAATATCCTCAAACGTATAGGCGCGAAAATTCCCGATATGCGCAAAATTATAAACCGTCGGTCCGCACGTATACATGCGGACGTGCCCTGCCTCGATGGGCACGACCAGCTCCTTATTGCGCGACATACTGTTAAAAAAATTCATCTATTGCTCCTAAGTCAAAGAGCATATATTACACCATGAGGGGGCGCAAATGAATATCTAATTTCAGTAAAAGTGCAGGCTTGCCAAAACCAAGGGAAATGGGGTATAGTAATCATTCTCAACAAGCGTCTTCGGGGCTGGGCGAGATTCCCAACCGGCGGTAAAGCCCGCGACTGCCTTGTCCAACAAGGCACTGACACGGTTTGAATTCCGTGGCCGACAGTAAAGTCTGGATGAAAGAAGATGGTTTGGAATCGTTTTCTTTGGTTTGCCCCGATTGCGCCTGTGATCGGGCTTTTTTTTTATGAGCGACGTATTTGACAGTGTTGAAATCTGTATCGAGGCTTTTCGTAGCGGCGCGTTTGTGGTCGTCGCGGACGACGAGAACCGAGAAAACGAAGGCGATCTAATCATTGCCGCTGAAAAGGTCACGCCAGAGTCCATTAATTTCATGGCTTTGCATGCGCGTGGCCTGATTTGTGTGCCGATGACGCATGAACGCCTGCAAAAGCTGGGGGTCGAGCGGGCACCCAGTCGAAACCATGGCGACAAGTATTCGACGGCCTTTACCTACTCCGTCGATGCGGCTAGAAACATTTCAACCGGTATCAGCGCCGCAGACCGTGCGGAGACCGTCCGCGTCCTGGTAGAGGGAACTTCGACTCCGGCTGACCTGGTCAGCCCGGGCCACCTCTTTCCGTTGCAGGCCCGTGAAGGCGGCGTACTGGTCAGAGCGGGGCATACGGAAGCTGCTGTTGATCTAGCGAAACTCGCCGGCTTAAAGCCCGCAGGGGTCATCTGTGAAATCATGCAGCAAGACGGCACCATGGCACGTCTGCCCCAATTAAGGGCTTTTGCGAAGACGCACCAATTGAAGATGCTCTCGATTGCCGACCTGATTGCCTACCGCCGATACCGCGAACGACTGATTGAGATGCTCGAAGAAGTGGACCTTCCGACGGCCTACGGACAATTCAAATTACGCCTCTATCGATCATCCCCAGACGGACTGGATCACCTGGCGCTCATCAAGGGCGACCTCTCCTCGTGCGACGCGCCACTGGTACGTGTCCACAGCGAATGCCTCACGGGCGACGTCTTTGGGTCAGCGCGATGCGATTGCGGCAGCCAGCTTCATGCGGCGATGAGCATGATTGAGCTGGAGGGCTGTGGCGTTGTTTTGTATATGCGCCAAGAAGGACGTGGCATCGGACTGGCGAACAAGTTGCACGCCTATAAGTTGCAGGAGAATGGCCTCGACACGGTCGAAGCCAACATCCAGCTCGGTTTCGCACCGGACTTGCGCGATTATGGTGTCGGCGCACAGATGCTGGCAGACCTGGGCTTGAAGCGCATCCGCCTGATGACCAACAACCCTAAGAAGCTCATCGGGTTACAAGGGTACGGACTTGAAATCGCGGAACGCGTGCCCATCATGTTTGAGCCCGGCGTCTTTAACAAGAAATATCTGGCCACTAAGAAGGCCAAGATGGGGCACATGATTTGAGACAATTGCCTTATTGCGTGATTGCCTTATTGCCTTATTGAAAATTACTGGATTGCGTTATTGAAAGGAGAAAAGAGATGAAAGAAGTAACAGGAAACCTGAATGCCGCTGGCATGAAGATGGCGATTGTTGTGAGCCGTTTCAACAGCTTTTTCACGGAACAACTCGTCAAGGGCGCGGAGGACTGCTTTGTGCGTCATGGAGGACAAGACGACAACTTGCTGCTCGTGCGCGTTCCAGGGGCGAATGAAATTCCGAACGTGGCTCAAAAACTCGCGGATGCGGGAACGTTTGACGCTATTGTGGCGCTCGGGGCGGTGATTCAAGGCGCGACGCCTCATGCCGACCTCATTAACGGTACGGTAGCCCGTGCGCTCTCAAAGATTGCTTTGGACACTGGAGTACCCGTCTTGAACGGTATCGTCTGCGCGCAAAACCTCGAACAGGTCATTGAACGCGCTGGCACCAAACAAGGGAACAAGGGCTGGGATGCTGTCCTCGCCGCAATCGAGACCGTCTCCGTACTCAAGGCGCTCTAAGGTATTATTATGGCAACAAGAAGACAAGGCCGCGAATGGGCCGTGCAGATGATCTTTCAGGCGGACATGAATCCAGGTCTTGAGCTGGACATGACGATCCCCAAGTTCTGGCGTCAGCAATGGACTTGCCAGATGGAGGCCATGAGGGATGACGATCCTGACTCCGTCGAGGAAGATAACGACAAGGCTGTCGAGGACCGCGTGGCGCCGTCCAAGATTCGAATCTTCACGGAGAATCTTGTCCGCGGGGTCATGTCGCATCTGCCGGATATTGACGCAAAACTTCAATCGTATGTCCAGAACTGGCCCATGCACCGCATGGGATCCATCGAACGTAACGTATTGCGTCTTGCCTTCTATGAAATAATGTACTGTAGCGACGTTCCTCATGCCGTAGTTTTAAACGAGGCGATCGACCTTGCGAAATATTTCAGCAATGCCGATGCCGGACGTTTCGTAAACGGTATTTTAGATCGTCTGCACAAAGACATGGAAAAAGAAAAAGCGTAAGACAGCGATCTGTCGCGAACGCTTCACTATTCATGACGCCCTCCGACACAACCTTGATGCGACGGGCTTTGTTTCTAGCACGCAAAGCCATAGGGTGTACGCGCCCGAATCCGCCCGTCGGCGCTGTCGTCGTGAAAAACGGTCATATTATTGGTGAGGGCTTTCATGCCCGTGCGGGCGGACCCCATGCCGAAGTAGAAGCACTGAAAGCGTGTTCCGTTTCTCCAAAAGGGGCAACATTGTATGTCACGCTGGAACCCTGCTGTACGCATGGACGGACGCCTCCCTGTACAGAGCGGATTCTGAAAGAAGGCATTGCGCGGGTCGTTGTCGCATGTCATGATGCGAACGGCTGCCACTGCGGGCGTGGACTTGAACTTTTACGAGAAAAGGGCGTGGATGTTGTCTTTGGTGTGTGCGAAGCCGAGGCGAAGGCCTTGGCACAACCCTTTTTCAAACATGTGACCACAGGGTATCCTTTCCTGACACTCAAGCTCGCCATGACGCTTGACGGACGCATAGCAGACTGCAAGGGCTCCTCCCAATGGATTACCGGCGAGGTTGCACGAAAGGCCGTACAGCAGATGCGCAAAGGCGCAGATGTCATCTTAGTTGGCGCGGGCACGGTTTGCGCGGATAACCCCTCCCTGCTTTACCGTGGCAAGGGTCGTGATAACCTGATGCGTGTCATCGTCGATGCAACGGGTCGAACACCAGCAACCGCAACGGTCCTCACGGATTCCGCAGTAGCTCGTACCATCATAGCCACAGTAACCACAACAGCAAAAAAGAAGATCAAGACTTGGCAGCAGCAAGGTGCCACCGTGTGGACCTTCTCGCCAGACAAAACGGGCCATGTCCCGTTGCAACAGCTTTTGAAGCGACTCGGTAAAGCAGGTTACTTGCACATCCTGTGCGAAGGGGGAGGGACATTGGCTGGAGCTCTGCACGATGCGCGACTCATCGATGAATACTGCCTTTTCTATGCGCCAGCCATCTTAGGCGATGCGCGAGCAATCAGCGGCTTTTCAGGACAAGGGGTGCAGATGAAAAACTTGGCGCGCTTGCAGCTTCAATCCGTCAAACGCTTTGGCGATGACATCCTCGTCCGCGCACGCCCAATAACTTCAGAGTTTTTGTCCACGAAACACACGAAAGACACTAAAAATAAGGCAATAAGGCAATAAGGCAATAACGCAATAAGGCAATAACGCAATAACGTAATTCTCCACACTATGTTTACAGGACTCGTACAAAAAGTTGGTCTCTTAAAAACCATGATGCGCTCGCATGGCGGCTGGACGCTCACCGTGGCGCATGACGCGTGGGATGATGCCCTTGTTTTGGGCGAAAGCGTCGCGGTGCAGGGTGCCTGCCTGACTGTCACAGCATTCGGTATGGGCTGGTTCACGGCAGATATTCTGGATGAAACCGTACACCATACAGCGTTGCGCTCATTGAGGGAAGGTTCACGTCTCAACCTTGAACGTGCACTCGCTCTTGGCGATAGGTTGGGCGGGCATATTGTGAGTGGTCATATTGACGAGACCGGCACGCTTGTCAGCGTGGAAGACCGCGGGCGCGATATGGCTTGGCGTATTCAGTGCTCGCCTACGCTTGCACGTCAAACCGTGATGAAGGGCTCCATCGCCATTGACGGTGTCAGCCTGACCGTCAGCGGGCTGGGGGAGGGACATGTTGAGGTCAATCTAATCCCTCATACCTTGCACGCGACAAGCCTGTGCGACCGTCAACCAGGGGATTTTCTCAACTTGGAAGGTGATATTTTGGGTAAATATGTGGCGCGGTTGTTGGGCCGCGACACATCGTCTAGCAGTATCACCGAAGCCATGCTTCGTGAAAACGGGTTTCTGTAGAGGAAACCCTATTCGTCATCCGCCTTCGGAACAGGCTTGCCGATCGCCAGAGCGGGCTCGCTCTTAATTTTTACGATGATTTGATCTACGATTTCTGGATGATTTCGCAGAAACTCTGTTGCCGCCATGGAGCCCTGACCGATTTGTTCCGCGCCAAAGCTCAACCATGAACCGCGCTTGGTCACCACATTACGCGTGATCGCCGCATCGAGCACAGAACCTTCCCACGAAATACCGCGGGCGTACAGGATGTCAAATTCAGCTTCCGTGAAAGGGGGCGCCATCTTATTCTTGACGACCTTCACACGCGTGCGATTACCAATGACCGTGCCGGCGGAATCCTTGATTGCTCCAATGCGCTGCACGTTCAAGCGGACAGAGGAGTAAAACTTGAGGGCCTTTCCGCCAGGCGTTGTTTCAGGATTACCAAACATCACGCCAATTTTATCACGCATCTGGTTGGTAAAAATGCAAAGGGTCTTTGTCTGAGCAATCACGCTTGTGAGCTTGCGCATCGCCTGCGACATCAGACGTGCCTGAAGGCCCATGTGCGAATCGCCCATGCTGCCATCGATCTCCGCTTGCGGGGTCAACGCCGCAACCGAGTCAACAACCACAACATCCAAGGCGCCGCTCTTAATAAGTTGCTCCGTGATCGTCAACGCCTCTTCACCCGAACTGGGCTGAGAGACCAACAGATCATCCAAATTCACGCCGATACGGCGCGCATAACCAGGATCCATTGCGTGTTCCGCATCCACAAACGCTGCAAGACCGCCCGCCTTCTGCGCATTCGCGATCACATGCAAGGCAAGTGTGGTCTTGCCGGAAGACTCCTGTCCAAAACATTCGACAACACGTCCGCGCGGCAAGCCACCGATACCCAATGCCAAATTCAATGAATAGGCACCTGTTGAAATTACAGCGATATCCTTGAATGCCTCCGCATCCCCCATGCGCATAATAGCCGCCTCACCAAATTCTTTTCGTATTTGACTTAAGACTGCTTCAAGCTGCGTATTCGATGTTTTCTTTTCTGCCATACTAACGACTCCTTTATTGTATAAAAACGAAGATTATATCTTACCAAAAGCAATGGGGCAAACAAAGGAATAACTTCTCGTGTTTTACTTATCGGTCTTTGTCAACACTTCGCAGCCCGTACGCGTGACCAGCACCACATCTTCAATGCGTACGCCAAAACGACCTGACAAATAAATGCCGGGCTCAACGGTCATGATCATGCCTGGTTTAAGAACCGTATTGCATGTCACTGAAAAACGGGGCGACTCATGAATCTCCAACCCTACTGAATGGCCAAGACCATGCCCAAATTGCTTACCGTAACCGGCTTTTTCAATATGCTTACGCGCAATGGCATCAATCTCGCTGCACGCGCGTCCGGGCCGAATCGCATGGATGGCCTTAAGGTTTGCCTCCAGCACAATTTTATAAATGCCCCGATATTCAGCGGTTGACTTTCCAAGGCAAAAACTACGTGTCATATCTGAACAGTAATAATCCTTCAGGACACCCATGTCAATCAGTACGGAACCATTTTCGAGTAGGCGCGTCTCATCAGGATGGTGATGACACTCTGCCGCATTCTTACCCACGCAAACAACAGAATCAAAGGCTTCCCCTTGTCCGCAAAAATCTGCCCCTCGACGAATGAGGTTACGGACATCCCATTCGGTCATGCCCGGCGTCATCTGTGAGCGAACTGCTGCAAACACCGCATCGGTTGCGCGAACGGCTGCACGAAGGCACCGTTGTTCTGCAAGCGACTTGATACTTCGCAACTCATCGATGGCGGCGGACACCTTGACAAACTCCACGGAAGCAAACACCTCTCTCCACATACCGAAACGCTCGGCTGAAAGCGCACCTTCATAGCCAATACGCTTCCACTTTTTTCCGATCTGAGCCAGCGCACCAGACTCTTCTCCCGTCTTCCAAATGAGCTTGACCTTCAAAAAAGGCAATGCTTTTTTTGCGGCGACAAAATAGCGAAAGTCTGTATAAAAAGTCGGCTCATCTGTCAGAACCAACAGTCCATCCGAAGCACAAAAACCCATTAAATAATAACGATTGGTTTCCGTTGAAATCAGAAGAACATCCAATTTTTCTCGCTTTTGATAGACCTGCAACTTCCGCAGACGCGCCATAAATTCAGTTTGGGGAAGAGATTTGGCGGGGGATGATTGATTCATAAGACCTCGTTAAAACAAAAAAGGCGGCTCACGGCCGCCTAGGGTCAAACTCAATAAATATTAGTCGTCAGGTTTGTGCTCACCTCAAGTCTGAGAAAACGTTGAGGCGCATTGGTGACAGGCGTAGTATGTACACTGTAGACCCACGACCACACATCCGTCTCTCCAACGATCCAGGGCGTCTGCTCCACAATATTATTAGTCAGCCAGCCTATAGCACCATTGGCCAGATTTGTTGTGCCCTTCACAAAGAAATTCACATCTGTGGCGGTCAGCGAACGGCGATAGCCTAAGTATAGATAACGTCCGTCAGCGACATTTAGCGAGCCAGCTAAGTTTGTCAGACCTCCGAGAATATAAATACCCAGGTTTTTATTTGTCGGATTCAAACCCATGCCGTACTTAATCAGATTGGGGATGCCGTCGCCAGACTGATCCACGTCATCACCCAAATAACCCAGCGTAGAGAAGTATGTTGACTGCCACTCTTCAAAAGGCGTCATGCTACCACTGTAAACTCTTAGGTTAAAATTACTTGTCGTTGCCACATTATTCGCATCCTGTACCGTCACGCCGAAGGTAAAGAAACCATACTCAGCCGGCGTTCCACTGATGGTACCGGTATTCGCATCCAATGTTAATCCGGTCGGCAAAATATCAGACTTCACAATGCGCCACGTATATGGCAAGAGCGTTCCGTTTGTCGCCACGAGCGTCACCGGAGGATAAGCCACGTGATTTGTACCTTCTGGTAAGCGTGTCGGCGTAATGATCGCCAGTGGCGACCCCGCCTTTTCACCACGTACATCGACATCGTCAATACAGATGCCCCAACCGCCCAACGCATATCCTTCAAACTTAAGGCGATAGGTTGCGGAAGGATTGGGGAGCTGAAGCGTCTTCAGGGTCCATACCGTTGTGTTCGTCTCATATACCGCCAATAAAGTCCATGCATCCGTTTCACGCGAACGATAGTAAACACTGAGTATATCCTGATAAGAGCCATACTCTTTCATGCACAACTGGAAGGACAACGTTGTGTTGGTACAACCTCCCAAATCAAAGGGCTTTGTAATGAGGCTTGCAATATTAGCCGTGCCATCGTCCTTCGGGAAGGCCCAGAGGCAGACATTATTAGGAAGTGAATTGCTATACGCAAACATTGGGGATTTCAGATTACTCGGAAAACTTTCATAGAAACTGTATGTGCCTTGGGAAACCTGCCAGGCTGCCTGAGATCCTGAAGCGGTAACTTGTTCCCAGTTTGCAGGCAGAGCGTTCGTCGCAAAGGACTCGAAATAGGGAACTATGCCAGGTGGCAAGATTTTGAGCGAGAAGGTATTGGCCGATACCTGGTTGTCTGCACCCGTCACAGCAACTCGGAAAACGGTCTGTGTACTCCCCACAGGGATCCCACTGATGATACCTGTGACCGAATCCAATACCAAACCACGTGGCAAACCATTCGAAACAACGGTCCAGCGATAAGGCGTACTTCCGCCAACGGCCTCCAAGCTTGTCTGGTAACTAAAGTTATCAAAGCCAGACGGCAACACGCCACGTGTGAGCATGACTGGGGCTCCGCCATCATCCGTAATAGAAACTGTATCCACGCAAACCCCATACCCAGACTTTGCCAAACCCTCGAAGGCGATCTGATAATAGCGCGTCGGAAATGGCAAAGGAATAATCCGTTGAGTCCAACTCGTTACATTGCTGGTATAGGTAGCCAGTTTCGTCCAAGGACCTTCCTGAACATTACGATAGTAGACCCGCAATTCATCCTGTCCTGCCCACTCCTGCATAAAATGCCAGAAAACAAGGCGCGTATTATTCGGCATCTGAGTGAGGTCAAAGACAGGCGATACCAACTTGGTACACATCACGGTGCCCACGCCAGGCGTACCGAAGAAAACAGCATATTGTAAATCACTCTGTGCTGTAGCCGGTGGCGACCAGCCATCCTTCCCGCCGGGACGGCCGATCGTCCAGTCGACGGTGTTCGCGACGTACTCCATCGTCCAACCCGAAGATAAAACGTTATCACCGTAGAAGGATTCAGCTAATACGGAAGCACGCGGATATTCGACCGCGAAGGACAGCGTATTAGTTGCCTTAGCAAAACCATCCGTCACTTCAACATCAAAATTAGTCATTGCTACTACTGAATTCCACCGGCCCGTAATCACGCCTTCAGGTGTTAGTATAAAACCAGAGGGCAGTGAGGTCCCATTTACCACCGCATATTGATAATTGGTGAGTCCAAGCGCATTTGTGAAGCCCCCTACAGACTCCAGTATGACGAGCGGTGAAGAAAGGGTATAATTGGTCCCACACAGTGCGATCGGCAAGGGTGTCGGTGTACTGATGTGAAGCGGTGGCACAGGGTCGTCGATCACAATCGCATCCAAGCTGATGCCATGTCCTCCAAGAGCAGATCCTTCAAAGGCAAAATAGACGCCTTTCCCGGCGCCAGCCACAGAGGCAGGCTCCGGCAGGGTAATGCTCTGTTGCGTCCAGCCTACTGTATTTGCCGTGTAGGTCGCGATCGGCCCGATCCAGCTATCCGACCACGCTGTCTTATAATAAACTTTTAACTGGTCAGGATCCAGAGGAGGCCAATCCTCCAAGTAATACGCGAATGAAACACGCACTTCACGCGCATACGGCCCAAACTGAATCATCGGGGAGATCAAGCGCGTCACATGAGGCGGAAAACTTGCGGTACCATTATCATTAAATACGCCCAGATAGGCGTTCTTCTCACCCTCAAACGCACTCGGCGGACGAGTCGACGGCGAACCGATGCGCATACGCCACGATATGGCGTTTGAAACACATTCTTGATGCCATCCCGTCAGCTCGCCTTCCATGGCACCATTAAAACCCTCGCTGTAAGGCGCGGTGTAAGCAGGCAGGATGGTGAGTTCAAACGTATTGGTCGTTTTCTGGTGATCAATACAGGAAACAACAACCGTGAATGTGTTAGTGCTAGGCTCAACGCAAAATCCTGACAAAATGCCATTCGTACTAAACGTAAAATTAGCAGGCAACTGGCCAGAGATCCGCTCCCATGAATAAACGGGGAACATGCCACCCGATGCACCAAACGATACCTGATATGGACTGCCAACCCGACCGTTTGGCAATGGACTCTCTGTTTGGATTTTTAAGGGGGCAGTCGGTCCCATTACAGCACCCCAAGCCTGAATAACCGGTCCGATCCAATCCGGATTCATATCCATTGCAGCATTCAACCATAAAATCCGAATAGCCTTATAATCTGTGTTTTCTGTGCAATAGGCGGATAACACCCGATAGGCCAGTTGCTCAGCGTTATTGATACCAATTCCTGTAAAATTGTATGTATATAACTCATTCGTCCCTATTCCACCTTGGGACAGTAAATAAAAGAAGAAGTTATGTGGCCCAGAGTTTTGATGGACGCCCCCATTGTCGTCGGCTCCATACCCCCAAAAATCTCCTTGATAACGTGATGGTTGCTGATTCCCTGCTCCTACGGTAGTTACATTTTTGGGGTCACGAAGATCGCGAAGCGCGGTAGATCGCAACCAGGCGTCTTCTCCACACAACCAATCCGCCATACCCGGGCTTGCCTGCGGATAGAGACTTGACCCATCAGGCTGTCCAAAAAACTCAATGCACGTCCCGAAAATATCTGAAAATGACTCGTTCAGCGCACCGGACTCATTTTGATATACCAAATTTGCTGTAGCCTGCGTAACACCATGCGAAAGCTCATGCCCCATAATATCCAATGTGCCGAGACACGTTGCTGTAACGTTGTCCCCATCGCCAATGGAAATGGTCGAGCCATCCCAGAATCCATTGACATAGTTCACTCCGTAATGAACATTGACAGGAATCATAGTTCCCTTATTATCCCAACTGTTTCTTCCCATGATCTGCCTAAAATACAGTTGCACAGTATTCACGTTGGCAGCGATAGACATTTCCGCCGGATCGGAATTGGCCCAGTTTGTTGTTGGGCGATAAGCATAAGATAAAGCATCTGTATAAAAACCACCGCCACCTGTATTAAAAAGCTGCCAATGATTCGTAGGATTATGTAGGAAAAACATACCTGATGCATCAGTCCACCCTCCGACCGTACGACTTCCATCATCTCCTGTAACACGCGTTTCTCTAGTCATGATCTGCCCGGTTATCGGTGTTGCTGTTCCAACTGCGTTTGGAGTAAGTTGCTTAATGTCGTTATATGCGTTAATAATGGTACCGTCCGTTGCGTCCACCCAATAGAGCCAATAACCAGGCAATTTGATACCCGTCCCCGGAAACTTCAATGCTAACTCGTATGCCAACCGTGGTTCTAGGTTCATTCGTGCATAAACCACAAGTTCTGGAACTTTTACGACTGTTTGAGGGGGATTTCCTCTTGCTTCTAAATCTGCTTTTGCCAACCGAAGGGCATCTTCCTCTTTCAGTTTAGCTGTTGGTGAAACGCGAATATCCTTGATATATTCCCCGTTCACTTCGTAGGCTGATCCTTTAGCATCAAAATGAACGATGAGTTCACCGCCGACAACACGCAATCCTTTATAGTGTTGCCCCATTCTCACATGCCGATGTCCGAGCTGATCCGAACTCGTCTTGCGCGCGATGAATTCTGCTTTGGGGTCCGTCATGCCAAAAAGCGACGAGACAGACTCCAGCAAAGCTACAGGATCATTACGAAGAACACTTCCGCGCTTCCCTGTAAACTTTTTATTTTCTAAGTCTTTTCCACGAACAGACCTGGGTGCCTGCAAGGCATCGTCCCAAAGGATCTTCACCTCTTCTTTTTCAGCAGTTTCTCGACTCTCTTTTTGCTGCTGTGTCAGTCCTCGCTGGGCATGCACTATCCGGCTCGAGGCGAGTACGCTATGAGCCTTCACCTGGTTCATGTCGGAGACAGGATCTGTCCGCAATGCATACGACGAAAGCGCCAGACATGAACAAGCGATTCCTAACCATAAACTTCTGTGGGCTCGTGAAAGCATAACTCTAACTAACCATTTTAATCTCGCAAATCCTGAACTGCCTTAAAAAACAAAACACAACTCTCTCTTGCCTATCACTTTAGACAAGAGAGCATTCACATATCCCTATTACTGGATGTTCTCTATGATCTCAACATAGAAGAATCCGCCAGTACCCGCAGCAGGCATGTTGTCAATCACGCTTGTGATTGTCTTTGTGCCATTCGCGTCAACCGTGACTGTATCTTCTTTAACAATCGTCTCCCACGGCCGCGGCGTCGCAAGAGAGGCGGAGAACCTGACCCGATACGTATAAACCTTCCCTGTCGCCGCACTCAACGCAACAGGAGCACCCAGTAGCGATTTCATAAACGTCGACGTGGATTGCGCTGTCTTTCCAGCCGTCAAGTCAAAGTCCAGTATCGAACCAGCCTCGCTGAAGCTCAAACTCTGGATCTTCACGGCAGGGGGTGTCGCCGCGGTCGTCGTGCTTTCACCCACAACCAAGTTGAGGACGGACTCCTGTTGAACGCCTGAGCCAGCCACCATAGATATCATCATGCTAAAGAAGCCACCTGAAACCGTATTCGTAGGATTGATTTCCGAGTCCCCGCGATAATTCCAAGCGTCGTTGGGTCCTGTCAATTCGAGGAAGTTCGTTGATGCAGGATTCAGTTCATACTCATAGGCATCTGGGAACCAGTCCTGATCCGCATCGCTATCTTCAATGTAGATCGTCACTAGCGGACTAATCGCCGAATAGGAAACTTCAACAGGGCGCACATCGTAGAGAGACGTTGTTTCGCCGTAGTAATTCGCATAACCCCAAGATTCCCACGCATCAAACAGGCCATTGGTGTTCGAGTCGATGAAGGCACGCACATAATAAGTGCCAGGCGTCAGACCACGCATCGCGATCGCATTCGTCGCAGACAGACTCATATTTGTGATTAAACCAGTCTGGCTTGCTGCATACGTGAATTGCCCAGCAGGGAAGCCTGTGAAGCCACGATTATTAAACGCCTGTAATACTACGCGATCAGCAAGATTGGTTGCTGCTCCAAAGTACTTAACCATAGCCCTGAGCTGTCCATACCCCGACGACGATCCGTTCAGGTTCGTCGCTGTTCCGACAGGAGACAACGGCGGGTTGACATCCCAACGGAAGATCTTCCAGGACGACCATTCTGAGGGCGTAGTCGTATTGGTACTGTATCTCGGATTCAGCATCTGAAGACGCCAATAATAGACACCGTTGTTCACCACATTTTTATCACCCATGTAGAACGGAGCTTCCCAGATGTAATTATCGGTGGCCGTATCCTTCAAGGGCGCTTGACGCACCGTTATTGGGTAAACCAAAGCCCCTGTTGTCGAACCGCGGCGTATTTCAAATGCAAAGGCATTATAGCCGCCATACGTGGAGGTCAGCGACCACGTAAATGTTGGACGCGCGGTATAAACATACGCGCCATGAGCCGGCAAAATGCTCGTAGGTACGGCACGCGCACCGTCAAACTTATTCGTAAATGCCGCAACAAGCGTATTGTTGGTAACCGTGTCTTGATCGCCCACATACACCTTGTAGGTAATAGCCCCCACAGCATTCGGGTACTGAACACCTTTGAAGCCCCAATCCAATCCATATCCTGCATAAGAAGGCATGGTCATTAGGTCACCTTCATGGATATAATCACGCCCATAAATGGTTTTATCAAAGATTGGGCCTTCTGTGAAGTTACTGGTCTGAACAGCCGCACGGATGATGCGGACGCGCTTGTAACCGTTGGCTGTAGTCGCCGCTTGCTGTCCACCGCCTTGCTGAGTTCCTGTCCCGAAGATGACATCCTCGGAGCGCAATCCTGTGGTCAACGAAAGACGCAGGTTATTCGGTGTATAATCCGTCAACTGGATATCAAGCGCATTCGCGTCCCATCCAATTTCTGTCTCAAACGGTGTCCCGATGCCTGCTGGTTCGCCGGCATCCCAGGCGCCATTAGCATCAGCATCGATAAAGGCAAAGAAATAGTTCTTTCCTTCCTTCAATGCACCCGTTGCCGCACGACCCAAGTAGATATGTTGCGGCCAGCCAGACGGCAACTTGGTACTATAGGTCATCTCGAAGTAAGAGATGGCAGCTTCAACATAACTATCACGATTAGTTGGGTATGACGCCGCATCAAGGATAATGTCTCTGCTTGTCCCCATGTCAAAGACCATTTCGCCTGTAATATAATTGATGGTTCCCATCGGTTCCCAAACATTATTGACATCCATGGAATAGATGACACCACCCTTGTCAAAACCTGTGGTTGCAGTTACCCCTGTCCACGTATCCGTCAACTGGAGGTGAATCGTTCCTGGAACGACCGACCCTGGCGAGAGGCGAGCACGAATCGTCTTGTCCTCATAAAACCCGAGTGGCACCGTATTTGCCTGAACGCCTGCTTGTCCAAAGGCGATCTTCCATGTTGCGTCTGGATCCCCATTCATAGACGAACTTGAAAATGCTTGAATCACAACATTTCCGCTGGTCTCGATCCCCTTATAGTTGAGGCGAGTATCAACAACCGGAATCGGAAATTCGTATGTCCTGATCCCATTGACCATGACCAGTTCACTGAGATCCGGGCGAACGGTTGCAATGGCTTGACTGTAACGGGCTTCAGCCCAATTCGACCAACCATCAAAATCATAGTCTGTCTTCGAATCATACACATAAGGATTTGCCGCCGTTGGCGAGTACAGCTCTTCCCACCAATCTTCAATAAAATCGTGGTCAGAGAACATGGCACCCAGGGTCAGTTTACCACCCGTTGGCTTCATGAAGTAGTCAGACAATGGCTGAGCAGGATCCGTCTTAAACTTGATCGGACTTGAATACCGGAACTTGTACACTTCTGAAATCTGGTATTCCGCATAGTTGGATAACCCATCCATGTCTGGATCGCCTAGGGGACCATTCGCGCCTGTTTTAGCCGCTAAGCTGAGACCATAGATATTCTTCCACCAGTCCGGTATGCCACTGCCACTGCTGTCAGCAGTCTGTGCATACGATGTATTGAAGTCCGAGGTCGTGGTTGCGCTCGGCAACATGCCTTTAGCTAAGTTGCGTTGATACACCTCGCCGTTGGTCATGCCGCTCGTTTTATAAAAAGCATCGCTACCCGTATAGAGGTCATTCCAGCCGCCTGTTGTACCATGTAACGTTATCCACCACGACGGCAGACCGTCATCAGTTGTCCCGCTGTTTTCCAGCCAGTTGCCTGAAGCTCCCTTGTCATCCCAGAAGTCAACACACTGTTTCGCCCAAGCCATACCAATCGGTAGCAGGTCAACGGATTGAGCTACGTTGTATATTACGCCATTTAGGGTTGTATTGTACAAGAAACCATAAGGGTTATTATTGTTCGGGAAGCTGTTCTGCGTTTCAATGTTCCCTGCCGCACGGCGTGTCCAGTAAATGGAATCAGAGACAACATTGTCATTCACATAAGTAGTCGTCGCACCATTCGTGCTCGTGAGCAATGTCACACGCGGCAGGTGTGCAACCAAGTTCTCAATCCATGGCAGATAGTTAAAGTTTGTATAAACCGTACTTTTCACAACACATCGATTCCACCACCCGACGGTTGCACCCGTTGCATTACCGCTCGGACGATTCGCATTAAGCGCTGTACTATTAAAGCCACGCGGCACCGTCGCGACATACGGATCCTCATTCGCACTAAACAAATTGTTGAAGGTATAGTAATTCAACAAGATCGGCGACAAGTAATTATTCAACGAGAGTGCACTACGTCCTGCACCACTGTTCAGCTCTGCCAGAATCTTCGTCCGATTCGCAAGGATATCCTCGCGCGTGAAACGCTTCTTGAAGTTATCGCTGATTTCCGTATTGCTTCGCGCACCATCCCAGACACGCACTTCATCGATCCAGCCACGATAGAAATTATTATAGTTCGACCATGCAGTCAACCAAGACATGGAAGAACCAATGCCGATGCCAAGTGACGAAAGAGCGGTGCTTCCAGCACCTATTGTCAACGATCCTCGCCGATAGACGATAGTATTTGTTTCACTTTGTGTCGGGTAGAGCCGAACCGCATCAATACCCGTGGCCGGGATCAGAGACGTCGCCATATCACCCTGAGAAACGCCGTTGACAAAAAGCGTGAACAACTGAGTACGTCCATCCATACGGGCTACTATGTGAACCCACGTGTTAGAAGCAACCTTATCACCGTAGAAACGAACCGTATCGGTATGTTCGTCATGCCCACCGGCATTGTCGAAACCGCCAAAAACGCGGCCATCTGTCTCAATACCGATCAGGAAGTTGCGACGCAGACGTTGCCCAACAACCTGGCTGGCGTCGGACTGCCCATAGTTAAATACGCGTTCAATCAAAATCTGAACATTATTATTGGTCGACCATTCGGGACGCGCCCACAGTTCAACAGTGAAACTTCGGAATGCCTGATCCATATTCCAGAAAGCCGCCCCAGAAGCGGAGGTGTAATCCGAGTATATATAAGGTGTCACGGCAGCAGAATTGGTTCCGCTGAACCAAAGCGCCTGACGGCGAAGCGGGTCTTCACTGTCGCGCGGGTCAGACTTCGCCCCTCGGTTGGTAATCAGTTCATCCTTATCCGAACCCCCGTCGTTATCCGTATCATACCCTTCGTTCATCTCGAACGAGAACGTGAAAAGCGGTATAAATGTTGCCGGCCAGAAGAACATCGCTTTAGGCGAATAGAAGCGGGCTGTAATACTACTTGTATTCGATGGATCGGTCATCCAGAGCGGAGACGGATCCGTGTTATAATTTTCAGGCAACGGCGTATTGGCAACCAACATCTCCTCGAGATTCAGGAGGCCGTCAGCATCTGGATCAGCATCAGGCATACCATTCAACCAAGGATAGCGGACAAAGTCCATTGAAAAACCGATCGTTCCAGGCTGTACATTCATCCACCAATTATAACTATACCACACCTGAGGAACGCCTTTAACAATCCAAGCATACGCAACCCGGTCATCGAGATAGTCTAACCTTATACCATCACCCAGCAATGGGTTCAACCCATGGTAGAGCTCATAGTAATCGTCCATACCGTCATAGTCCGAGTCCGGATTGTTCGGATCTGTCGAACAATATCCGTTCGGACCCGCAGGAGGCATCCAATAAAGTGGGTCGGTCGGTCCTGGCCATCCAAAACGGCATGGATCCCATACATTTGTCACCGCCGTGAAGAGTGAACTTATTTGGAAGGTAATGTCCATGGGCTGACCGACCTGTTTAGTCAAAGGATCGGTGACACCCGATGCGGGTATATCATAACGATATGCACGGATGGACTGCGTCATATACTCCTGATAACTGGTAAGGCCATCTAAATCCACGTCCTTGTATTGATCAGCAACCGTACCGTCCTGACCATTATTGATCGTCATAGTGACAGCTATTGCAGGCTGTCCAGGGATGACTGCTGGCAAAGTCGTTGTTCCATCAGCAGCAACCGGGGTACCCGCGAACTGCAATTCCCAGGCATCCGGGAGCCCATCAAGGTCGGTATCGATCGAGCACGGGTTCAAACCGCCACCCGGGCCAGGCACAGTAGCATTACCGTAAATAAAGGCACGTTCGGCTCCGTCAGCCACCATGTCACCATCGGTATCTTTATTCCAAGGATCAGTCGGCCATAATTTGTTGGCCCAATACGTATCCGGATCACCTATCGGACGCTTGATCGTGACCACACCGGTCATCAGGTTTGCATTCGTCATGCCACCATAGTAGAGTGTCGCATTTTGATAAGGTTTCAGGGAATCAGTTCCCCAGAATTCGCTTTGATACGTGACTTTGTCCCCCGTCGGTTTCAAATCGACATCAACATCATTGGCGTAGTCATTCGGATCCCACGGCGAGTTAAGAAATGCCCCATAAGCCGGACGAGGAACACCGTGCGAGACAGGCGGCAACGCCACATATAATTCCCAGCCGTCTGGCACGCCATCCGACAACGCCGTTGTGGCATCCGTATCAGGCGTACGCGGATGCGTGGTAAAACGTGTCCAAGCGTCCTGCACCAAGAGACGTGTGCTCTCATTATTCGCTATATGGGTCGTCACTTGGTCGATCCAACCATTCGGTCCAACCATGCCATTCAACTGAAGCTCATACATGAACTTCATAAGGAGATATTCATCAACCGCCGTAAACGGACGCGTATTCGGCGAATGGCTTGGCACCCAGACACCGAAACGGTCGGTATTCTCATACGGCCAACCTGCTGGAACTGGGCCACCCTTAGCTGTGCCCACCCAGGCTGTCCGAGGATCAAAGCCATATTCATCACGCACCTGGAAGTGCATGATCAATGCGTTAATCATCTCATTCGTGGGACCACCGGCAATGAGATTAGGTGGCGTCAGAACAGCAACAGAATTTGATCGCCCGACAGCCCAAGGCGCTGAGTCATTACCATAATGATAAGCTGTTGTGAGTGTAGCATAAATCGGAGTGTTCGCTGCATCAAGTGCCACAAGGTAGTGGTTGGTTGAAATCACGGTATTGCTCGATACGACCACCTGAATATGCTGACGCACAGCCGTTGAGATCGCAAAGAAGTCACCATCTGGATTGTTCTGTGCCGGCAATAAGCCGTCACGACCATCGCAGGGGTTGAAACCACGGATAATTTCCCAACCATCGGCCATACCGTCACCATCCGTATCCCAATTCGTCGGATCCGTACCAAGGGTCAGTTCTTCAATATCCAAGAGCCCGTCATTGTCAAAATCATCTAGCCAACGTGTATCTGAGTACTTATCACGACCCACCTTCGGGTTAAATGCGCCAATAATTTCTTGCCAACCTATACGGGAACCCTGCGCGATATTGAGGGGATCATAACGCGAACCCGTGCGTCCATTCTTGTAAGACTGATAATAGAACCAAGACTCCCAACCGTCGGGATACCCATCCTCATCCGTATCAAGCAATGTCGGATTCGTCCCTGGATCATCATTGAAATTACCGCGGGGGGGGCCCAGATTTTCTACACGTCCAATAATACCATCAACCCCACGGATTTCCTTGAACGCTGTGAAGGCGTTCACAGCAAGACCGTCAACCGCTGTGTTGGGATTCGGAATCGGACGGAAGTCCATGACGCCCTGAGCATCCCCCGTCGGATAGACTGGGTAAAAATCATTGTCGTCGTTGTATCCCCGTAAATTGACAAACCAAATCGGATCTATCGCAGTAGCACTCGCGGCGGTTTTTGTTGGGTCAATGAAATAGGTTTGAATGAGTTTGTCAGGGATACCGTCCTGATTGATATCGCCACAACCATCATTCATCTCGAATTCAATACTGAAAATGGCACTGACTTGGACACTGTTTCCACTGAGCGTCGTCGTCCCTGTACCCGTACCTGTAGCCGTGCCGGTTGTTGGGGTTGGCAAATTGATCAATGTAACCGCTGGAGCAAGGGGCTGCGTCACATGTTTGGGCTCCTTGAATGCCGCAAGCGGACCATCCCATGCAAAGAAGTAACTTTGCTTAACACCAGAGATCTTGGGCGACGGCGTTGCAATCAGTTGAGCATCCGTCGCATCAGCACCGAAATAGAAGGTATAGAACAAATTAACACCATCATAAACCGACGGGCTTGCGCCAGTAGCTGCAATGGTGCCTATTCCCAAACCTGTGAACCCATTAAAAGGAGTCGTATTGGGACCGATCGGCAAGGCGATGACCTTCTTAGAATCTTTAACCGTGACATAGAAACTGATACGTGAAACATCTCCGTCCTTATCGGTCGCTATCACGGTGACTGCGATCTGGGAAGATGCGGAGAGGTAGGTGTGATTGGTGGTGCCGGAACCCCCTATCGTTCTGGTCGTGGTACCATCACCCCAGTCCCAGTCGAGCGTCATGCCCGTTAAATCAGCCGTTACATCTTTGACCGACCAGTTAAAGGTACGGAGCTGTCCGACCGTTGCAACCGTGTTGGTGCTCCCGTCAACTGGCTGTTGGAAAACAGGTGCCACATTTTGCACCAAGACCTGGCCGGGCTGAAACTCAGTATACAACGTAGAACCGGCGGTATTGGTCGCAATGCGAGGCGTGATCGTGAATCCGCTACTGGCACTCAGCTGTGTACCATCTTTGACCGTGAAAAGAACCTGCTTGGTCGTTTCAGAAGTGTAGAACGTAACACTGGTAGGGATTGAAACCGCACCATTGACCGTGTTCGTGGTCGGCGTCATATCCAAATAGACCGTCACAGGTTGCGAAATGCCAGCAGAGGCTGGTGTTTGAGACAACATAACGGTGAGTTGTTTGGCGGTGGTATCGTTTTCAGCAATAAAGACTGGATACGAAACAACCGTGACTGAAGGCGGCGGCAAGGGAGTAACAACATTGATTGGGAAGGTGACAATACTGCTCACGCCACCATCCTTATCCGTGGCGGTCATGCGCACGTACTGAATTCCCAAATCAGATAACGTAAAGGTCTTTGTCACCGTGCCGATTGCACCAACAACATTAGTCGTAGTGAAATCGGGAAACTCGAACATAACACGTATCGGTGACGCTCCATTCAGGTCTGCGCTGACATCAGCCGCTCTATAGTGGAAGGTAAAGGGCTTATTGATCTCGATAGCGTTAAAAGTCGTAATAGGTACTGTCGTGCTCGACTGACTGGAAGGTATGGTGTCAATCGTAGGAACCGCATTTTGGATCATGACAATGCCAGGATAAGCACTTGGATACTGAGCTTTGGCTATGGCATTAGTAATCGTCGGCATAATATCGATACCGGATGCGGTCACTGACGTGCCATCAAGAATCGTCATCGCGTATGCTGAAGAATTAGTGAAGTTTTGGCGGATCAGAATGTTGGTTGTTAACAAGGAGAGGCAAGCATCTGCGGATGTTGCATCCGGATACTGACATTTCAACTGCACCCACGTATCCTGTTGAGCAGGCTCTGAGAGGACAACTCGATAGGTAGCATTCGTATCCCCCTCTTGATAAGTCAAGTCTGCGCGATTTACAACCACCGAGACGTTGGGCGGTCTGATTGGCGGATTAATGGTAATGGTGTGAGTCGGTAATGTGTAAGAACCTCCATCAGCATCTGTGATTGTCAGCGTGACGAGGTACGTTCTTGCTGTAGAACCAATATTTTTATAGGTCTTCGTGATCTGACCAGATGTCGCGGAGGTCAAGTTCGTCTCCGTAATACGCGTCGCACCGTCACCAAAGTCCCACGTAAAGACGATTCCCTTGGCCAAGTCCGCCGTCACGTCAAAGAGACTCGTCCATTGAAAAGTCACAGGCGTATATTCATACCCAGTGGGTGGGAAATCACTGATGATTGTCGGGGCGACATTCGTAATAAACAACGTTCCCGCCGAAACGACCGTATACTTGTTTGTAGCTAAGGGTGTGATACGCACTGGCGTAATCAAACGGGCACTTTCACGTGTACCATCCCTGACGCTGAAGGTATACTTCTCTGATCTTTCCAGACCCGCAGGAACGAAATACCCACTTGGCTGGGTCATGACGATATTGGTCGCTGTGCTTGGCTGTTGTGTTATACTCAAATCAACATAAACATCGTTCGTATGAGACTCGGAAAGAACGATCTGGAAATACTCCAATTGCTCCGTCTCATCATGTGTCTCTGCCAGCGTCTGACTGGACAGTCCATTCGAAAACTCCAGACTTATCGAGGGCGAGCCCGGCAGAATTGTCACCGAGCGGCTAATGAAGTTCGTAATACCCGTTATGTTTTTCGCATAATCCGATGGACGCTGGGCATAAACCGTTGCAATTGTGGGGCTAGCATTGGTGTCAAGACCCTTGATCGGGAAGTTCACATAATCAGACCCTGCTGGGATTATTACCGACAACGCGTTTCCAGGAACAGAACCTATCTGAGTAGCACCTACGATCTGAAGGACATTGGTGTGAGGCGTCCAGACGATGACTTCCACACCCACTGGTGCGTTCGTTGCTCCGGACTTGACGCGCCAAAGCGTTGCCGGTTGACGTGCCACAATCGGGCTAGGACTATTTGCAGCATCAAAACTCAGCGTCTGAAGACTAATTTTTTGGGCCGACATGTCAAGGTCTAAATAGGGAATACCTTTATTAGAATCAAGGGGGTTGTCAAGGGGCTGATCATAGAGTGCGGGATTCACTTTCCAGGTAACGTTACTTGACGTGCCATCTGCATATCTTCTGTAAATTAAATTCTGCATATCGACAATCTGGAACCCCGATGCTGGCGTACCCCAGATCTTAAGCGGATTCGCCATATCCCCAGGACGAATCACATAAGCGAACGTCAAATCCGTCCTATTAAACACATCGAACGGATTACTGGGAACTGTCCATGTTTTATCGACTAACGTGGCATAAGCCGTTGAAGATTCACCGTCCGAACCGACCTCCATACGTATCTGAGGCGCGGCCCAGGCGGCACCATAGAAGTTTGAAACAACTATCGCCCCATAGAGACGAATCGTAAATTCCACGGTTGTTCCAGGTGTCTTAAAAGCCGAATTCGCTGATGTCGAGTAGAACCCGATAATATCCCCAGGAGGATCAATCGCATAAGCGCCCGTCGCGCACATCAAGCCGCACGCAACGAGAGGGAGAACCATTTTCTTAATCATAGTTGTGAACCGTGTTGTTGTATTCATTCTTTTCTCCAATTAGACTGATTCAAATCAAACGAAAAACGTTAGGTTACTTTTTATCTACTGTTTTGGGTGCACCGGCACCATCAATGGCCTTTGCCTTGCCTTGGGCAATAGCTTTTTGTGCACGCATCTCTTCCTGCATGCGCTGCCTGATTAACTGATGTGCCTGTTGCAGAGTGGCCGTCGCGGCTGCCGAAAGTTTTTTAGACTGCTCATCCAGCGAAATCCACTCTGGATCGGCCGTCAGCGCCTTCTTGAGGGCCTCGGCCGTTGTGTCAGCCGGTAACGTCGCTCGTACGCGCGTCACACATTGGGTCATTTTCATTGAAACAGCCAGACGAGCGTACCCTTCCTGGGCCTGCTGTTGGCGATTGGTCAACAAGGAGGCCATATACCCTTTATCATGCGCCCGATTGGAGTACACCTCTTCCTGCTGAGGGGTCTCTTTGCGCTTGCTACAGCCCGCTAGCACTAAAATCGCGCACATGATGAGCAAGCCTGACCCGCAAATCCATCGAAGCCAGTGTACATTACACCACATATAACTATACTCACTTTCTTCAAAAGGGCACACATCCGCCATATAGGGGGAAAAACCATTACAAAAAGTTTCATTAGCATACCATGACCCTTGTGTTCTAAACAAGGGGAAAATGGTTTTTTTTTCATTGACTAAACCCCCTTAACCTGTGAAAATTCGCACGTATGTCTTCTGAAGAACTTACTCCTATGATGCGGCAATATCGGCGAATTAAATCTGAACTTCCAGAAGGCGTTATTCTTTTGTTTCGTCTGGGTGATTTTTATGAGATGTTTTTTGAGGATGCCCGTGCCGCAGCCCCTCTTCTCGGTGTCGCGCTGACACAACGCGCGGGCACCCCCATGTGTGGCGTACCTTACCATGCTATCGATGCCTATTTGGCCAAACTCATCCGTGCAGGGAAAAAGGTAGCGATCTGCGACCAAATGGAAGATCCTTCTCAGGCAAAAGGGATCGTCCGCAGGGAGGTCACTCGCGTGGTCACGCCAGGTACGGTGACAGAGGACGAGATTCTTGATTCATCCCGCAACAATTTTCTGGCTGCCCTTTATGTCGTGAACGCAGATATCGGGCTCGCACTTCTCGACCTTTCTACCGGCGTATTTATGGCGGAAATTCTTCCGGATATTGCTTCGCTTATGGAAGCCTTGAAGCGGTATGCACCGAGCGAATGTTTGGTCGGTCCGATGCAACGCTCTGATCCGCGCCTTGTTGAGATTCTTGTTCCGTCCATTGCAGGTTCTGTAACGGAAATCGATGACTGGACTCTGGAGTATGATTGCGCGTATGACCGGCTCCTGCGCCATTTCCAGGTCCATTCTCTTCAGGGATACGGATGCGAGGGCGTCCCAGCCCTCGTTTGCCCCTCTGGGGCTCTTATTCAGTATGTCTGCGAACAACTTCACCATACCGCAGGGCATATTCGATCCCTCCAAGTCCGTCATTCTGCCCATTTTCTGATGCTAGATGACAATACGTGCGGGAACCTCGATTTGATCCCTCAACGAGGGAAAGCTAAGGAACATACACTTTTGGGCGTTTTGGACAATACGCGAACCCCGATGGGCGCACGCCTGCTCCGCTCCTGGATCGTCCGTCCGCTACGCCAGCAGATCGAAATTCACGCCCGTTTGGACACCGTTGAGTTTTTTACACGTAACCGTCTTGTTTTAAATAACTTACGCGAAAAATTCGCAAGTGTCCGCGATTTAGAACGCCTCGTGGCTCGCATCAACGCCAATCGATGTAATGCCCGTGATGTCAAAGCGTTAGAAGGATCACTCCTTCCGATGCCCGAAATCCGAGAGAGCATGGCACAAACCGGAGATGCGTTGCTTTCTGACCTTTCTAGTCGTATCCACCCCTTGCCTGAACTTGTGGACCTCATTCATGCGGCCATCGATGATTCGCCTCCCATCGGCCTCAAGGACGGCGGCATGATCCGCCATGGCTATCATAAGGACTTGGACGAACTCAGGGCCTTAGCTTCCGAAGGTCATGCCTGGCTCGCGAAGTACCAAGCCTCCGAGCAGGATCGGACCGGCATTAAGACCCTCAAAGTGCGCCATAACAAAATTTTTGGCTTTTATATCGAAATCTCCAAGGGGCAGGCTGCTTCCGCGCCGCCAGAGTATGAACGCCGCCAGACGCTCGTCAATGCCGAACGCTTTATCACCCCAGAGCTCAAAACCTACGAGCAGAAGATTTTTGGCGCTCAGGACAAGGCAGTCGCGATGGAATTCGAGCTTTTCTGCGAAATTCGGGAAAAAATAGCCACCCATACCGCTGAAATCCAGGAAACCGCCGATGCTCTGGCGCAACTGGATGCGCTGGCTTCGTTCGCTGACCGGGCCCTCGCGCTGGGTTATGTCCGCCCCGAAATGACACTGGATGACACGCTGAGCATTAAGGATGGACGCCACCCCGTCATTGAACAACTCCCCGACGCCGAACAGTTCGTCCCGAATGATGCGTTGCTTAATTGCACGTTGCATCAAATCATGCTCATCACCGGACCGAACATGGCGGGTAAATCCACGTATATCCGTCAAGTTGCGTTGATCGCGATTATGGCGCATCTGGGGTCCTTCGTTCCTGCGCGTAGCGCACAAATCGGTATCTTGGATCGCGTCTTCACGCGTGTCGGTGCAGGCGATGACCTAGCTCGCGGTCGCAGTACCTTCATGGTCGAAATGCAGGAAACCGCGAACATTCTGAACAATGCGACCGAAAAGAGTTTGATCGTGCTCGATGAAATCGGACGAGGAACCAGCACCTTTGATGGAATCAGCATCGCATGGGCTGTCGCGGAATATCTACATAATACGCCCCGTGTCAAAGCCAAGACACTCTTTGCCACGCATTATCACGAACTGACCGATCTGGCCATCACCCTGAACGGCGTCAAAAACTACACCGTCCAAGTGCGCGAACATGGCGACAGCGTGGTTTTCCTACGCCGCATCGCGCCTGGCACGGCGGACAAAAGTTACGGCATCCATGTCGCACGTCTCGCGGGTATGCCGGCTGAGGTCCTCTTGCGCTCAAACGAAATCTTAGCCAACCTCGAAGAGGGCGAACTCGAGGCTGGTCTGCCTAAACTCGCCAAATCAACATCGAAAAAACATATTCAAGCCCCCTCCAACCAATTGACGCTCTTTTAGAAGTCCCAACATTCAATCATCAACACGGAATATCCAAGTTAGGAAGACACCTTGATGTCCGAAAAAAAAGAATATGACTTGCAAGACAGGCTGATTAATTTTGCCGTGCGCATTATTAAACTGTCTGAGGCACTTCCATGTTCAAGTGCGGGACAACACATTTGCGGACAACTTTTACGAAGCGGAACATCTCCAGCACCAAACTACGGAGAAGCTCAAAGCGCAGAGTCGAGGCCCGACTTCATCCACAAGGTCAAAATTGCATTAAAGGAACTCCGTGAGACCAACGTCTGGTTGAAGATTATCGTCAAAACAGAAATGATAAAACCAACCGAGAAGTTACTCCCTCTTCTACAAGAAACAGATGAACTCATTTCTATTCTTTTCACCTGTGTCACAACCGCAAAAAGAAACAACAACCCACAGAACATCCTTGTCCCCAAGTAGGCCATTGGATATTGGATATTCCGTGTTGATTATTGGAACTTCATTATGAACTCAGCAATGATACTCGACGGTAAACAACTCGCAGCAACGATGCGCGCAGATATCGCAAAGCAAGTCGCGGAGCTCAAGACCCAGCATGGCATCACGCCCGGTCTTGGCGTGATCCTCATTGGACTCGATCCCGCATCCACCTCCTACGTGACCGCCAAGGAAAAGGCCTGCGAGGAAGCGGGCATGCATTCGGAGGATGTACGTATGCCCGCCACAACCACACAAGAAGAGGCTCTGGCCGTTGTCCGAAAGATGAATAGTGATCCGCGCATTCATGGCATTCTCGTACAGCTTCCACTGCCGAAACATATTAATGAAGCCGCAGTCATTAACGCCATCGTCCCTGAAAAGGATGTCGATGGCTTCACGCCCATCAATGTAGGCCGCATGATGATTGGCGAGACCTGCTTCCTGCCCTGCACACCGAACGGCATCATACAAATGCTGATCAGCGCAGGTATCGAGACCTCAGGTAAGCATGCGGTCGTGATCGGTCGTAGCAACATTGTCGGCAAGCCCGTCGCGCACCTGCTGATGCGCAAGGCCAAAGGCGGCAACGCCACGGTGACCGTCTGCCATACGGGCACGAAAGATTTGTCCGTCTTTACCCGGCAAGCGGATATCTTGGTTGTAGCCGCAGGCCGTCCGAATACGGTCACAGGTGACATGATTAAGCCTGGCGCCGTTGTCATTGATGTGGGCGTCAACCGCATTCCAGATGCCACTAAGAAAAACGGCTTCCGTCTCGTCGGCGATGTCGACTTCGATTCCGCAACGCAGGTCGCCTCGCTGATTACACCTGTTCCCGGGGGCGTCGGCCCCATGACTATTACCATGCTTCTGTATAACACCCTCGAATCTGCTACACGTACGAAAAAATAGTATGAACATAATTAATACCCCAAATGCACCCGCAGCTATCGGTCCTTACGCACAAGCCATTGAAGTCAACGGCTTACTCTTTTGCTCAGGACAACTCCCGATCAATCCAGTCACCGGCATCATCGAAGTCGTAGGCCCCGCAGAACAGACCATGCAAGTGCTCCTAAATCTCCGTGCCGTTCTTGCGGCAGCAGGTTCAAGCTTGAGCCAGGTCGTGAAGACAACCGTCTTTCTCACAGACATGGGAGAATTTCCCTTCATGAACAAAGTGTATGAGGAGATGTTCGCCGGACACAAACCTGCGCGTTCAACTGTTGAAGTGTCGCGCTTACCCAAAAACGCTCGCATTGAAATCGAGGCCGTCGCTATTACCCCCGTGCCATGAAACGCTTATTTGACATGACACTCACGCTTCTCACAGCAGTGCTCTGGTTGCCGTTGCTGGCACTGGTCGCTTGCGTTGTGTTGATCAGCATGGGCGCCCCGGTGTTCTTCACGCAAGAGCGGCCTGGCTTGAAAGGAAAAAATTTTCGCTTATTCAAGTTTCGCACCATGCGTTTGGGCGATGCCCCAGATGCCGAACGCCTGACACGCATGGGACGTTTCCTGCGCGCCACCAGCCTCGATGAACTGCCTGAGCTTTTCAATGTTCTAAAGGGGGAGATGTCGCTGGTGGGTCCACGTCCCCTGCTCGTACGTTACCTATCGCGTTACACGCCTGAGCAGTTGCGCCGCCACGATGTGCGTCCCGGCCTAACAGGATGGGCGCAAATCAATGGGCGCAACACGCTCACGTGGGAACAAAAATTTGCTTATGATGTTTGGTACGTTGACCACTGGACTTTCGGACTTGATTTAAAAATAATTGGGCTCACCGCTTGGCGCGTCTTAACACGCCAAGGCATCCATGCTGATGGTGAAGCCACCATGGATGAATTCAAGGGAGTGCAATGAAAAAAATAATCATCATTGGCGCAAGTGGGTTCGGCAAAGAAATCGCCTGGATTATCGACCGTATGAACCATGCAGGGTGCGATCTGGGGCTGATCGGTTTTTGCGACGATGCTTCGGATAAACAGAGCGGAACTTTTGCAGGCTTTCCACTGCTCGGAACACTGGAGAATGCTGCTGCTCAACTGCCCGGTGCGCGCTTCATCTGTGCCATTGGAAATAATCGTGCACGGCAATCCGTTGTCGCACGCGCCTGCGCTGTTGGGATCCTTCCTCACTCTATTATTGATCCCACGGCGATCATCGCGCCTGACACGACCATTGGCAAAGGCTCTTTCATTGGCATCGGGAGCATTGTCTCTTCTGGGGCTCTCATCGGCAGCCATGTCATCGTGAATAATCAAGCCTGTGTTGGTCATGATGTCACTCTGGCCGACTTTGTGCAGGTTTGTCCAGGAGCCCGCATTTCTGGCGGATGCCACATCGGAGAAGGGGCACTCCTCGGAACCAACGCCTCAACGATTCCACTTATAAAAATGGGAGCGTGGTCCACGCTCGGTGCTGGCACAACCGCCTTGACTCACATTCTTGACCACACAACCCGTGCCCGATTGAAATAACTTCTCTTATGATATGCATCAGAGACATAACATCGAATAAAAACTGGATACTCTCGGGTGTGATCTTTGTTTGTTTCTTTCTTCTTTATGCAGCAACAGCGCAACGGGGTGTAAGCTGGCAAGACAGCGGAGAATTTCAATATCGTGTGCTCGCTCATGATTATTTTTGGATCTCCGGAATTGCACGCTCGCATCCGTGCTACATTGCTGGAGCAGAATTATTTTCTTTTTTCTTTCCGGCCTCTTGTCGTTTTTATGCACTGAATCTTTTTAGCGGTCTGGGTATGTCGCTCGCATTATTCTTTTTGACGCGCATCCTGTTGCAGTTGCAACTTAAAACATCCACCATCATCCTCGCGGTCTTGACTCTTGGGCTCACTCACATGGCGTGGTGGATGTCCACGATTGCAGAAGTCTATACCTGGTCACTTGCCTTTCTTATGGCGGAGTTGCTCTGCGTTGCGCACCTCTGCGCAACACCAGAGCAAGATTCAGGGGTCAGGGTTCAGGGCTGGATCCTTCTCGCCCTGCTGAACGGCCTGCATGCGTCCCTCCACAATTTCGCTTTTTTAAATCTGCCGATCTATGCCATTCTTTTTGTCTATCTGCATGCCCGAAAACATTTCCTGTACATGGCCCGTGTTCTTCTTATTTGTGCTAGCACCTGGCTACTCGGAGCCTGTTTACTCCTCGGACTTTTTGTGATCGAATGGGGCACCACACAATCGTTCGTTACAACGGTTAAGAGCCTCTTGTTTGGTCGCGAGTTTGAAGATGTTGTCGTCGGAACCCGAGCGATTAATTGGCCGTTGGCAAAGATGAATTTAGCATTGGCCGGCATCAGCCTATTCAATCCTGCCTGGGTATTTGCTGGCTTTGCAGGACGGACGCACAGCAAATATACTTGCTTCAAAATTGTGCTTCTCGGATTAACCGCGATCCATGTTGTGTTCTGGATTCGTTATTTTGTACCCGATCAAGCCACGTTTATATTACCCTCCCTTGCGCTCCTCGTTATTTGGGTTGGTATGGGATTAGACAGCCTGACGCTTCAACGTAAGCATCTGATCACGTTAGGAGCCGTGATCTTGTTCTTCTCGCTTGCAACGCCCTTGATCCTCCATCATTTTTTACAAACCCGACAAGGCGGGGTTAAGCGGATGCGCGAACTCCCCTTTAGAGAGGAAAGTAGCTATTGGCTGTTTCCCTGGAAACACAACGAGCAATCAGCCGCTCGCTTTATTCAACATGTCTGTGCTATCCTAAAACAAGGCGATGTCCTCATTGCGGACAATACTGCGGCGGGACCCATCATGGCAGCACAAGCCGCTGGACTTCTAACGCCTCATATTCGCGTTATTACTTTTTTTACAGGTGAGACAGATGAGGATCTTGTCCGACTGATAAAAACAAGAGCCCGTGTTTTTATTGTGTCGCCTGTTGCCGGGTATACGTCAAACGTCTTGCTTACAGGCCATTTTACGTTTGAGAAAGAGGATGTTCTTTATCGCATCAGGAGTGCACATCATGAATAAACGAATCTTTTTATCGCCTCCGTGGATGGGTGGAGCCGAGCGCAAGCTCGTCGAAGTAGCTTTCGATTCAAACTATGTTGCACCCTGTGGCCCCATGGTCGACCAGTTTGAAAAAGATTTTTCCGCCTTTATCCATCACCCAAGTGCCTGTGCACTCTCCAGTTGTACCGCAGCGCTTGATCTACTTTGCCACGAACTTGATATTCAAAAAGGAGACACGGTATTCTGTTCCGATTTAACCTTTGTCGCTTCCATTGCGCCGGCTGTGCATCGTGGCGCAACACCTGTTTTTATTGACAGTGATGAGCACACGTGGAATATGAATCCAGATTTGCTAGCTGAGGCACTTGCGGAGGCGAAGCGCGAGAATCATTTACCCAAAGCGGTCATTGCGGTTGATCTCTATGGACAATGCTGCGACTATGATCGCATTGAAGCGATCTGCACAGCTTACGAAGTTCCGCTGATCATTGATTCAGCAGAAGCGCTTGGGGCAACGTATCAGCAGCGACAAGCTGGTGATGCAGGATGGGCTTCTGTCTACTCCTTCAACGGCAACAAGATCATCACCACCTCGGGTGGCGGCATGCTGACCTCCCGTACGACAGCCCTTGTCGAATGCGCGCGTAAACGGTCACAGCAATCGCGTGAAAATCACATCTGGTACGAACATGGCGAACTCGGCTACAATTATCGCATGAGCAATATCGTTGCGGCGATTGGGGTCGGACAACTTCAGATTCTGCCTGAAATCATTCGCCGTAAACATCAGATTTTTGGTTGGTATCGTGATGCCCTCTCCTGCGTCTCTGGGCTTTCTTTTATGCCCGAAGCTGCTTACGGCAAAGCCACACGCTGGCTAACAGTCATCACCCTCAACGCCGACAGCACAACACCTAGCACGGCTTCACCTTCACAGGAGGTTAGCAACGTGATGAAGGCCTTGGAAAACGAGAATATTGAGTCTCGTCCGATTTGGAAACCCATGCATCTTCAACCCGTTTTCCAATCTGCAAAAATGGTTGGCGGGCAGGTTAGTAAACGATTTTTCAACGTTGGGTTGTGCCTCCCGTCAGGCGCCAGTTTAAATCAATCCGATATCGAACGTATCAGCGGTATCGTAAAGCAAGCACTTTAAATTACATAAAGCCCTGTGACAAGGAAAAGAGTCGAAATGATCATGCAGAAAAAAATACTTGATTGGACGCGATTTATAATGGTCGCCCTTATGGTTTTCTTTGCCTATTATAATTATTCAGGAATGATAGGTTACACCCTGGTGATGTTTAACGAACCCTTGGAGGATATGTCGCATGGATGGGTCATCCCGTTTGTCAGCCTTTTTGCGATCTGGAAAATGCGGGTTGATTTTTCCAAAGCCATGGCCATCGGGAGGCCTTCTTGGCAAGGGTTCTTTTGGTCCTGCCTGTTTCTGGTCGCAGCCTGGTTTGGAGCACGCGGACAGCAATCACGTATTGAGCAACTGTCCCTGATTGGACTCATCTGGTCTATCCCTTATGCCCTTTGGGGACGGCCTACGGCTAAGCTCATGTTATTCCCGGCTGGATTCCTATTGTTTACAGTCCCCATTTCTTCCTTTCTTGATTTCTTCACGATGCACTTGCGTATGTTTTCTTCTGGCATGGCCACCTGTATTCTCAATGGATTCGGCATGGCCATTGAACGTTCGGGGACGGCACTTTTTTCTCACGTACCTGGAGGCGAGTTCAATGTGGATGTGGCCGATCCCTGCAGCGGAATTCGTTCGCTCTTTGCCATGATGGCACTGACAGCGGCCTACGCTCATTTTACGTTAAAAACACGCCTTCAGAAATGGATGCTCTTTGCCTGTTCATTGCCCATCGCAATGATTGGAAACATGTTTCGGATTTTTTCCATTTGCTTGGTCGCACGTTTTTTTGGACAAAAAATTGCAACGGGCTTCTATCATGATTATTCTGGTTTCGTCATTTTTGTCATCGGCGTTTTATTGATGTTCGAAGCAGGTCGATGGATGGTGAAAATAGATACTTGGGCTATCACTTTTTTCCCGCGTCTTCGTTCGCTTTTTGTCCATGCCTCGAAAGAAAATGAATGTGTGCGGCCACTGACATGGAAAGATTTCGTTCCCGTCGGCTTTATCTCTTTTTGTGTGCTCTTTGTTTTTATCAGCAATCGGATGGTGAGTGCCCCTGTCTACGATTCAGCGCGTTTTATTGTTGCGAGCCTTCCCAAACAAGTCGGTTCTTTTAATGGCGATCAGCCCTGGTTCTGTCACAACGAACAATGCAATGATCACTCGGAAGAACAAATTCTGATCGAAAAAAAATGCCAACAAGGCGACGGATTTAAGTGTCCGACCTGTGGAGGAAAAATGGAGAAAGTCTCGATGGGTGAGTTACAAGACCTTCCTAAAGATACAGAAATCCTTAAAAGGGTCTATCGCTCTGCGGATGGGCTCATTTATTCGGTCAGCGTTGTCATTGCAGGACGAAGCCGTGGAAGTATCCATCGGGCGGAGCTCTGCCTCCCTGCACAAGGATTCGTGATGCTCAGCGCAAAAAAAGAGAAATTAGATATCAAATCGGGACACCCTCGGGAAGCGCGGATTATTCAAGCTCAACGCTCGTCCTCCGATTATCTTTTTTCGCTCGTCTATTGGTTCGTGAGCCCCAACCATGAGTGTGCCTCGCATGCTGAGCGCATATCACTCGACATCTGGGATCGCTCCATCCTGAATCGCATTAATCGTTGGGCGATGGTTGCCATTAATGTATCGGCTCCATTGGATGACCCAGAAGCGAGAAAGCAGTTTGAAGCCTTTTTAGATGAGTTGTATCCGAAAATACTTCTCAAATAGGCAGGATTGAAAATGGATATAAAAATTTTAGCGTGGTTACGCGCGGTGACGTTAGGCGTATTAATCGTCCTCGGCTGCCTTCATTTTAAAGCGATCTTGTTCAGCGCAATAGCCATTGACTTCACAAAATTATCGGCCACACAACTTCTATCCTTCGAGTGGTTCGTTCCCTTGATTAGTTGTTATGCTCTCTGTAGCCGGAGAAACGAGATTTCGAAAGCCGCTTCTTTACCCTCCTGGATCGGCTTCGGATTAACCTGTCTTTTCTTGGGCGCTCTTGTCGCATCTGCTTCGAGCGACAAACCTCCCTTTCAGCTTCTCTCGCTTGCCGGCGTTGTCGTTTCCGTTTCATATTCTCTTTGGGGAAAAGAAGCCGCTAAATTATTATGGTTCCCGATGGGATTTTTAGCCTTCGCCGTTCCGGTTCATTTCTATCTTGATTGTCTCAAGACGCTATCCGAACCCCTCCCGGAGATGATCATACGTTTCGGGACATCTGTGGAGCAATCCGGGTTTACCACCTTGCGTGACCTGCTGGGTCTTAAAGGCTTCAACTTAAAACCCGATGCGCCCTTGAGCGGCATACATTCACTCTTTTCCATGTTAGTCATCGCAACCACGTTTGCCCATTTTACGGTCAAGACACGCCTGCAACGTTGGGCGGTATTCTGTTACGCGATTCCGATTACCTTTGTTGCTAATCTGATTCGCTCACTCCTCGTGTGTTTCATCGCCCTAAAGCTGGATCGTCAGTGGGCTGTTGCGTTTTACGCTCATTATTCGCAATATGTTACGTTCGTCATAGGCTTACTCTTGATGTTTCACTTTGCAAATCTGCTTGTGTTTCTCAGTAAGAAAAACGAGAAGCCCACGGCCAAGGCATGGATGCATAGTCTTGAAGAGCGAGAAACGCATGTCGATCTCCCGAAACAAAGCATCGTAAAATCGGCCACGATTGTCTGCTTGGTTTTAATACTTGCCATGACGGCTTTCTTCTTCACAGATATCCCTCAAGCAGACGATACGAGTAAGCCCGTCCCTATTGAACAAAAGATATAGTGTCTTCTATGACCAAAGAGGGTACACAAGGATAGAAGAGCCAGTCGTGCTCCGGCGTGCAAATCGCTGCTGCGCTGTGCAAAAAACCAACCCAATTTTCTGCCGTATACGTGCGAGCCTGGATACCCGCAAGCAGAGCTGCAACAAAAATATCATGCGACACAAGCACGTTGAGTTGCCGGGTTGTCATGCTTTGTAGCCAGGCGACCATCTGAGGTGTCGCCACAGCAATATCATGGGAATAAAGCGCAGATCCTGTCCGCAAATAATCGAGCATATATTGAATATAGCCGCATCTCATCATCTCCCCTGGCAGCTTCTCCGCATCATCATAATAAAAATTCTTCAGCCCCAAAATCGGTTCGTCAATCACCTCAGCCCCCTCACATCCCATGCCTTCCACAAGACAGGCAGCCGTCATCTGACAACGCACCATCGGACTCGACAGAAACCGGACGTCATACGATCCAGCTAGCAACTGGCCTGCCCTCTGCGCCATCTCTTTACCGCGAAGTGTCAAGGCCAAGGAGTGACCAAATGTCGTATCCCCGGGTGTAATCGCTGGACGTTCCGAATGGCGGATGAGCAACGACACCTTGCATCCCTCTGCCAAAAACTGTTTAACCCTCTTAAAATCAATCGCCTCTGTAAAAACCTTTATAAGCATTGCCTTATTGCCTTATTGCGTTATTGCCTTATTCAAAATTGGCCGTTGAGCGTTCCCCAATCCCGTCCGACCTGTCCGACTGATTACTGAGCACTGCTCTCGTTCCCGGGCGGCGGGCTTACCACCTCTATCCGTAAACTCTTGGCAGTCTTCGACGGGACAGCGAAACGGCTCGCTATGCGATAACCCGGAATCCAGACCACCTCTTCACCGCACACCAAGAGCGGCACAGCATCGCGAAGGTGCTCGGGAACTTTCGCATCCACCAAAATATCCTGCACCTTTTTTGTCCCCTTCATCCCATAAGGCTGAAGGCGATCCCCGGGCAGACGGCTTCTTACCATGAGCGGTTTTCCATCCAACAGATCCGGATTGATCGTACACACCGCAGGATACAACCCTGTCCTATCCGCAACATTCTCGATCCCTTTACCCGACGTGCATGAAATCACCACATCCCCCCAGTGCGTTTGACCCCGGAGGTTCACCTTTATTGTAGGTCTCTGAATAGGCGTTGTGTGGATGATTTGTAATGCGCCAGCCCGAAGCATCACATACACATCTTCCGCGAGCTGCTCCTTGTCGCCTTCTTCCAAGGCGAGTAACCGCTCAACCGTCTCAAAGCCACTTGGCAAAGGAGCCTCTGCTTGCCAGAGCCACAACCGCATCACACGTCTCTGCAACGCAAAGGGACACACCTTGAGTCTGTTTATGTCCAAGGTCTCGTCAGGCCTTTCATTCGTGACATAATCTTGCGCCAGCTTCTCCAAGAGAGCATCTTCCTCTTGTAAAATCTCTGCGGTCCTGCATAGATTCATGCGTAGCGCGTTGCCAAACTTCTCTTCTAAAAAAGGCAAGATCTCAACCCGCATCTTGTTGCGCGGAATCGACACGTCCCTGTTGGTCGTGTCTTCGCGCCATTTTATCTTTTTCTGTTTGAGCCAAGCACGGATTGCCGCGCCAGAGACACGCAGCAAAGGGCGTATAACGCCGCGTGACCGATCTCTCAGAGGTGCCAAACCTGCGGCCCCTGCTCCACGCATCAAGCGTAGCAATACGGTTTCCGCAACATCGTCCGCCTGATGTCCTGTGGCAATCGCATCGAGTTTAAACCGTGCCCGACACTCTGCAAAGAATGCTTGTCGCACATCCCGCGCGGCCATCTCAACAGAGATTGCTTCGGTTTGATGAGCCGTGACTTCTTGACGCTCTGCAACACACCACACACCTGCTTTTTTTGCGAGCGCCTTGACCCATTTCGCATCCTGTACAGAAGATACGCGTAGTCCATGGTCCAGATGGAGCACAAAGAGTACAATTTTGTTTTTTTTGCAGATTGGCGCCAGCAGGGTTAGTAATGCCACCGAATCCGCCCCGCCGGACACAGCCACACCCAAACGCTTCACCCCCCGCAACAGCCCTTTGCGTTCGATCGCCGCTTGCACAGTCTCCGCGAGGCTATCTGCATCATTACAATAGAGGGGTGCTTGTTTTTGCATGTACTTCTATTCAGCCGGCCATCAACCCAGCAACCGCCGCGCCAATCACAGGCGATTCATCCACCTTGATGAGGTCGTATGCAATACCACGGGGTTTCAACAAGGCTGCCAGTTCGTGCTGCACACGATTCTGGAAGTCGGCTGTGAGCGTCTTGTAGTAGGTCGAGCCATCGACGTTCACACAGACCGGATGCTGCGGATCTTTTCCTTCACCCGTCTTAAGGATTGCAGAAGCCAGATTAATTGCAGTTAACACAGCAGCACGCGCATAGACAGGCGTACATAACTGCTTGACGGTATTACGATCAGCAACCGAAAACGATTCGACCATGAAGGGATTGTTTGCCTGTGGCTTATCCCCGCAGAACGCATCCAGATCCATATTGGAAAGTTTGTCCCATGTTTGGATCGTTACAACAGCCGCAGCAGAGAAGAGGTTATTCTTTGCAGCAGCTTTGAGCACCTCAAAGCCGATACGGCCGAGATACGCGCCAGAGATCATCTTCTCAAAAACGTAATGTCCACAATCATGTGTCTGCGCATCCATGGCCTGATCAAAGGCCGATTGCGTCACGCGGCTGAATCCACCAGACTCGACATTGATAACCTGCGACTCTCTGCTGTTCAAATCGCTTCGTTTCGTGATGTTCGCGTTGTGTTCCACATACGCTGTATTCGTCCCTGTCCCTAGGATGAACCCCACGTACGCGCTATACGCTTTTGCTACGCCCGCGCTCTTGCCTGCCAGTAGCGTCGCAACCGTGTCATTCAAAATGACAGCCTTGCGCTTGAATCCGCGCTTGGCCAACTGGTCCTGCAAACCGGAACCTATCAGCGTACCGACCACCGAGGGAACCTCTATCTGCTTGGTCCAGCAAATGAGCTTCGCGTCACACGTCGGTGTGATTTCAGCGGGATAAGAGAAGCAGAACCCAATAGTTTCAGACGTTGCAATCACCGGCATCAGGAAGTCTGCGAAAGCATCATAAAATGCTTCTGCCGAAAGTTCTCCGCGCGTTCCAGGCATGGGGCGCTTTAAGAATGAACCGATAGAAGCCTTGCCACTTCCATCAATTGTGACCACGGCTGCACGCAAATTTGTTCCACCTGCATCCAGCACAACCACGGGTGTATGGGTCTTAACACGTTTATCAATCGTGATAAACGAAGGAATCATCATCAAGCTGGAGTGCTTGCCAGCCAACCCAGCATCCATCTCCTCAATAAAGGTTGCAAGCAATGCCACACGATCAATCTTCTCAACATCCAGTCCGTTTTCCTTCAAAAATGTGCCTGCGTCCATACCTTTCCCCCCTGTCGTTAAAATCCAAAGTTTCCACCCACGCGCGTACGACTCGGCTGTACTAAGTCTCGGAAGGGCGGCGGCAAATTCTGCTGCTGCCACAAGGGCTGGAAACGACCTTCTGTGCGCAATTGACTGCGCGTGATTTCGCCACCTAATTCCACAGCCCGACGCCAGGCGTCATACCCTTCGTTACTCTTATTTTGCGTGATGCTCAGCCAGCCCATTTCAACCCAGCCCTTTGGATCGCGCGGCACAAGCGTCACATAACGGCGGAAGGCATTCGCCGCGAGGTCTGGACGCCGCACGCTATTCAACAGCGTTCCAACCTGAAAGAGGCACTCTGGGGGGGCCTTGTCGTTATTGAGCACCATGCCACTCAACTGAGACAATTCATTTTGCAGATTCAACCGCGCATAGATCGACAGTAACTCCATGACGTCATTAACATCTGCGCCTGTACCTAATTTCGCTTGAAGTGCTGTGCGACGCTTATCGCAGGTTTCAATGTCATTAATTTGATTCAAGAAACCCTTTGCGCTCGCATTATATTCATCAATCGCCAGATAGGCAGCTATGAGCTGACGCGCATCCGCATAGCGACGTTGATTCATGCAGAGTTCCGCCAACCGAAAATTACCTTCGGGACTTTCTGGACACAATTCGACAGACTGACGAAACGCATATTCTGCCTCAACCATCATACCGCGAAACAAATAAACACCTGCGATCGCAGAGCGCATCTTAGAGAAGGATTTCTTTGCATCGGCATTCCGACGAAATTCTTCGCGAGCAGTAAATTCCTTCGTCAACTTATCCCAGTACGCCTTATCCTTGGCGACAATATCCTGCCACAGTTTCGGGTTCTGCTGCGGAGTGGGCAGCATCTCCTTCTCGATCTTCATGATGACGCCTGCTGGACTCAGATAAGGATACATCCATTGAATGACGTAACTCTCTTCAACATAAAACGCATGATTGGTCTTGTTCCAGTCAAAGATATACTTGGCCAGAATACCGTTGATCTCCATCACCGCCAAGGCACCTGTCACTTGCACACGGCCATTTTCAATGACAATGTCCCCGCGATTCGGACGCGCCCCGCTCTGCACTTCTGACACAAACTGCTGGAAAGCCCGCGCACTATCATCCGGAGTCGGAATGCGAATCGGCTTTTTCGGAAAATCATTTTTGCGATCGAGTGCATTCCAGCCCCATCTAAAGACGCTGCGCTGCCACGGACTGAACTTCTCCAGCGTCTTGGAATCTTCCGGATTGGGACGACTATAATCGTAATGATCGCGAATATAGTTCATGTAGGTGCCATCCGCCAAAGCATTCTGCGTAATGATGTAGACATCCGAACGATCGAAATCGCGCCCCTTTGATTCCGGCAGGTGCGGACTCTGGAAACGGTGCTGAGGCTTCACACGGCTTTCGCAGAAGATCATGTAGGTTGGCACAAAACGCCCCGGATCTGTCCCGCCGTACAAAACTGCATCCTTCTCCATATCTGGATATCCACCCCCTGGGCAAAACATGCGATAGCCGAACTGATATCCGAAATCATGCGTCGTGAGCGAACAGAGACTCCAGTTTATCGCATACGGAATATAGGGCAACGCCAACAGTGCGATACAGACAACATAGACGAGCACCTTGGGAATGGTCCGCCATACCGAGAGAACAAACGCGAAAGTCATCGCAATGCCATAACCAATCAGCATGGCATAAAAGCCATGCGCTGGCGCAAAGAACTTAATCGTGATCTCTTGCTCCTGCCGATCCAGTTTGGGATTAATAATCATGATCAACCCAAGGCTGGAGGCAAGGAATGCCGCCCAAACAAAAATCGCCCAGGAACGTCCTGGCCATTCCAGGTAGAGCCAAAGGACAATCAACAAGCATAGGAGCGTTGAGAGTCCGAAACCCCAGATAATCAATTGCCAGGAGAATTCCAGCGGTAGCTTCAAAACGACCGTGCGCAAAGCGGAAATCAAGATCATAGACGTCGGTATTGCGGCCAACCACACGAGCAAAATCCAAAAATATTTTTTAGCCTCCTGGGAGAGCCGCTGGATGATCCATCCTGTCGAGACCAACAAAGTGACCAAGCCAAATAAGCAAAGCACCAATGAATACTGACGAACCATGCCACGAACAAAGACAAAAATTTGAGTGCCGAAAATAGGACTACACGGATCCGCCATTTGAAGTTTCTCATATTGACCCCGCGTAATCGCATGTAAGAATCCCTCCTTCGTGGAAGCAAAACCCCAGTTCATGGGCGGATTCGTCGATGCGGCAATCGGCATGTACAAATAGAGTGCGCAGCCAGACAAGATCAAGCCCGTATAAATAAAGGCATAGCGCGGACTGACCCATCCCGCCTTAAATCCGGCAATCAGCAATAAGGTGCCCGCCCCTGCAAGTGCGACAATTTTTGGAACCATCGTGCTATCGAGACGCAACCAAGCAAAGAGTGAAAAGACTGCGGCCAAACTGAACAGTACCGCAACGGTTAAATCCCAGAAGGTCGTCAGGGACGTCATCATCAACTGAAACGGCTTCACTTTTACTTTTGCCACAAGCTGTTCATCGCGTTGCTGAAAAAACTTATCCAACCCCAATGCCAACGTACCCGCCACCAGCGCCAAAGCCATCACCGCCACGGTCTGATGGTTCGTCATGCTCAATCCATACGTCAACAAGGAGGCATAAAGAAAGCCTTTTCGCCGAGGTTGCACCATCCAAGCAAAGAAGAAACAGGCGATCAAAATAAACGAAAAGGCATTCAACACGCGCATCTCCGAGACACTCGCCCAGAGCCAAACACCCCGATTAAAGCCGAAAAGCAAGGAAGTGCTCGTGCCAACAGACAAAGCAATCCAGTGCAGCAACCGATCATCGATCTTCTTCGACCACGGGAGCGTATGCAACAACACGCGCGTACTGCGTGTCATCATCAGCGTCATCACACCCACAGTCAAACCGCCAGTAAAGACGGACATCATGCCGATACGCCAAGCTGGATTACCAAAGGGAATAATGAAATGGCTCCAAATATAGCCCAGGAAGGCCCACAGCGGATATCCGGGCGGATGCGGAACGCCAAAAGTAAATGCGCCCGTCACCAATTCGCCAGAGTCTTGTAACGTCACTTCAGGCGCCATGTTACAAATAAAAATATAGGTCGAAAAAAGAAACGACAATATTGAGGCTATCCAGTCTTCCTTCTTGAAGAAATGTCTCGCCGAGTCTTTTCCTGAATCTTCCTGACTATCCACTACATTTTTAAGTTGATCACTCATCGTTCGTTTTCCTTATTTCACCGTGGCCCCAGCAATTGCACCTGCATCCGGAGAAACCACAAATAATGAGCCATCCGGATTACCAGCCGCCAAGATCATTCCTTCAGACATGCCAAACTTCATTTTGCGAGCCGCAAGGTTCGCAACCATCACCACCTGCCGACCTACGAGCGTCGCCGGGGCATACGCTTTGCGGATGCCTGCGAACACTTGGCGTGGCTTTGCCTCGCCAATGTCCAGCATCACCTTCAGCAGCTTGTCCGCGCCTTCGACATATTCGGCACTGACAACCGTCGCCACACGCAAATCCGTCTTTGCGAAGGTATCGTAATCGATGGTCTCTTTGATTGAGTCGATCAAAGCGGGCGACCGATCGATCGCGGGGACGGGCGACCGATCGGTCGCCCCTACAGGCGCAGCCTTACTCGCCTCGATCATCTTCTCCACAACCGTTGCATCGACGCGCGTGGCCAGATATTCGTAGGGGTTGATGGCGTGATTTTCAATCGCCTTTTCTAAATCCGACCACTGATAGGCCTGCTCACCAAAAAGTTTCGCAACGCGTTCGGAATAGACTGGCAATACCGGCTGTAAATAAATTGCCAGCACACGGAAGATATTCAACACAGAGGTCATCACCTGTCGCGCAGCTTCCAAGTCCGTTTTCACAAGCGCCCAAGGAGCCTTCGTATCAAAGTACTGGTTGGCGGCATCCGCGATGTCACGAATCTCGACCATGACTTTTCCAAAATCGCGGGCTTCATAATAAGCCTCCACCGCTTCAGAGCGACCACAGGCAACCTGCCACAAGGCTCGGCCTTCTGCGTCCATCACGCTGGTCTGCCCACCCATGCTCTTGTGCAACATCTGCGCACCACGTGAAGCCAAGTTTGTGATCTTGCCGACCAGATCAGAGTTCACGCGGTTCACAAAATCGCCCAAGTTCATGTCCAAATCGTCTGTCGTACCATTCAATTTGCAGGCGTAATAGAAACGTAAATCTTGCGGATTCAGATAATCCAGATACGTACGCGCCTTGACGAAGGTCCCTTTGGACTTGCTCATCTTTTCGCCATTAACCGTCAGGAAACCATGCACAAATACTTGGTTCGGGGTCTTAATGCCCGCCACATTCAACATGGTTGGCCAAAAGAGACAGTGAAAGCGGACAATGTCCTTGCCAATAAAGTGATACAGCTCTGCTTCCGGATTGTTCCACCAAGCATCGATGTCCTGCCCGTGATCCGTACACCATTTCTGAAGCGAAGCCAGATACCCGATCGGTGCATCCACCCACACATAGAAAAACTTACCGGGATGCCCCGGAATTTCAAAACCAAAGTAGGGTGCGTCGCGCGAAATACACCAGCCTCGCAGCGGTTCGTTAAACCATTCTAATAGCTTGTGCCCCACGTCCGGAGCCGTGTGCTTCGGAATCCATGCCTTCAGAAAATCACGGAACGGCTCGAGTTCAAAGAAGAGATGTTCGCTGTTGCGCATGACAGGCGTAGAGCCGCATGTTACGCACGTCGCATGCTTGAGTTCTTCAGCAGGATAGGTCTGCCCACATGCATCACAGGCATCCCCATACTGATTCTCCGCGCCGCATTTCGGACAGGTTCCCTTGACAAACCGGTCAGGAAGGAACATGGCGTCATGCTCACAATAAAGCTGGGGAAGTTCGTGAACCGTGATTGCCCCGCTCTTCTGCATCGCGGCAAAAACAAGATTACTGAATGTCCGATTCTCTTCTGAATTCGTCGAGTAGTAATTATCAAAGCGAATCTGGAAGTCAGCGAAATCCTTAATATGTTGCTCATGGCTGCGGGCAATCAGCGTCTCAGGGGAAATGCCTTCAGCGCGTGCACGCAACATGATAGGAGTGCCATGCGTATCATCAGCACAAATATAGAGACATTCATGATTGCGCATCTTCTGAAAACGTACCCAAAAATCAGTTTGCAGGTATTCCACCAGGTGACCAATATGAATATCCCCATTCGCATAGGGTAAGGCCGATGTCACAACTATTTTTCGCTTTGTGTTCACACTGAAAAATTCCTCTAAAAGAAATATGTCAGTATATAAAAATTATCCCAAAAACTCAATTCGATAATGTTTAAATTCGAATCCCGCTTACGTTTGTAACGTCTGGCATAATGAGCATCCTTCGCAGTCCGGACCTGCATTTAAGCAGAAATCTAAATAGATCTGGAGCAACCCTTGCTGCAAAAGCCCATTGTCCGCATAAAACACCGCTGGATTATGATCTCGGCCAAAGAGATGTAACGCGGTCAGCCGCATGGGGGCGGACACTTCTTCGGGCGGCAAATAAAGAATGGCCTCTTGCGGCAGTACCTCCTCAACCGCAACAAAGGGAAAAATGACATTGGTGATGATTGCCGCAATGCGTGCCTCCCCCAGCAAGGCAACAGGATGTTCTTCATCAGAAGGTGACCCCATGCTCAACCGCTGATTCCAGAGAGGCCATGCGCAGTGAGATTCAATACGCTGGGTCACCTGAGCAAACCAGGCATGTCCAGGTATCGATGCCAGATGTTCAATATCGCACAGCAGATCGCGTAGCCCACTAAAGAGCGTGGAGGCAGCAGCAATGCGTCTTACTGGCGAGTTCTGTGGCCGACTATTATGAAGATGCCACTCGAGGTCGCCAGGCAGGAGTTCATCCCCTTGCTTCCAGGCAATATCCCACAGGCTACGGATAAATTGGCGCGACTCCTCGTCTCTAGCAACGTCAGGGCTTGGCAACAAGCGCGCAACCGCCAGCAATTTTGCACAGGCCGCATCCCGGGAAAGTCCTTTCAACTGCGTAACGGGAACCAAACGAGCTAAGCCGCGAAAGGCCTGCTGATTATTTTTATAACCGAGGGCAGCCATAAACTCTTCATAGAAGACCTGATGCCGGTCTCCGGACTGCGCCAAGCGTGCGCGTATACGCGAAGCCTTGGACTGGAGCCGGTACTGTCCTGCTGCCTGCAACATATCCCGCGCATGACTGGGATTATTCTTCAAGTAAGCTTCGCAGGGACGTGGTGTTTCGGGTAACACACTATGCGGATAGGCCTTTAAATCAATATCATCCAAGGATAAATCCAAACGCGCAGTGATCGGTTCTGCAAGCGACAGGGACAAGACGGACTGTGGCAAGGTCTTAGCCACAGGTCCTGAAAACCAAGTGACATGCGCAATCACCGAGTCATAACCCTTGTCTTTGCAATGTCCGTGCGAATCCCAGTCAGATGGGTGCACATGCACCTCAACATCCCCACGGATGCGACGGCCACCAGGTTGGACCAGTACGGTCACATTGAGAAAATCAGGTCCAGCCTCCAAATTCCACTCGCCAGGGTCAAGCACAGTAACCGTCTCATTGTTGGCCAGACAGAAAAAAGATGGACGATACCGCGCATCAAACCACAGACATTGCAAATGGCGTTCACTCCAATGAAAATGGGCCTGATAGCCTTCTGTCCGCTCCTGCACATCCTGCGATGGCTTCATCAGCCTTGCATACGCCTCGGCGTATGGAAAAATAATATCCATAAACGACCCCTACTCGGGCGCGATATAGCGCGCCCTTTATTGCATGGGCATGATAAATCTTGCCCTTTATTTATTGTATCGCGCCGAACGTATCAACGACCTTGACACATTCAGACGGGAAAAGCGTGCGCATGTCCAAATAAAGCGCTCCATCATGGACACGCGGAACAACCGGATGCCTTGCTTCGCGTAACCGTCGCGCCAACACAGACGCATCTTTGGCATCTATGCGGACAGCATACGACGGCAGTGCTTGCCCTGGCAACGAACCTCCTCCTAAAAATGCCTCGTGCAAAACAACAGAAACCTTCACATCACGTATGATCTGGCTCAATTGCTGGGCAAGTATATCCGCCTGCTGACGCAGTTCATCCGGTGCTCTCGATAGCATAAAGTAAAGCGGGTGCGTCTGCATGAGTTTGGCTGGATTCTTAAAAAGGCGCAACGTCGCTTCCAAGGCCGCGAGCGTCAACTTGCACACGCGCATCGCACGATACAGCGGATGCTTGCGAATACGGTCTATCACACTCGCCTTACCCAAAATAAGCCCGCCCTGAGGTCCGCCAATGAGCTTATCCGTACTCGACAATACAAGGTCCGCACCCGCAGCCAGGCTCTCGGCCATTGTCATCTCATGTGCAAGCCCGAACTGTTCCAAACCAATCATCGCTCCACATCCCAGATCATCCACCGCGAGAAGTCCACGGGCATGCGCGCACACCGCCAGTTCTGCAATCGTCACTTCATGCGTAAACCCGACAATATCATAATTGCTTTTATGCACTTTGAGTAGCATGGCTGTCTCTGGCGTAACGGCCCGTTCGTAATCGCGCAGGTGCGTCTTGTTCGTGGTGCCGATCTCACACATGACACAGCCGCTTTCCGCCATGATATCGGGCAGACGGAAGGCACCGCCGATTTCAATTAGCTCGCCACGGGAGACAATAACTTCTTTGCCACTCGCCAATGCGCGCAACACGAGGATTGTGGCGGCTGCATTGTTGTTCACCAGCAACACATCTTCTGCGCCAGTCAGGCTACAAATTAAGTTCTTAATGACATGTTCGCGATGGATGCGCGCACCATCCGTTAAATCCATTTGCAAGGTACAGCATCCCACAACCGAGGCAACTGCCTGCCGCGCCACCTCTGGCATCATGGCACGACCCAACCCTGTATGCAACAAGATTCCCGTGGCGTTGATGGCGGACTTTAAGACGGGTTCATCCTGCCTCTCTAGCTGATTGTTCACGCGCAGCAGAATAGCCTCGGTCGTAAGCTCCATCCCCTCTTCTTTGCCTGCCAGCAGTTGCGTACGCGCCTCCTCGATAACCGTTTGGATTCCGGCGACCACATCACTGTGTCCATAACGCTCCACCAACTGTTTGGCTTCAAGCGTTTCCAGCACACGACTGACAGAGGGCAACCGACGAATTAAATCTGTGTTCATACTGTACCTCGATTCAGCGGACAACTGGTCTCCACCCCCATGTAATTTCCTGTGGCCGCATACGCCCGTGCACGGCATCCACCGCAACTCACGCGAAAATCACAATGCCCACAAAAGCCTCCATACTGGTCTGGCGCAGAAAGTTCTTTGAAGACTGTTGAGTTTGCATAAGCCTTCTGAAAATCAAAACCCACATTCCGCAAATTGCCGCTGTCCACATCCAAGAAGCCGCATGGCTGCAGAATCCCCGTGTGTGAAATAAAGACAAAACTTTTACCGCCCATGCAGCCCGCCGGATGATTTCCAGGCTTGCCCAAGCCGTGCCAGATGCGAACGGCTTGTGGCGCACAGGTCTCACGGACATGAATCGGTCCCTTGGCGTCCATTTCAAACGCCCAGCGCAAAGTAGCTTCGGTATCCACTGGAGAGAGTGCCAAGTCACGCAAATTTTTCCCACGCCCGACTGGCACAAGGAAGAAAAGGTCTAACGTCTTTGCACCCTGTGCAATCGCCCGCTCGCGAATAGCTGGCAGTTCACTGCGATTCAGTTGTGAAACCGTGCAGTTCACTTGAAAAGGCATGCCGACTTGCCGGGCGACATCCATAGCGTGCGTTACCATTTCAAAGGCTCCTTCAACGCCGCGAAACGCATCATGTGTGGAAGCTGTCGCACCATCGAGGCTGAAGCTACAGGCCATTACGCCTGCCGTTTTTAAAGCCGTCATCGATTCCTCGGTCACCAACATGCCGCAGGGTGCCATCACCGATCGGATGCCCCGCGCCGTTGCGTAACGCACCAGATCAAAAATATCCGGCCGCGACATCGGCTCACCGCCGGTCCAAATAATCATCAGCCCCCGAGGCAGCGAATCAATAACGCGCTTACATTCATCCGTTGTCAGTTCGCCCTCATAAGGCACATCGCACGCTCCAGCTCTGCAATGCTTGCAGGCCAGCGGACAACGACGGGTCACCTCCCACGCAATCACGCGTGGACCGGAGGTTGATGCGACTTTGTGCGAATGGGGCATAAGAAAGGGGTCAGGGGGTTTTAACCTCATTATTGCGACCACTCAGTGGTCGCAATATCTCCTCATCTGTGAGGTAACAGGCTGGGTCAACGCCCCAGATATCACCCGTGGCGGCTTCAGCGCGAGCACGGAAGTTGCCGCCGCAGATATCGAGGAAGCGGCAGGTTGCGCAACGGCCTGTAACCAATTCCTTCCTGCGACGCAGGTTGGCGAGCAGCGACTCCGGCGGGGGATTGCCCCAAATTTCACTGAACGGTTTCTCCAGTACATTTCCTACGGGCTTGGTGCGCCAGAACTGATCAGGGAAGACGGTTCCATCCCAACTGATGCAAGCGATCCCCAGACCTGTGCTATTGCCGGCATTCATTTTAAGCAAAGTCATGACATCTGCTGCAAGCGGATTCTTTTCACGCAACATCCTGAGGTAAAGATAAGGCCCGTCGCAATGATTATCCACCGTGAGCACTTCAACTGGGAAACCACGATCATGCAACTGTTTTGTACGGTCGATAATCAAATCCAGCGTCGCCCGGCGCACATCAGGTGGCAAGTCGAGGGCCGCGATCTCCGCGCCTCGTCCGCAATAGACCAAATGATACAAACAGAGACGCGGAATCCGCTCCGTTTCCATCAAATCAAAAATCGCAGGAATATCCTTTACATTATCCTGTGTCAACGTCACGCGCAAGCCAACCTTTATGCCAGCCTCACGGCAAAGACGAATACCGGCCAGGGCTTGCTGGAATGCGCCTTTACGTCTGCGAAAGCGGTCATGGACCTCCTCCATACCATCCATACTGATGCCGACATACGACACACCAATGGCCTTAATCTCAGCAGCCAGCTTTTCATCAATGAGCGTGCCATTGGTCGAAAAGACCACGCGCAACCCCTTGGATACGGCATAACGAGCCAAGGTCAATATATCAGGACGCACAAAGGGCTCTCCCCCTGAAAAGAGCACGACGGGACAACCAAAGGCAGCCAAATCATCCAGAACCGCCAGAGCCTCCTTTGTTGAAAGTTCATTGCCGACATTCTGACCCACAGAAGCATAGCAATGCGTACACGTTAAATTACAACGCGAGGTCACATTCCACACGACTACAGGCTTCTTGTCCTTAGAAAACTGCAACAAGTGACTCGGCAACTTTGAAGATTGTCTTCCATACCGCAATGGGTCCGACACTTCGACCTTATTTAAATAGAGCTTTGAAATACCAATCATTTCTAATAAACGGCTATCCCCCGTCCCTCCTTAATCATGAAAAAGAATATCAGAAATGTGTCTCGGAAGCAAACAGCGATTCCGCATTCTGCGTGGTCAATCGAGCAATTGACGCTTCATCTGTCTGACGAACTTGTGCAAGGCAACTGGCGACGTGTTTGACAAACGCTGGCTCATTGCGTTGTCCACGCAGAGGCACAGGTGCCAAGAATGGCGAATCCGTTTCGATCAGCAACCGGTCATCCGGAACAAACGCTGCGCTTGCGCGCAATTGATCCGCATTCCGAAAGGTCACAATACCGCTGAAACTAATCGCAAGTTGCCGGTCGAGTAATTGCGTTGCAAAAGCTTTATCGCCGGTAAAACAATGGACAACACCGCGCAATCTCCTGCCCCTCCAGGGTATTGAATCGAGCACACGCAACGTCTGTTCATCTGCCTCGCGCGTGTGAATGATAATCGGTCGCTGCCATTCATCCGCAAGCATCAACTGCGCAGCAAAGAGCGCGCACTGAGCGTCCGCGGTTTCAGGGTGATAATGGAAATCGAGCCCCGTTTCTCCAACGGCACAAAGAGAGACCTCTTTGTCCAACATGCGCAAAGTTTCAACAAGCGTCTCTGGGGACGCACTCGTCGCTTGATCGCGGTCAAACCCAACAGCCAGACGCGTCTGACCTGGATAAGCCTTTGCCACTGCAATCGCACCGCTATTGAGATCTGAGCTTCCGCCGACTGCGATCAGTTGGCCAACTCCGGCATCAAGAGCACGCGCCATGATGGAGGCTGTTTCAAAAACAGGGGCCCCTCCGTAAAAATGTGCATGCGTATCGAAATAAGTCATAGCGCCTTACGCACTGAACAGCTTACGCATCGCCTGCTCATTGTCTTCAATGGATTTACACAGACGGAACTGCACACGGGCGCGATTCAAATTTTGCTCTGAATACTGCGTCTTAAAATAAACACTCCCAGCAAGATAATCTTCAAAGAACCGTAGCCCCAGCTCAAAGGTTATCAAGCGGATGGAATCAAACAGATAATGACGTTCAGCCACAGTCAAAAACTCGGCCGCGTGTTTCATATATCCCTTTGAGAACGCCCTACACAACTCCAGACTAAACACCACCTTCGTCAAGTCTGGTTCTTCTTCGCCTGCGGGATTACAAATGGAACGAATCGCATCACCAAAATCGAAATGAAATAAACCTGGGCTTACGGTATCAAGATCAATGATGGCGGTCCCCTTCCCCGTATAATCATCAATCATAATATTATTGATTTTCGGATCGCCATGCATAATCCGCATCTGTAATTCACCCCGGGCGAGAGCATTCTGGAACAAGGGCACCAACGGACGACGCTGCTCAATAAACGCGACCAACGCAGCGCCATCTGGCGCAGCCGTGACGCGAGCCTGAGCTTCTGCACGAACGCACGTCAGATCATATTTAGCAAGATAGTTTGGGGTAATATGAAAGCCAGGAAGCGGATCAATCAACGCCGTGGCATCCATATCGGAAACCGTCCGATGAAAATGACCCAGCACATGGCCGCACTCCTCCGCGTGCGCCTCATCACGGACTTTATCATACGCTGTCGCAGAGGCAATTTTTGTAATCATGCGCCACAGATTTCCAGAAGCGTCCTTGATAAAATCGTTCCCCTCTCGCGTCTGGACAATCTTCGGCAACTGCCATATCCGGTCACTCTCGCTCGCCTCGAACTCCAATTTCGGATGGACATGCGCCGTCAAGTGGCGCAAATTCATCATGATATTCTCTGGCTTCTTAAAGACATTTTGATTGATCCGTTGCAACACCAACTGTTCTTCCGCAAAGGCTGTCCGACAAACCGCCAGATAGGTGTCATTCACGTTTCCGCAACCCAGGGGCTGGATCACTGCAGGATAGCCAGCCACGTCAAACATTTGCACCAGCCGACGAAGTTCTTGCGTTGTTTTCTCAATGGCCGTCATAATGCTTTTCTCCTCGCTCTGTTACTGCGCTACAACCAGTTTGCGAATATGCGACCGAATAGACTCCGCCGTCTCATGACCACTGACCGACACGCCTTCGCAGGCGGCCAACAATTGCCGGGTCTTCTCGTGGCTCACCTCTTCCAGTTTGCAGATAAAAATACGCGTATGTCCTGTACGATAGGCCGAACGCTCGCTGACATCCAATTCTTCAAAGAGCTTCTCACCTGGCCGCACACCGATGAAATGAATAGGAACATCCTGATACGGCCGCAAGCCCGCAAGCGCAATCATCTCTTCCGCAAGGTCAACAATGCGAACAGGCTCGCCCATGTCGAGCACAAAGATCTCTCCCCCTTGCGCAAGTGCCGCTGCTTGCAACACAAGAGACACCGCTTCAGAAATGGTCATGAAGTAACGGCGCATCTCCGGATGGGTCACGGTCACGGGCACACCCTGCATAATTTGCTCGCGAAACAAAGGCACCACGGAGCCAGAAGAGTCCAGCACATTTCCAAAGCGCACGGCCGAAAAACAGGTCTTCTGTTGTCGATTGAGATCTTGAATGGCCATTTCAGCCATCCGTTTTGTTGCGCCCATCACCGAAACAGGCCGCACCGCCTTATCGGTCGATACTAAAACAAAACGCTCCACGCCATATTCCAACGCCAACTCCCCCAGCAAGCGTGTGCCGAGCACATTATTTTTAATCGCTTCGCCTGGATTCTGTTCCGCCAAGGGCACATGCTTGTAAGCCGCAGCATGAAGCACAATCTGCGGACGCATCTGAGCGAGGACTTCCGTCATACGCTGACGATCAGTCACATCTCCCAAAATGGCTATCACCGAAACAGGAGAGCCCATCTTGCGAATCTCACGATCTATTTCATACAGCGCACGTTCAGAATGTTCAATCAATATCAGTTGCTCGGGTCCTGCCTGCAAAACCTGCCGGACCAGTTCACTCCCAATGCTTCCACCCGCCCCTGTAATCATCACACGTTTTTGCTGCAACAATGCAATAACCGCCTGACTATCCACCTGCGTCTCTTCACGTCCCAGCAAATCGCTCACATCAATATTTCGAATTTTCGAGACCGTGACGCTCCCATTGATAAGCTCGAAGTAGCCAGGGACAATGCGAGCCGGCACATGCGCCGTTTCACAAAGCATCACAATACGACGGATCAAACTGCGAGGCACACGCGCCATGGAGACGATGACTTCATCCACCTTCTGTACGCGCACAATCTCTGAAAGCTGCTCAATCGTCCCCACAACAGGATAGCCCTGTATCCGCGCATGCTGTTTTGCAGGATCGTCATCCAAGAAACCAATCACCCTCATCTCCTGCAGACTCTTACTGCGTAATTCGCGCGCAATCAGATTGCCAACAGATCCTGCGCCGACCAATAATACGCGATGACGTTTCCCAGACGAAGAAACACCCCCATAATAACCTTCGACCAACAAGCGCCAAAAGAGCCTCACAAACAACAGCCCCCCCGTGACCATGAACGCATTAAAGAATGTAATACTATACGGTGGACGGCAACTCAAAGGATTTGGCATGAAATAACGCAACCCCAAAAATATCAGAGACGACACCCCCATCGCCGCCAAAAACCGAGGGACATCATTCCCGCTCATATAACGCCAAAGCACCTTATAACACCGAAACAGAATCAGCACCGTTAATTGAATCGCCCAGACAGGAATAAAGACCAAGGCGACTTGTCTCCACCCCACAAGAGGTGTGCCGAAATCGTATCTCAGCAAAAACGCGAACCCATACGAAAACGCCATCACGATGCTATCTATCAACATGGCTCCCAGCAATTGAGAGTAAATAACACCCGATGTTTTTTTAGTTGCATTCATAAACATAGTCGTTATTAAATCATAAGAAGTCGGATATTACAGCATTGTTTTTGGCAAAAATTCAAAAAACTAAAAAAACTGGCGTGAACCCTTGACAGAGAACATACGCCCGTGATATAACTATGCCGATTTTCTGCACGTCAGTGCGGGCGCTTAGCTCAGTTGGTTAGAGCATTACCTTCACACGGTAGGGGTCACAGGTTCGAGTCCTGTAGCGCCCACCATCTTAAAAACGGTTTTGACATTCAAAATCGTTTTTTCTTTTTCATTATTTCTAGACACAAAAAAACACTTCTGCAAAGCAGAAGTGTTTTTTCTTTCATCATTACGTCTGAATAAGGCCAATTATTTCTTCGCTGCCTTCTTCGCAGGAGCCTTCTTCGCAGGAGCTGCCTTCTTCGCAGGAGCCTTCTTAGCCGGAGCTGCTTTCTTTGCAGGAGCTGCTTTCTTTGCAGGAGCTGCTTTCTTAGCTGTTGCCATTGCTTTAACCCTTTCGTTGATAATGAACCAACAACATCTTCAACATACCACGTAATGTATATCAATCTGTTGTTTGATTAGTACTGTAGTATTTTTTTTTAGAAGATGCAAGAGTCTTTTTTAAAAAAAATAAAATATTTTTTTTCTTCCTTTTTTATCCTCTTCTGTATTCCTGTTTTTTCATTCTTTTTTTTTCTATCCCCTCTGTTTTATTTTGCATGTTAGCAAGCGGTTCGTATATACTGACTGCATGAATTTTCAAATCCTTCCGTCTCTACTGGCTGCTGATTATGGATCTCTTGCAGATGAAATTCAACGCATCGAAGATGCGGGTGCTGATGCTTTGCACATTGATATCATGGATGCACACTTCGTTCCCAATTTAAGTTTTGGCCCGGATATCGTCGCGCTCGCGAAGCGTGTTTGTCCGAACCTCTCTCGCAATGTACACCTCATGATGACACGTCCTGATTTATACCTCGAACGGTTTATTGACGCAGGTGCAGATGCCGTACAGATTCATGTAGAAGCCGACTGCGATTGCTGGAGCGTACTTGACCGCATCCGCAAAAGAGGAGTCCGTTCGGGTTTAGTCTCTCGCCCGCAAACATCCGTCACTGATCTTTATCCCTATGTATCCTGTTGCGACGAAATATTATTTATGACCGTCAACCCTGGTTATGGAGGGCAAGCCTTCATGCCCAACGTACTCCCAAAAATTGCAGCGTTGAGAGCGTATGCACATGCCCATGAGCAAGCCCTTGATATCATGGTGGATGGCGGCATTAATTTTGAGACCGCGGTGCTGTGTGCGCAACAGGGCGCGAATCAATTTGTGGTGGGGAGTTTTATGTTCAAACACGACGACATGGGGCAGACTGTGCTCACCCTGCGGACGACCTGTTCAGCCGCAGGCTGTCATTAATCTTATTTTCCAGCACCTTCACGCTGCATGACGCTCAGCGTCGTCTGCGCGATCCCTGCGGGATGCGTAGCAAAGGCGATGCAGGTCTTGGTGCCACGAACAAACAGGCTAAACGTTGGCGAGGCAACAGGGAGCGCACTCCAACCGCTATCGCGCAAGGCGACACCGACTGACTTCATAGCATCTTCAGGCTCATGAGATGTTTCCGCTGTCACAAACGACGTGCGTGTAGCTGAGCAGAACGCTGTGAAGCGCGGAACGCCGGGCAATGCGGACAATCCTTCTGGCCAAGCAAGAGGCTCATCCGCTGAACGTTTCTTCCCCTCCTGGAGCGACTGTTCAAACAGCATGACGATACTCGAAGCCGTTTCATATCCAGAGGGAATCACGATCAGCCGTTGCATACGTCCATTCTCTTTCGACGTAATCATCGTACCAACAGACGGAGAAATCTCTTTTGCAATCAAAAAACGGTTTCTTAACTGCGCACCGATCTCCGTAGCAGACTTCTCTTCAAAGGCATACGTATACAACATCCCCGGCTCACCATTGACCTGCACAGCGGTGGAGTACACTTGCGTGCCCCCTAATTCTTGCAACAGACGGGAATGATTCTTTTTAAAGCGCCAAAAGACATCCGCAAACAGACAGATTGGGATAAGGGCAACACACATAAAAAGTGCGCCCAGCAACAAGCGTGCGCTTGTTCTTTTCTTATTGGGCATCGCCAGCAGTCGATAGCCGTCAGCCTTCATTAATATAAACCTCCCATGAGTGGCATCCAGATTTCTTCTTTCACCGCGACTGCTTCTTTATTATAGGCAAAATTTCGAATGAACGGATCCACTCGCACTCGGTCTGTTTTCGATTCATAAACAGCACCCATCAAAACGACTAAATTCGGCGACTGCGAAAGCGTGGCCATCGAGAAAGGCAAGACCGACTTTTCAGAAACCCGTTGCCAATCGCCCTCTGCCTTTACGGAATGCGAAACAATCGTGCCAATCATTGAAGCTGATACCGACTGATTTTTTTGGGCCTCATCATCCGCTGTGAATCGTGTTTCATCCTTACCGCTCTTCCAATCAGAGATAGCCTCGGGCGAAACAGCAAGCGTACTTTGCATCGCATTCATTCCGGCATCTGCGCGAATTTCACCATGGATAGCCAGCGAAGTCATCGCCAGTTTGCTGACGTGTATAAAGCCGAGGACCAACAACAGGAGCACCAGCAGTCCTGCTGCAAACTCAATCATTGCCTGACCGTTTTTAGTTGATGTTTTCATGGCTTTCCTCTTCATGCGTTTCTAGTGGCCTCTCCGTGAACCACCCCCCCGGTGACCACCTCCACCCCCCGTCGGGATCTTGCACAAATGACTATTCAGCGCCAACCAATCAATACCCGTCTGTCGAAATGATTGGGGTTCCCACATCACCAATGCACGACAATAGCTACAATTACCGGGAGCCGTGGTTCCAATCTCCATATATGGCTTGAGATGCTGGGTCACATGGATCATCCATTCCACATCTGAAGACGAGTTATTAGACCCAGAAGCGGTATCTGCTGGAATCAGGCGTACATTGCGGAACGCGGGTAGCACAAACGCAGCGGCGGAATCTGGTTTCTTCTTTTCTGAGTCCGCTTCCAGATAACCAAACGCCTTTGCCGCGGCCGTCCAATTGACGGTCGCCTGCTTCGTTCCCGTCCCTGGCGTCATTCGGTCAACCACCGCTGACAACCGTATGACAACATCAGCGCCTGCATAATCATACTCCGGACGAATTTCACCTGCGGCTGGGAAGGGATATTCTCCATCCGGTTTAATCGAATCCCAGCTCGCCCACGTATCCCGCTTATACATGTACCACGTTTCCGCGAAATCCATAAGATTCGTATTATTCAAGTCAGGAACACCGTCAGGTGCCAAACCTGAACGCAGGACAGTCGTTTCAAGCGCATCCACCGCAAAGAGGTTCTTCATTTTTTCCGTGACCGGTTGAACGCCCACGCCATAGATTTCGCAATTATCATACGTATTGGGATTAATATCGGGCAACGGTGGCCAATCATGAAATGAATGATAGGATTCCAACAGCCCACGCTGATACAAATAAAACCAGCACCATGATCTCCCCAACACTGCCTCGTAATATTCTTTTGAAAGCAAAATATGCCCGTTCCCTGGGATCGCAAAAAACTGAGCGTTATCGGGTCCCGCAGCAATACCATCCGCACAGACGGTCTCTAACATGTCCGCATATTCATCCCATGCGCCAAGCCACGGTTCTTTGTAATATTTTTCGCCATCATCATTAATCGTATTCGCGTACTGGGTACGAATGGTGTTCACATGGGAACGCAATAAATCTGTGAGCGCTGGATCCACATATATATGATTATTTTTGGCGGCAACCTGTGAAGCGTAAAGCCCCGCCAGCGGACCCGTAAAACAGAGTCGAGCCTGCATATTTGTGATTGCATCAACCGCCGCTCGGTCAGGCATCGGCACGGCCGCCAAGGCCAACACGTGCATCAGGTTAAGTTCGCCCACAAGGTTCAACGTCGCGGCCTGCCATCTCGTCGCAGCAAGCGCAGCGGCATCACCTGCATTCTGAGCCTGCGTTTTACGCTGAATCACACGATGCAAGTCAACATTGAATAATAAAAAAAAGACAAGGACCGTGAACACCAGTAATAAGAAAAGGACAGCCTGCCCTGACCGTGAACGCTTCCAGGGAAGCCTACGACCCCACCACGCGTTTTGCTGATTGACTGTCATCGTGAGTCCACTTACCAATTCAAGTTTTCCATATAGAGCGGATACTGACTTTCAATGGAGTAGGTGGCACGCATCGTCACACTATCCAAATCATTGTCTCCGCCATTTCTTTTTAAGCTTCCCTCGAGGAGAGACATGATCGAGATCAACAAGGGCTGCCGCTGCAACACCGTGACTTCCAACGCACCTGGCATCGTGCCATCCAAATCCAACGGTTCCTCGAGCGATAAGGACATATTTTCCCACAGTTCGTAGTCAAGAATTTCTCGCGAAGTGGGCGAATTGACGCTCCCCATATATTCTGGCACGCGCGCACGCTCGAGTTGCGCTTTCGCGGAAACGGGCGAAGTCAACAACGCGGCATCCCAGATACGACCATAATTACCGCTCTGCAAAATCGACGACGGAGTCGAGAAAACCGCAAAAGGAATCAAGCTTTTTCCAGAGACAGGAATAGCCGCTGCGCGCGCAGCCTTCTCCACCATCCACTGATTAAAGCCAACCGATCGCGCACGTGCCGCACGTGTGGCGGCATGTGTCAACGTCATCTTCGCAGCAAACAAATTCGCATACTGAAACAGTGCTAAAAAACAGAGACACGCCGCAATAATGACGAAAACCGATTCGATCATCGCCTGACCATTAGACGTGCCTCTTTGCCTCCAGCCTGCTTTAGATGCCACTTCCGTCTGACTTAAGATTGCGGACGCTGTCTGCATTGATTTTATCCACCTCAGCTTGCGCCTCGCTACCGACATCTGCGTCCAACGCGGATGTCGCGCCGGAAACCTTTGTTCCAACAGCCTTACTGAACTTGCTGAAAAGGACAATCAATGTGATAGCAATAAGCACGACGATAATGATATATTCAACCATAGTCTGTCCACTGCGCTGAGAACGAGTCTTCATTTTTTTCTCCTCCATTTTGAGGAATGTCCCGGCATTCCCTGTTTACGGATAATCCGAACCAACCAGATCCAATGTCCGATTAGCTTGCTGTCGAACCGTATACAAACTCAAAGACAACACGGATACCACGAGAAGGATGGCAATAAACACAATCACGTATTCTACCATCGCTTGTCCAGAACAACGTTTCTTAGATGTTTGCAAGTGATTCATCTGTTTTTCAGTATACGCCTTCATGACTAATAAGGCAATTCGCGATTTTATAAAAAATCCTTATTCTTTATTTTTTTCATTGACTCTCCTATACCCTTTTTTGTAAAGTGTGCGCGCTTTCCTGTGGTGTGTCTAAGGATACAATCCCCGCTGCGGGTTCAATCGGGCTCCTTTTAGGTGTCCTGTTTCGCTTGACTTTAGGCGGATGAACCCTTATATTACACGCCGGAAAGTTCAAAGAAAAAAAGAAAAGCGCGGAACAAGGACCGCAAAGTAATTATGAGCCAGATTGATAAAACAGCAATTCGTAAGCAGTTTCAGCGGCATGAACGTGACACGGGATCGAGTGAAGTTCAAATCGCTTCGCTCACAAAAGAGATCGAATCTCTTACTGGGCACATGAAAGTAAATAAGAAGGATCATAGCTCCCGTTATGGCTTGATCCGTAAGGTCAACACCCGTCGCAGCTTACTCGATTATCTCAAGCGCACGGAAGAGGCGACCTATCAGAAAATTGTTAAGGATCTCGGCCTCCGCCGTTAATTGCGGCTGCCGTTTTTTCTTTTCTCGCGGACTCTATATTTACCCCAGAGGGTAAGCCATCTTTCCTGGCCTCATGCTTTCCGGTCCTTTTTCCGCTTGAAAGGTAAAACGAATGAAAGATACAACATCGGTCTCCATCAACGTTGGTGGAGCCACTATGACTATTGAAACCGGCCTTCTCGCTCGCCAAGCCGGGGGCGCTACTGTCGTGCGTTTAGGCGACACCATGGTCTTCTCGGCCGTCACCAACACCGATAAGCCACGTGAAGGAATCGATTTCTTCCCGCTCCAGGTTGAATACCGCGAAAAGTATTATGCTGCGGGTCGCTTCCCAGGCGGTTATTTCAAGCGTGAACAGCGCCCGTCCGAAAAGGAAATCCTTTGCGCGCGTATCACGGATCGTCCCATCCGCCCGCTCTTCCCACAGGGCTATCGTAATGATGTTCAGATTAATAACACCGTCTTTTCGGCTGACGGCGTCAATGACACGGACACGCTCGCCGTGAATGCTTCGTCCGCAGCATTGCACCTTTCCGAAGTCCCCTTTATGGGCCCCATCGGTTGCGTACGCGTCGGCCGTATCAACGGCGAGTTTGTGATCAATCCGACCCACGAGCAGCGCAAACTGAGCGATTTGGATTTGATCTATGCGGGTACACGTGACCGTTTTCTCATGATGGAAGGTGGCGCAGCGGAAATTACGGAAGAAGATTTCCTGACCGCCATGAAACTCGGCCATGAAGAAGTCGTCAAAATCATCGACGCTCAGATCGAACTTCGCAAGATGCTCGGCAAGCCTGACAAGGTTATCGTCGAAGAAGCTCCCGATGCTGAAAAGATGGCGTTTCTTAATGAGAACGGCGCAGCAGTTCTCCGTAAAGCGCTCCTCATCGCTGGCAAGATGGAACGCGAAAGCGCAGTCAAGGCCATCCGGGAAGAACTCAAGGCTAAGACCATGGAAAAGTGGCCTGAAGCAGTTACAGAAGCTTCGTTCGTCACGCTCTTTGACACACTGGAAATAGACCTCGTCCGCAAAAACATCCTTGAGGATGGCAAGCGTATCGATGGCCGTGCAACGGATGAAATCCGTAAACTTTATTCGCAAATTGGCGTGTTGCCGCGCGTACACGGTTCGGCCATTTTTGAACGTGGCGAGACCTCGACCTTGGCCTCGGTGACCCTCGGCACAACCAAAGATGCTCAGGAGCTCGATGCCATCACCGGCGGCGAAAAGAGTAAGGCCTTTATCCTGCACTACAACTTCCCTCCCTACTGTACGGGCGAAGTTGGCAGACTCGGTGCTACCGGACGGCGTGAAATCGGTCACGGTGCACTCGCCGAACGTTCACTCGCTCGGGTCATTCCTGAAAACTATCCGTACGCGGTCCGCGTCGTCTCAGACATCATGGGGTCGAATGGTTCGTCCTCCATGGCTTCTATCTGTGCCGGCGCATTGGCGTTGATGGATGCAGGCGTTCCAATCAAGGCACCCGTGGCGGGCGTTTCCGTAGGCCTCTTTGCAAATCAGGATGAGACACAGAATATTCTCATCTCGGACATTCTGGGCTCGGAAGATCACTGTGGCGATATGGACTTCAAGGTCGCTGGAACACGTAAGGGTATTACGGGCTTCCAAGTGGATCTCAAAATCCGTGGTCTCACCTGGGACTTGGTCGAAGCCGCTCTCAAGCGCGCCAAGGAAGGTCGGATGCACATTCTCGACTTCATGCATAGTGTCATGCCAGAAACGCGGGCTGACCTTTCGCCCTTTGCTCCGCGCATCACGACGATCAACATTCCTGTCGACAAGATTGGCGCACTCATCGGTCCCGGCGGATCGAACATCCGTCGCATCTGCGAAGTCTCCGGTGCGCAAATCGATATCAATGATGATGGCGTGGTCAGCATCTTTGCATCCAATGGCGAATCGCTTGCGATCGCCCAGCGTGAAGTCTCCTCTGTCGCCGCTGAAGCGGAAGAAGGGAAGATTTACGAAGGTACCGTAACGGGTATCAAGGAATTCGGCGCCTTTGTCGAAATCCTTCCAGGTATGGACGGCCTCTGCCACATCAGCGAACTCGCTGACCGGCGCATTGCCGTTGTCGAGGATGTCTGTAAGGTCGGCGACAAGATGTGGGTCAAGTGCATCGCGGTCGACGATCGTGGACGTATCAAGCTCAGCCGCCGTGAAGCTATGCGCGACCTCGACGCTGAAAAGCAAAAGGCGTAAAACACAACAAAGCCCCGCGCTTGTCCAAGCGTGGGGCTTTTTTAATCCATGCGTATTATCGGCATAGATACCTCGCTCCGTTCCACAGGCATCGGCATCATCGATGCCATGGGTTCACGCATGGTCTCTGTATGGTATGGCACTATAAAAAATCCTGCCACACGCCCCCTCTCCGCTTGTCTCCTCCATTTACAGGACGAACTCGCCACGCTCATCACAGAATATCATCCCGACGTTGCCTCAATCGAAGGCGTCTTCTTTGCAAAGAACGTCAAGACCATGATGATTCTCACCCATGCGCGCGGCGTGATGATTGCACAATGTGCACGTCTGTGCATTCCAGTCTATGAATATCAACCCCGTTCGGTCAAGATGGCCACCGCTGGCTGGGGCGCCGCTGAAAAATCGCAGGTTCAAAAAATGGTCAAGACACTCCTCGGCCTTTCCGAGGAACCCCAAAACGATGCCGCAGACGGTCTCGCACTCGCCATTACGCATCTCCATAATCAGACCCGCATCGCTCTCCAAGCCGCCAAGCCCATTTGATTTTAAGGGGCCATCCCGGCTGTAAAAGAAGAGATTATCACTTCGTCTTATCGGCGTACACGTCGGGATCGATGGATAGTCGATTAATTTTATAGTGCATCACGCGGGGCGATAAACCGAGCGTACGACCAGCGGCAGACATGTTGCCGTTGTTTTTTTTGAGCCCTTCAACAATCAGTTCGCGTTCAAAGGATTCGACCATCATGTTAAAGGAGGCGTTGCCGTCCTTAATAAGTTCAGAATCATTCGCTGCACCTGTCTGAAGAGAGGGCGGCAGATTGTAACTGTGGATGCAATCATCTGTTGCCGTCAGCACCGCACGCTCAATACAATTTTCCAGTTCTCGAACATTGCCCGGCCAATGATAGGTCATCAGCATATTGATGGCCGGCGTTGAAAGACGCTGAATCGTCTTGCTGTATCGCAAATTCAACTTCTGAATAAAATGTTCTGCCAATAAAATAATATCGCACCGCCGTTTCGCCAAGTCAGGAAGGACGATGGGAAATATATTCAGGCGATAATACAAGTCTTCGCGAAACTTTCCCTGCTCCATCAGCTCTTCCAAGTTCCGGCTCGTGGCGGCCAAGAGCCGCACATCGCTTTTAAGTTCATCGTTGCTTCCGACCCGTGAGAAGGTCCGCTCTTGAATGAAGCGCAACAGTTTCACTTGCGTCTGAGGGGTGAGATCTCCGATCTCGTCCAGGAAAAGGGTTCCTTTGTTGGCAGCTTCCACACGTCCGATGCGAGTATTGACTGCGCCGGTAAAAGATCCCTTCTCGTGGCCGAACAGTTCACTCTCCACAAGACTTTCCGGAAGAGCTGCGCAGTTAAGCGCAATAAAGGGCTTGTCCGCACGCGGACTCAGTCTGAAAATAGCATTGGCGACTAATTCTTTGCCGGTTCCCGAAGCCCCTCGGATCAGCACCGTCGCGTTACTGGGGGCAACCTGGCGGATGAGATCATACGTCTTCTTCATCGAGCTACAATTACCGATCAGTTGGCCAGGATTGCCACTCGTTTCCCCCAACGCAGACCGCAACAGCTGATTCTCTTTGATTAAGCTCTCGCGTTCATCCATTTCCGTCCTGTAGACACTGGCTGCTTCTGCTGTGAGATTGCCCACAATTTCAAGAAAGCGCAAATCTTCTTCAAGAACGACGCCCGCGCTGACCTCTCGATCAATACTTAAGGTGCCAATCACTTTTTCCATGTAGAAAATCGGCACACACAGAAAAGCGACGTCCTTTGCCCCTGTCCGCGAACCCGTAATATTCCTGAAGCGTTTTTCTTTGGAAACATCTGGCACCAACTGGGCAATGCCTGTCTCGGCAACGGTTCCCGTAATACCTTCGCCAAGCTTGTAACGTCCACGTTTCTGCTCCGCATCGCTCAGACCATGCGAGGCGGCAATTTCGAACACATCCCCTTTTCTAAGTGTAAAGGTACCCCGCAACATCGCCATTTTGCGATGGAGCACGTCAAGCACCTTTTCCAGCAGGGCAGTAATGTTTCGCTCGTGTACAACAGCCGAACTGATTTCACACAACACATCCAGCTCAGTCTTTAGTTGGTTTTGCATATCAGGTCTTTAGTGTACTTGATTAAGTTAAGCGTTGTCCATCAAAAAACAATTTATGGATTCCACGACTTTCTTCGCATCAGCCATGGCTCGAACAACCAAACTGGGGCCATTGGCCGCATCACCCATAATAAATACGTTTTTCTCATGGATGTCATACGTGGGTTTAAGAAACCCCATGGCCAAGAAAACGAGATCCGCCTGAAGCAGTTCTGTCGTGCCATCAACCGGCGTGAAGCTCAACGGCCGTCCCTCTGGTGAAAAGGTCCATTGCACCCGCCGGACCTCGACGCCGGTCACGGCTCCATTCGTCCCCAGACAGCGCGTACTTTGCAGATCCCAACGCCGCGTTCCGCCTTCCAACTGACTCGAGGACGTACGTTGCTTATAAGGCCATAACGGCCATGGCGTGGAAGCTGACCGCTCTGCGGGTGGCTCAGGCATAATTTCAATTTGCAGGATGCTCTTCGCGCCTTGCCGGACTGAGAGTCCGACGCAATCGCTTCCAGTATCACCGCCGCCAATGATGAGCACCGTACGACCCTCAGCCGAGACATTGCCATTCAGAAAATCAAGTGCATAATAGATGCCCCGCAAATCCGAGCCTGGGATGTCGAGCGCACGAGGTGTAGGCGTACCACCGGCCACCACAACGGCATCAAACTGGCGCGCAAGATAATCCATGGAAATATCTTTCCCAATCTCCGTGTTCGCCTGGAATTCAATCCCCGTATCCTTCATCACCTGAATGCGGCGGTCGATGATTTTCTTGTCGAGCTTGAAGGCTGGAATGCCATAACGCAACAGACCGCCAAAATCCGGTTTACGCTCAAAGACCGACACGTGGTGCCCAGACTGGTTCAGCTCTATTGCTGCTGCCAAGCCAGCTGGTCCGCTACCGATGATGGCAACGCTTTTCCCCGTACGCTGTTTGGGTGCCGCGCTACTTACCCAGCCGTTTTCAAAGGCGGTTTCGATGACCTGCTTTTCAATCTGACGGATCATCACAGGCTCAACCCCAAGCGAAGCTGTGCAACTTCCCTCGCAGAGCGCGGGACAGACACGAGCGGTAAACTCCGGCATCGTGTTCGTCGCATTGAGAAGTTCATAAGCCTCACGGTCGTTGCCCTTGTGGACCGCCTCGTTGATCTCCGGAATACAATTGCAGAGCGGACATCCCATGCCATGGCAGAAGGGAATACCACAGGTCATACAACGGGCCGACTGCTGATGAATCTCCTCAGCCGAGAGCGTCCGCTCGACTTCCAAGTAATCCTGCTTGCGGATATCCACTGGGCGATAGACATTACCTATACGTTTTGTGGTTAGAAATTCTTTACTCATAATTGCTCCCCAAATTAGTCTTCTATTTTAGCTGTCTTGGCCAGCAACTGCTTGTATTCAACGGGGAATACCTTTACAAACCGACTCCGGGCATCCTGCCAGGACACGAGGATTTGTTTTGCCTTTTTACTGCTTGTTGCGCAGATGTGTTGCTGAATCAAGGTAATCAACTCGGCCTCGTCTGCAGAGTTCGCCAACACCGTCTCCAAATCCACAGTATCCAGATTACATTTCAAGTCAAAATCGCCAGCCTCATCGTACACGTATGCAATACCACCAGACATGCCGGCCGCAAAATTGACGCCAACAGGTCCCAGCACCACGACACGTCCGCCAGTCATGTATTCGCATCCATGATCGCCACCCCCTTCGAGCACCATGGTCATGCCACTGTTTCGGATGGCGAAACGCTCGCCTGCCTGTCCATTCAGATAGATGGTTCCGCTGGTCGCACCATACCCCACCACATTGCCTGCAATCACATTCTGGCTCGCCTCAAAAGTCGCCGCAGGTGGCGTCCTGATGATAATCTCTCCGCCAGAAAGACCCTTGCCGACAAAGTCATTCGCTTCGCCCGTAAGTTCAAGCGAAATGCCCGGCGCAAGGAATGCGCCAAAACTTTGTCCGGCACATCCGGTGAGCTGAAGACGGATACAGTCCTTGGGAAGGCCCTCTGCTCCAAAGCGTCTAATCACTGCGCTTGATAACGCGGTTCCAACGGTCCGGTCAACATTTCCGATGCCTATTTTTAGGGTAGTGACCTCACCCTTTTCAAGCGCGTTCTTCAAGTGTGGAATGAGCAAGCGTTCATCAAAACTGGGTTCCGATTCCACGCATTTTTCAAAACGAATATGCTTCCCAGAAACTTGTTTCAAGATGCGGCTAAAATCAAGGTTACGCGATTTGAAAAAGTCAATCGCGCGGTTCATTTTCAGGAGATCGCTTCGACCCACAGCCTCATGCAGTGATTTTAGGCCGAGGCGCGCCAAATGTTCGCGAACTTCGCCAGCCAGCATCCGGAGGAAGTTTTCGATATATTCGGGCTTCCCCTTAAAACATTTGCGCAACTCTGGATCCTGAGTCGCAACGCCGACCGGGCAGGAGTTCTCATGGCACTTGCGCATCATCACGCAGCCCAGACTCACAAGCAGCGTAGTCGCGAAACCGAACTCTTCCGCACCCAGCAACGCACCTATTATAACATCCCGGCCTGTTTTTAATTGTCCGTCCACCTGAAGACGCACCCGCGAACGCAGGTTGTTCAGGACGAGGGTCTGCTGCGCTTCCGCCAAGCCCAGTTCCCACGGTAATCCGGCGTGCTTGATGCTCGTCAACGGGGAGGCCCCAGTGCCACCATCATGACCGCTGATCAGGACAACATCCGCATGGGCCTTGGCCACACCTGCGGCAATGGTTCCGACGCCGACTTCCGAAACCAACTTGACAGAAATTCGTGCCTCACGGTTTGCATTGCGCAGATCGTAAATGAGTTGCGCTAAATCCTCGATGGAATAAATGTCATGGTGTGGCGGTGGCGAGATCAGCGTGACATTCGGCGTGGAGTGCCGAACGCGCGCAATCATCTCATCAACCTTGTGCCCCGGTAATTGTCCGCCTTCCCCAGGCTTGGCGCCCTGCGCCATCTTGATTTGCAACTCCTTGGCATTCGCAAGGTAGTCAATCGTCACACCGAAGCGACCGCTGGCCACCTGACGAATGGCGCTCCTGCGCACCTCGCCGTGGGGTCCTGGATTCATGCGTTCCGAATCCTCGCCGCCCTCCCCGCAATTGCTCATAGCCCCCAGCCGATTCATCGCGATAGCGATGGCCTCATGGGCCTCTGGACTGAGCGAACCCAAAGACATCGCACCTGAAACAAAGTGATGGATAATCGACTCCACACTTTCCACTTCCGAAATATCAATGGGCGTTGTCGGTACAAACTCGAACATTCCACGCAGCGTATGTACCTGCTGACTCTGATCATTAATGAGTTGCGCATATTCCCGATATTTTGAAACTTGGTTTTCTTGGACCGCCTGCCGAAAGAGGGAGAGTGTGTGAGGCGTCCACAGATGGCTCTCTCCGTCTTTACGGAACGCATACTCGCCACCTGATTTCAGGATTGCGCCTTGCTGGGACTCCTTATAGCGTTGCTCGGTTTCACGGGCGATATCCGCGAGGCTCATGCCGCCAATGCGCGATGCCGTACCTGGGAAAAAGCGATCAATCACAGTCTGGTCGAGTCCAACAGCCTCGAAGATCTGGGCCGAACGATAACTACGTAAAGTAGAGATGCCCATCTTGGACATAATTTTCAACAAGCCCTTGTCAACGGCATGAATGTAGTTCTCAGCCGCCTTGGCAGGATCGGCCGTGATCGCATTCGTCAACGATAACTGATGCGCGCATTGCAGCGCCAAATACGGATTGACCGCGGTCGCGCCGAAGCCGATCAGCAACGCAAAATGCATCACCTCCCGCACTTCGCCCGACTGCACGATCAAGCCTACAGGCGGACGCAATCCAACCTGTACGAGTGCGCGATTGACCGCCACGGTCGCCAGCAGCGCAGGCATCGGCATCGTTCCAGAAGGAAGTTCGCGATCTGAAAGAATTAAAATACGTTTACCTGCCTTCACCGCTTCCACAGCTCGCGCCGCAAGACTATCCAGTGATGCTGACAAATCAGCCTCCCAGCCAATAGGTAATACAACGGCCTGAAACGCCTCATCCTTCACCATGGATAACCGACGCACATCCTCATCCGTGAGCACGGGACGCTGCAACTTGATAAGCTTGGCGTGGCTTGCGTTCTCCTCAAGGATATTGCCTTGATTACCGATATAGGTCAGCAGACTCATCACCAGCTCTTCGCGGATAGGGTCGATCGGAGGATTCGTGACCTGCGCAAAAAGTTGCTTAAAGTAGTTGTACAACAGGGGTGTCTTTTTGGAAAAGACCGCCAAGGCACTATCATTTCCCATAGAGCCAACTGGCTCGTGCCCTGTCTGAGCCATCGTCTTCACGATGATCTCAACATCTTCGCGGCTCCAATTGAAAAGTCGCTGCAACCCAAAGAGATCGTCCTGAGTCTGAGGCGGCGTAATAGAATCGAACAGACCATGCACCATGATCTTGTTGTCGTCCACCCAGCGACGATACGGTTTCTGTCGCGCCAATTGATTCTTTATTTCGTTGTCAAAAACCAGCCGATGATTTTCGAGATCGCAGTAAATCATTTCACCTGGTTTCAGCCGACCGCGACGCACCACGTTATCATCTGGGATATCCAACACGCCCGTCTCAGAGGCCAGCACAAAAATATTATCGCAGGTGAGCGTATACCGGGCAGGACGCAACCCATTGCGATCCAGCATCGCGCCGGCATTGATGCCATCGGAGAAGGCCACGGCTGCTGGACCGTCCCACGGTTCCATCAGTGCAGAATGATACTCAAAAAATCCACGGACATCCTTACCCAGATGATACTTCGGCCCCCACGCCTGCGGCATAATCATCAGCATGGCATGAGGCAACGAACGACCCGAAAGCACCAGCAATTCGAGCATGTTATCCAGATATCCAGAATCGCTCAACCCCGCATCGAATAACGGCAGACACTCCTTGAGTTCGTCACCGAACAACTCACTCTTAAAGAGCTTTTCGCGACTGCGTTCCTGATTCAGATTGCCACGCAATGTATTAATCTCGCCGTTATGCGCCAGATAACGATAGGGATGGGCAAGCTTCCAAGTGGGAAATGTATTCGTGCTATACCGCTGATGTACCAGCGCCACAGATGAAGCGAAATCTGGATCCTTCAAGTCCGCGAAAAAGTCGTCAATCTGCGTGGCCATCAGCAAGCCCTTGTACACAATGCTCCGGCAGGAGAAACTGCAGAAGGTCAACTCCTTAAAACGCTTCTCAAGGATACGGCGGACCACAAAGAGCTTCCGTTCAAACACCACGTCCGATCCGAAAGCCTCACCGCTCACAAAAAGCTGTCGTATGCGCGGCATGGAGTTCCGTGCATTACGGCCGATCGCTTCCGGATTGACCGGCACGTCACGCCAACCCAACACAGCCATGCTCTTGCCATGTAACGCCGCCTCAATTTCTGATTCCATGTCCACACCACCAAACACCATCGCTACGGCATAACGTTTGGGCAACGCGAAACCGACCTTGCTTCGGAAGAAGCGATCGGGCATGGCCACAAGAATGCCTGCACCATCACCGGTATCAGGATCACCTCCTGCGGCACCACGGTGCATCAAGCGCTTCAGAATGGTAATCCCCTTGCTGACGATACTATGACTCGGCTTGTTATCAAGCGACGCAACAAGACCTACACCACAGGCATCATGCTCATTTTCAAAGCTATAAAGTCCAATATCCGGCACGGGATAAATTGAAGATTCTATTTTCATGGTTCAATTTTAAGCAATCCTCATGCCAGAAAGCAATATTAATAAAAAACAATCTTTTACATTATAAATAACATTATTTTTGTTAAAAATTTTACACTATCGTAACTGCTCAACGACAATTCATTTACAAAATGGTAAAACTAAACTATCGGAAGAACACATTCCATGATAAGTCCTGTATCCACGCCATTGCGTATCGAGACTTGCCCGTTGAACAGTCGCAAGATACGACTGGCCAAGGCGGCACCTAAACCAAAATCGCCGCCACCCTTGATCAGTGTCCGTTGACCGCCCACATCGAAGAACGTCGCGATAGCCTCTGAAGAGAGCGTTGGCCTTCCGAATAAAATCACTACGTGTGCCTGTCCTTCAGAGACGCCTGTCTGGAGTATAAAGGGGTCCCCGTCGCAAACGCAACACGCAGCCGTCAGCAACAAGTCCGTAAAGGCACGTGTGAGCAGATTCACTTCCCCGTGGACAGTCACCTGTTCTACCGCAGCAAGAGAAACCTCTACCTGGCAATTGGAAATTTGACCTGCAAACGCTTCAAGCGAATCTCTGAGAACGTCTGCCAAAAGCAAAGACCTCATCCCAAAGTATTCTGAAACAACATTACTATCTGAGGCGACATCAATATGCGCAAGGGTTTCCGCATCTTCGATTAGCTTGTTGATACGGCGGCAAGAAAAGTCGTAGGACTCGCGCAGTTTGAGACCGTTGGAGGTTGGCGGTGCATCCATGAACAGGAGTTCCGTGATACCTAAAATACCCGAGAGCGGCGTGCGCATCTCATGGGAAAGCATATTAAGCCACTGGTTTTTAGCATCATCCCAGATGCGCAACCTCCGATTCGCCTCGGCGAGTTCCTGAACGCGTTGATGGACGATTTCTTCCAGATGAATCTGGTGTCGGCGTAACTGGAGGTGAGTATTTGTACGAGCCAAGACCTCCAATTCGGAAAAAGGTTTGGTAATATAATCAACGCCCCCCAACTCGAAAGCGCGCACCTTATCGGTGAGATCCGAGAAAGCGCTCAGAAAGATGATCGGGATCAAGCGAAGGCGCTCATCGGCCTTAAAGTGGCGACAGACTTCATAGCCATCCATCCCTGACATTTGAATATCGAGCAGGATAAGGTCGGGCATCTCCTCTCTTGCGGACGTGAGAGCCATATCTCCACTTGGAAAGGCGCGGACACTCCACCCTTTTCGACGGAGCATCGCTTCGAGCACATTCAGATTATCAGGTTCATCATCGATAATCATAATGGTTGCGGAATCAGAATTGTTAATCATTCGGCGACTTCCTTCGCAGCATCAAGGAGGGTCTGTAGACGGTCATAATTATAGGAGTCAACAAGTACGGATATCCCTGCTGCGAGTTCGGCATGATGCTGTGTGATCGTTTCAACTATTTGCCGTAATCGCTGGATATCACCACGGCGTAACGCCTGTTCGAGTAAGCGACGTTGTTCCTCGGGTATCTGTATCATCGCTTTGGCGTCAAACCCAGCAGGCATCCTCAGACGAGAACCTATTGATTGTTTCTGTTCATAGTCATACTGAATACCACAGACTCTACCAATTTCCGTCAGGAGCTGATCCCATATTACAGGCTTGGACACATAGCCATTCGCGCCTGCGGCGAACGCAGGTACGCTTTCATCGGTGAAGCCAGAAGCTGTTACCATCACCACGGGGGTTTCTCGCCCATTAGGGAGTTTACGGATTTGGACGATGGTTTCATAACCATCCATATCCGGCATGCACTTATCCATCAAAATCAGATCAAATGCCTCTGCTTGACGTATCAGGCACAAGGCCTGGGCGCCACTGGCCGCTGTTTCAACAACAAACCCGACCGGTTCCAGCATAGACGCGAGCATGTCACGGCTTAAGGGGTCGTCATCCACCACCAAAAGACGGAGTGCACGCTGGTCTTTGCGCAGCCGCCACACATTTCTATTTGAGGACTGTTCATGGAGCTCGTCACTTGCAGCCTGGGCACGGAAGATAAACCGGAAACGACTTCCCGCACCAAGTTGACTCGTCACGGTAATGTCTCCACCCAGCGCGTGTGCGTAGCGTAGGCTCAAGTAGAGACCCAGCCCCGTACCCTTGACACCCTTCCAGCCGCTCTCCGCCTGTTCAAAAACAGCAAAGATGCGGGTCAAATCATCAGGTCCAATACCATGCCCCGTATCTTCCACATCTACGGCAATCATGAGATCCCCGTTAGGCATCGTTCCGTCCAACACAGAAGCCGACAAACGTACGCTGCCTTTTTCCGTAAACTTGACCGCGTTACCCACGAGATTCACGAGGATCTGCCGGATCTTTCCAGAGTCCGCTTGGATGAAGCGAGGCACATCTGGTGAATACGTAAACTCCAGCGTTAACACCTGTGCAGCCGGATGCTGAACAAACATGAGTCTCACATCCTCCAATGCCTGATAAAAATCAAAGGTCTTCGGCGCGAGCGTGATGGTTTGAGCGTCACAACGCACCAGTTCGAGCAGATCAGTGAGCAATTCCAGTAGATGCTCGCCGCTGCGAATGATTGCTTTCAGCCGAGGATTTACGGGGCCGAGGTGACTCTCGCGCTCCATGATCTGGGCGTACCCGAGGATGGCATTGAGGGGCGTCCGGATCTCGTGCGACATATTGGCGAGGAAAAGACTTTTGGCAAGTGCTGCTGCTTGCGCTGCGTCACGCGCCAAGGTCAACCGTTGCTGGAGCGCCTGTGTTTCTCGCTCTGTGGCGCGACGCGCTTCGAAATGAGCATAGAGTTCCGCGAGCACGTGCAAGAGCGCCACCTCTTCTTCTCTCCAGTCCCGCTCTTCCGAGACGGCATCAAAACCCACGAACCCCAAGCAGGCCGTGCCCTGCATCAGGGGCAGGGTAATGAGCGAACGAATGCCTTGAGGCGCGAGAACCTGCCACAGATAACTGTCCGTCGGCAGTGCCGCCACGCTGGGGATGTGTATACATTCACCACGCCGGTGCGTCGCGACCCAGTCAGGAATATTGTCATTCGGCACCGCCTGCAGGTTGTTGATCTCGGGGGTAATCCCAGCACCACACCACTCGTGGGTATTCGTCATGATCCCTGCGACAAAGTCATACGCGAAGAGGTAGGCACGGTCTGCATGAATGAGTTTGCCCATGGTTGCCAGTGACTGGTCAATCGCGGAATCCTGAAGCTCCAGCGGCACATTGACAAACTCCGTTGCCAGACGCATCAAATCGCGCTGGATGACCGAAAGCCTCGCCAACTCCTTTTCAGCATGTTTGCGAGCCGTAATGTCGGTCATTACAGACAGGAAATATTGTTGCCCTTGACTACTAATCACTTCGCCAGAGAAGAGTCCGTCGAGAAGTGTTCCGTCTTTACAACGAACCTGCAGTTCAACACCAGCCAAATGCTTGTCCAGCAGAAGTCGATCAGCAACTGCGGCATGCTTTTCCGGATATAAAAACAAGTTAAACTCGGCAGAAGTATGCCCAATGACCTCCTCGCGGGAATAGCCGAGCGTCGCCAGAAAGGCATCATTGACATCCATGAAACGTCGATCCGGCAACGTGGAGAGGGTGATCAAGCTGGGATTATTACGGAACAACCGTTCGAACCGCTGCTGCGCTTCCTGTTCCGCGCTCAAGTTCTTACAGATGCCGAAGAGACAATTCTCCCCGTTCCACTTACCAAACCAAACCCGCGTTTCAACGGGCACGAGGGTGCCATTCTTATTCACCAGCGGAAGGGGGCTGCTATCCCGCTCGCCCTTAAACATGGCAGTGAAGATGGTCTCGGCTTCCTGCCGCTTATCCGCCGGATGCACATCCAGCAGATGCATACCCTTGAGTTCTTCTGCCGTGTAGCCCAACGTTCGCGTGACTGCGCTGTTCGTGAAAAGAATACGGCCCTCCGGTGTGCCCACCATGATCATGTCGGTCATGGACTCAAAGAAGGTGCGGAAATTAGACTCGCTCTCTCGCAACGCCTCCTCGGCCCTCTTCTGAGCGGTAATATCCCAGTTTGTACCGATCATACGCAAGGGTGTACCGGTGTCATCGCGTTGCACCATCGCGAATCCGCGAATAAAACGGATCGTCCCGTCTGGCCACAGGACCCGAAATTCAATATCGAACTCCTTCTCTCCACGCAAGGCGAGATGAATGCGTTCATCGCCACGCTGGCGGTCTTCCGGATGAAGCCCCGCCTGCCAAGCCTCGTAGGCACCGCTGAACTGATCCCGCGTAATACCGTAAAGCTTGAACATTTGGTCATCCCAGACGAGCAGGTTGTTGACCACGTCGTAGTCCCAGATACCCACGCCGCCCGCGCGCACCGCCAGCGTCAAACGGGTGGTGACCAGCAACAAGGACTCTTTACTCTTTTTGAGGTCAACAGTCAGCTCGCTCGCCATTCGCTGAGCTTCAGACTGGGTGCTCAACAAGACACCAAACAGGGCGCCCAGCAACAAGGTGCAGAGGATCCCTCCGATAAGGGCCAACCCAGCACCTGCGTATGCTGGCACCAACACGCCGCTGTTCATTCGTGTAAAGCAGAGCGTCCAACGACGGCCGTTGAAATCAATCGGCAACTGGCGCTCGAAACGGATGCCCACCCCCTGACCGACCTGTTCTGCAGCCGTGCTAAAAAGCAGATTTGATGACGAAGGCTGGCTGCCGTCAAAGATTCGCAGTTGCAAGGGGTCTTTGTTAATCAGCGTGTTGGAACCCAATATCCCCTGAAGCAGGTCATCCATCCGGTAAGGACTGTAGACCCAGCCCATAATGGCGGCTCGGCGCTGTTCGACGCTTTCGGTAGGCAGCCCTTTTCGGTAGACCGGCACATACATTAAGGTACCCGCTTGCACCTTTTTGTCCGTTTCCTGAACAAGAATCACCTTTCCGGAGAGTGCCGCCGCATCCGTATCTCGCGCCCTTTCCATGGCAGCCCGGCGAATCGGCTCCGAAAACATGTCGTATCCGAAGGCTCGCAGGTTGCGGCCTGAAAAGGGTTCCAAATAAATGATGGAGGAGTAAACATCCCGTTCCCCCGGCGGACGCACCTGATACTCCGGAAACCCCGCTTTGCGAATTGCCTGAGTATGCCTGGGTAGTTCGTCATGCGGGATCAGCAAAGAAAACCCAAGGCCCTGAATACCGGGGAGGTACTTATCAACATGGAGGTGCTGCGTGAAGGTGCGCCACTCCTCACGCGTGACCTCCTCAGAAGCTTCAAACAACGCGGCCCCCCCCATCAAGATGCGTGCATGGTCGTCGAGCCTGCCTTCAATACTTTTCTGGAAATCACTGCACCCGGCATTAAAATCAAGCTTTTCAAGCCTATCCTCGCTGGTTTTTATGTAGTACGCTAACGCAAACGTCAATGCCAGCCCCGCCAGCAACACTTTCCGGACGATAGACTGGGTTAAGCGTCCCAACAATTTACCATTCAAATATCGCATGAAATAGATCATAGAAGGTCTTCTTTTTTATAGGTAACACGTCGTCGCTTTTTTTATGATCCATTAATCCATGTAAACACGTATTACTTACTCTTTCCTTCCGAGAGTATCAAAACAAGCATAGAGTCTTCAAGTGCGATTTTGACCCGACAGCCATTTTACAAATTGCAAATTACACGCAACGCGACAGGCGGAGCAGATGATTCGGTTGCCATCGTGATCGTGTCCGCTTCTGAAGACCCGGGAACAACACAGATAAACAGGGCCATGAATGCCAGCCTGAGATAGCCGAGCCTGGCTGAAACAAAACCGCATATCTCCAAAGATATTGTGTGTTTTGAGTTGTTTTGTGTAAACATGATGAAGCTGCTTAATCGAATAATTCTAATTTTTTCAAATTTAAACATGTTAATTTTATCTCGAATGACGGGTTTGGGCTAGTCGGAAAAAAAGGCTAACCTTTGTAGGACAAAATAACCCGTCTATCCTTTAAAACGCAACGCGTCAGTAGCGACGATCTACTGCTACGCTACGGATTCGTCCCCTACGGTACCGTGATCCGATTCCTCTCCTACTAAGCGTTGATACACATTAAAAACTGACGGATATTTTTGATCGTGTCAAGCGACTCCCAAAAAGCTATAGTTACTGTTTTATGAATATGCCTCATTCACTGACCTCTATGACCCTCACAATTAAATACAAAACTAACATTCTCCTCATGAACAAGAAACATACAACAGCTAATCTTATCGCATCTCAAGGACGTAAGCGGTGTTTCTTGAAATGAAATACGGTTCTTGAAAAAAGAAGGAGAATCATGAAAACATTAGTATTCGTTGCGACAAGCATCGTTGCGCTGGCCTCGATGGCAGATGATGGAGCAAAGGCCAAGGATGCGGCAGTCCCAAAGCTGGATGGCGAATCACTCATCCAGGAGTATGCAAAGCGAGCTGTGGCCGAGAAGGAGGGGCTCCAGATAGATGGCGGGGCGGATATCCGTATGCGATATGATATCTATGACAACCTGCCTAATGCTGGGAAGGCTAACGCAGGAGGAGCCATTAAATCAGACTTCGTGGATTATTATCGCCAGCGCACACGTGCCTGGGGATCAGCCTATTTCGGCGACTATGGCCTCTTCCTCCGGTTAGGAAATGAATTCCGAGCATACGACAACTATGGCGGAACACACAACTACAAACAATTCCCGGATCAACTCTTCGTGGATAATCTGTATTTCGACTTCAAAAACCTGCTCTATGACCGTGTCGATGTGCGAATCGGACGTCAGGATATGAAGTATGGCGCAGGGCGGGTCGTGGCGGACGGCACTCCGTGTGACGGCAGCCGTTCCGAATACTTTGATGCGATCAAGGTGACGGTGCGGGTAACAGAAAAGACCTCCGGTGACTTCTTCGCAACCTACACGAAACCCGTGGATAACTTCCTGACCATCGGAAACGCAGACGGCCAGAATTATAATATCACCAGCTACGATGGCGATGTCGGACCCGGCAAGGATGATGATATGACCGAGTGGGGCGTTGGCACGTACTGGACAATCAAGGAGTTCAAGGAGTGCCCGCTCGATCTCTACGCGATCTACAAAGACGAATCCGACTGGCATTTGGGTGGAAGTGCAGCTAAAACCATCCCTGGCCGTCAGTATGCGACTATCGGAACACGCTTGACCCCTCAATTCACAGATAACATCTCGGGAGAATTTGAGGCCGCCTATCAATTTGGGCAGACCGATAACAATACTACGAAAAATATCAAGGGCCAAGCCATTAACGCCTATATGCTGTACGGCGGGTTGAGCTACAAAACAAAAGAAACCTACATGAAACCCTACTTAACCGCCGGGGCACTCTACCTCTCCGGCGACGACCAGTCATCCGCCTACAACAAGGACGGGGCCTCCAGTTCCATCACGGGTTGGAACCCGGTCTATGGAAGGTGCACCATGATCGGCGAATTGCCTGTGAAGATGTATGGCTCAAGCTATCGTTGGTCCAACTTGATCTATCCGCATATCGAACCCGGCTTCGAACCCTTCAAAGGTCATAAATTCAAAATCCAGACAGGTCCGATGTTTGCCGACAAGCAAGACTATCTGGCTGACAGCAGCCAGAACCTTTATCGTGGCTGGTACACCCAGGCCAAGTATGAGGCCACGCTGTTAAAAGAGATCGTCAACAAGCGCGGTGCAGTCAAGGCAGCGTTGCAATTGGAACACATGGCGTATGGCGACTACTATGAAAAGAACACAGCGGCCTCTGGTGGCGACAACGGCTACTTCGCCCGTGTCGAACTCAGCATGGCGTTCTAATCTCGGCCCATACCATCAGCATTAAAATTTGAGCGTTCAACGTTAAGCGGTTGAACGCTCATTTTTTATGTGCCTTGAATTCAGGGTTCCGTTTCTAACCACGGATGAACACAAATTTATTTGAAAATTTTGTGGTTCCCCCTGCTTTAAATTGCAAGCAGACATCTCATTCTCCGCTCACGGGATCGTCACTTCGAGCCGATAAAACCGCGCCTTGGCCGAAGTGTTAGTATCGGTCAAGACATCAATGCCACCGTGCCCCCAGACTGGCAATTGGCTTGGATCATTCGTCCAGCTACCGGAAAACAAGTTCGTCGTCCAAGAGAGCGTGTATTGCCGTCCCGTGGAGGAGCCCTCAAAATAAATTTTCCACGGCGGCAGATTGCTGACCGCCACGATCCGGAGGAGAGACGCCGCATTGGTAGGATTCGTGTCAGCCACATACTCCTGCCACGCCGTAGTCCCATCTTTATCCGTATCCGTTAAATCTGCTGCTACATAATTCGCGTTCGTAACCAAACTATACTGATCGAGCCACAGGTAAGGCGTGCCGAGTGAAGTCTTCATCGGCTGAACAACACTGAATACGCTACTTGTACCGCTACTCCCCAAACCGTTATCTGCGTTCAAAAATACATTTGTTGCTGCCTGTGACACACTGACCGCACCATTCCAAACCCCGCTCATAAAATTGCCAGAGTTCGTCGGACTGATGGCAATAGCGGTAGTGCTGCTGCTAGGGCCTATACAAATATCATCAATGAACCAACCTTCAGCGGTTCCGGTAATAGTCGAAGTGAATCGGAACCTGATTTTCACCTGTTGACCTGCATAAGCTGACAAGTCATTAGTCTGTCCTTTCCATGAAGTGCTGCTAGCACTCGCGACCAGGGTGGTGATGCTATAGGAGACCCCGTTATTCGTAGAGAGATCAACGTATCCATAGTCCTGCGATTTCAGATTATACCAATGCTGGAACGAAAGTCTTGTACCTGCACTCAGGACCACGGTTGTACTGATGAGGGAGCAGTTCATACTATTCGAGTACACCCCTGTCGTATCATCCCCGCAATACCACGCGTGACTAGATGAGTTATAGAGGTTCATCGAGATATGCCAATAATCTTTGGTTCCACTGTGCGTCCATTCGTGCGCACCGCTCTCGACATCGTCCAGAAGAAGACTGCTACTTGGCATCAGGCCACTGAGCGTCACAGGTCCAGTGAAGGCAGAGCACGTGTTAGTTGCGGCATCTTGCGCGGTGATGGCCACCGAGAAGGATTGACCCACATACTGTGTTGTCGCTACAGGGCCCCATGTGAAATGATGAATGGGACCAGCCACAACATTAAAGACACTGCTTGTGCCAGCGTGTCCCAGTCCGTCGCTGGCCATTAATCGGACATTACTGTCCACCCTAGCAATCTGAACACTGCCAGTCCATTGTCCAGAGACAAAAGTGTTGCTATTCGTCGGCTGTAAAATAAGTATACCCGCATTGCCTGCTGCAGAAAGAGCCACCTTGTTCGTCCAGGCGGTTAACAGCGTGTCAGACGAATCCCGGGCACTGATCGCAACGTTAAACGGGACCCCGCTCGTCTGGGGATTGGGAATAGTCGACCAGAGAAAATGATCCAGCGCGTTCTGGACGATCAGCACCGCATTCGAACTCGTCGCGGTTCCGTAGGTGTTGGTGACTACGACAGAGTATTGCCCCGCATGACTGCCCTGAGCATTAACGATAACATAAGAGGTATTCGTAGCCGTGCTGATGTTGGATCCATTCAAACGCCACTGATAAAATAACGGAGGGAACCCGGAAGCAGCCGTTACAAACGTTACCGAGCCTCCCGCCGAGATAATCTGCGCAATGGGTTGCGTGGTGATCGTGGGTGCAAGGTCATTGTCAATGATCGTCACACTGTTTGAAACAATACTGCCCAGAGTTGCCCCGCTGACACTACTCAGGCGCACGGTAAACGTTTCGTTAGTTTCATAGACAGCATCATCCAGTATCATCACTTTAATCGACTTGTCCGCAGCGTCCCCATCTGCCCACGTCAAGGTGCCATTGGTCGCTGTGTAATCTGAGCCTGCTAAAGCCGTCCCATTCGCCGTAGCATAGTTTACGCTGGATACGCCATACGTGCCGTTCGAACGACTGACATAGACCCAGACACTGCCAGCGTTTTCGACCACGGATGTCGTTGCAGACTTCAATTGCAGGGTAGAGGGGGAGGGTATCGTAAAGGTCATGGTTGAGGCCGATGCGGACACGGCACTGATGTCCAGTCCGAGCGCAACACCAGCGTAGCTACGACTATTCGGCGTCGTATTATAGTTAAAGGTAGTCATGGTCCCCGAACGAAAGAAGTCGGCATCATCACCTGCATTCGAGTTTAATTCAAGGTCTTGTGTGCCACTGGCCTCTTCGAGATCAACTTTATAATGCGCCTGGTTATCATTGTTGGCAACCGTTTCATCGACATGCCAGATGAGCAAGCCGCGCGTGCTTCCGGGCATGCTGGCATCAAAGCCAACCCCCTGTCGGTTTTCAATCAAGAAATACTGCGAAGACGGAAACCCGCCACCGAGCTGAAAAACCGCCTTATTTGTTTCCACGCATGGCACCGAATACGTACCATACGTCGTGACAGTCGTTGGAATCAACCACGTGAGAAACTTTTTACACCACGCGCTCATGTGCGCTGGTTGAGTTCCATAATTTCCATTCCACGACCCACCCGCCATCAAACAAAAATTACCAATACCCTGGCTATCATATCCAGTATCATAGAGGTCTGGAAGTCCTAGAAAATGTCCGTTCTCGTGGCAGATCACGCCGATGCGTGTAATACCCTGCGAGCTGGTATCGCTGTCCCAGCCGCGCCGCTCGGGTTCGGTATGATAGTTACTCATTTTTTTGCCATCGTACGTCACGGTAGCAAACGACGACTTGTGAGACCAAATATAGTTGGCATCATTGCCGCCATATTCCTCGCCGCCACCCGCATGAATCACGGTCAATCCGTCAACCCACCCATCGTTATCATTATCAAGTGTCGAAAAATCAAACCCGCGCGCCTCAAGTAACGCGAGTGCCTCTTGGACCATCTGCTGTGGATGCACATCATACCCCAATCCATCATTAGCACCGTAATACGCATAGCCATTGGAGAGTGTGACAGGTTCGACAACGACCGAATCTACGTTGAGTTGGTTATAAGAAACTTCATTGTAATAGTCTTTAACAGAACCCTGTGCCCCATCGACTGTGTATCCGATTGTATTGAACAACGCTTCATACTCGGCTCTCGGACGCGTAAAAGGTTTGTCGGAAAAACCCACCAAGAGCACAAGGTTCTTCATCGTTCCTATTTTCGAAGTTAAAGGCGCAATAGTTCCCACAGACGGCGCTGACCGACTTGCCAAAACCGTTTTCGCATCACTGAGTGCCGTGGCAGACAGGAGCCGCTTCGGCAAAGCGAGTGTGGCGGGATCTTGCTCGCCGACCACCGCTGAACTCGTGGTCAGTTGACCTGCTTTGTCACGGATAGCATAGACCCATTTTTTTGTAGCGCTATCGCGCAGAATCGTATAACCCGCCGCATCCTCAGTCCAATGCAAGAACTCATCGCCGCGCAAACGAATCTGTATCGTTTTCCCTCCAGGTTGCATGACATCAACACCTTGAGGGCAAGCCGGGACAGCTTCAGCAATATGGAATGGCCCTATCGCAAGACAAAGCAAAAGAATAACATAGCCCAGAGAATTAAACTTCACTTTGAGCTTGTATCGGTGAAAATTAAACATTCCATACACCATGATCATTAATATTATTATGCAGGGGAGAGGGTAAAACAGTCAATCCAGAAATCAGTAATTCTCCCCGTTGACTTGCCGTCTGCAAAGGTGTATGGTAAGAGAATCAGGAGAAAAAATATGGCTCTTCACGGTTTGTCG
>SESF01015787.1_pt1 | contig 99701 bp, 106 predicted proteins | sample 3171521 | NCBI WGS metagenome assembly SESF01 (sample SAMN10866945, study PRJNA518727) | freshwater metagenome | biome: subpolar coniferous forest; feature: holomictic lake; material: water; isolation source: holomictic Lake 227, 6 m and 8 m depth | place: Canada: near Kenora, Ontario | collected...
ACAGAGTGGGGTCCACTTCAAACTGCATACCGTATTTAAGGTATTTTTAATAATCGGTTTGGTTTTATGTTAATAATTTGGTTTTATAAGCAGCAAATAATATCAAAATTAAGCCTTCACTTTTAAATCAAGTATTATGTTAAATATCTGCTGTTGTTGTCGATGTAAAAAATATTCTGATATAAATGTTTTGGTGCCTATGTAGTACTTGATCAAATGAGCAAGTTTATTATTAAGCCAATTCTTTTTCTCGGAGAGTTGGCTTTTTTTGTGTCCATAATTCAAAATCATAAAATATATACAATGAGTAAAATAAAATTGATAATACTTGTTCTTGGAGGCTTGTTAATTGGAAATGCTAATGTACACGCAGCCAAGGGGCCAAATACGGAGCCGCAGAATACTCAACCCGGAAGTAGTACGGTAGGAGAGGAAAATCCAGTGTCTTCAGAAACTCTTGAACCCGCTCGGCCTGTAACAAGGGAAGAATTAGAAGGCGTCAGGTCAGAATTGGCAGTTGTTAATGATAAGTTGAATTATCAGCTTACAAACAATATTCCCAGTACAACCCGGTCACTACAAATTAACGGTATTTTTCAGAATCGTTACAATGATGTGACATATAGTTCCAACCAGAATACTCTTCCTTATTCAAACGGTTTTGTATTCAATCAAGTGGTTCTTTCGTTCAGGGGGAATTTGAAGAGGGATTATGAGGAAGGTAGAAACGTAGATTACGTCGTAAGTTTTGCAGCCTCAGGTGCAACATCATACAATTTACAGGCAACGGATGTTTATCTGCAGTACTCTATTCTTCAGTCTCTCGATATTGAAAAAGCTTATATGTATGTCCAGTTTGGGCAACAAAAAATCCCCTTCGGCCTTGAACCGCAAGTGCTCGAGGCTTTTACACCAACGGTAAATTTAGCGACGTTTGCCGGCCCGGGCGGATTTAACCTTGCAGCCAGGGATATCGGTATTCAGTTACGAGGAGATCTTTTCCCTTCTGTAGACGTAGGATATAATTATCGTAATCCATTTATCCAATACGCGTTTGGAGTTTTTAACGGTAGTGGTCAGAATGCGCTGGATAGCAACTCGGAAAAGGATGTTGTAGGCAGGATAGTTCTTAATGCTCCCGTCGACTATAACTCTATCTGGCGAGGTCTATCCCTGGGGACTTCAATATACTCGGGAGAACCGACTCTTGCCTCCCCAACCACAGGCGGAGTTACTCAAGTGGGTTCCAAAAAGCGGTACGGGGTTGATTTAGCGTATGTGCCTGTAAGTAATCCAATCGGGATTACGGCGGAATATGTTTCTGGCAAGAGCGACAGTATTCTCTCCGGGAATACACTTGCTAATGAAGTTATAAAGACAACATATAGTTCAGGATCAACTGTAACACTCTTTTATAATTTCGGTGAGCAGTTCCTGAAGAATTACGATAACCAGTCTCGGCACGATGATTGGTGGCCTACGACCTATCAGCCATTTGTTCGCTTTGATCATTATAACTCAGACACATCTGGCGCAGGAACTAAAACCTCTGTGGTCACTTATGGCTTCAACTGGTTCTTTGCACCAACGACCAAATTCCAGCTTAACTACAATGTGAGCGATATAAAAACAGCCAGTACCAGTTCTAAAAACAATCAGCTGCAGCTGCAATTTCAATACGGATTCTAACTACAAAAATTAAAAGGAGATATAAAATGAAGAAATGGCTCACTGTTTTACCTGTCGCAGCACTGCTGTTTACAGGTCTAATTGCTCACGCAGAAGAAAAACCAAAAGTTATTCGTTATGGGTCTGTTGGTAATGCTTTTGGAAAACCATACGCAGCAGGTACTGATGGTGTCGTTGACGTTCAGGCGTTATTAGTAAATGAATTCAGAAATGATGGCGTACGTATAGAGAGAACCTATTACACGGCTACAGGGCCGGGCTTGAATGAAGCTTTTGCTGCTGGTTTACTCGATTTTGGGGATTACGGTGATCTTCCGATTGTTGTAGGAAAAGCTGGCGGATTGAAAACCAAATACATTCTTCCTACGAACAAAGGCAGCAATATTTACATCATTGCGACTCCACAGTCGAAGATCAGTTCTGTCAAAGATCTTAAAGGGAAAAAAATAGCAGTGACGAAAGGCACTTATCTTCATCTCACTCTTAATAGGGTACTTGAAGCTAATGGGTTGACTGAGAAGGATGTAAAACTGGTCAATCTAAGTACTTCAGATGCACAAAATGCAATTGCTGCCGGTAGCGTTGATGCATTTGCAGGCCTGCCTGATCGCCCCCTTGTAGACCAGGGATTAGCCAAATTGATTTACGATACACGGAAAGATCCTCAGAAATGGCGTGGTCGGAGTGGCCTGCTTGTGTCAGAAGATTTTGCCAGAAAGTATCCTGAATTCACAAAAAGAGTTGTTAAGGCTAAAATCAAAGCAGCTCATTGGGCTTCACAGGAAAAGAATAGAGAGGCTTTAATCCAGCTCGCACTCAAAACAGGTAGTGGATATAAAGTTACCAAAGAGGATTTTGCCGGTCAGGATTTGACGGCTAAGTATTCCCCATTGGCAGATCAATCGACAGTGAACCAATACAAGGAAATAGTTGATTTTGCATTTTCACGTGGGTTGATCAGAAAAAAATTCGATGTAGATACATGGATTGACAAGAGTTTCGCAGAGGCGGCATTGAAAGAACTTGGCCTTCAGAACTATTGGACACCATTAAGTAAAGAGTAAAAGAAGTGACGGATTTCAGGGTCGCATAAAAAGGAGCGAACCAATATGTTACGCTCTTTTTTATCCACTGGATTAATCATGGTAAAGTTTCAATAACATAAGAATTGGAGAATTTAATGTCGTTAAACAAAAATTTTTTTGCGGGTGTTGATGTGGGTTCGCTTGCCGCGAAATCAGTGATTCTGCAGGATGGGGAGATCTTTGCTACTGGATTGGTACCGAGCGGGGTTAACTCTGTAGAAAGCGGATTGAATGCCTTGAACCTGGCACTTGAGACTGCCGGACTGAAAAAGGAAGATCTAACCTATATCGTTGGAACTGGTTATGGTCGCGTTTCTGCACCTTATGCAAATAAGGCAGTAACTGAAATTACCTGCCACGCAAAAGGCACAAATTACCTGCATCCTACTGTTCGGACGATCATTGACATGGGTGGCCAGGATTGTAAAGCAATCAGGATTGACAAGGATGGAGCCGTAATCGATTTCGCTATGAATGATAAATGTGCTGCAGGTACTGGTCGTTTTCTGGAAGTAATGGCCGGTGTCTTTAAAGTTAGACTTGAAGATCTTGGTGCTATAGCTCTGGCTGCTACGGACACTGTCCCGATGAGTAGTACCTGTACGGTTTTTGCCGAGTCGGAGACGATATCCCTTGTCGCAAGAGGGGAGAAACCTGAAAATATTCTGAGTGGTATTCATCACTCGATTGCAAATCGCATTGCCGGACTTTTCTCAAGAGTGGGTATTGAAAGCGATGTCTTTTTTTCCGGTGGAGTTGCAAAAAATATTGGTATGAAAAATGCAATCGAAGAAGCTCTAAAAGTCACTATTGTCAAGCCTGAAATTGATCCTCAGCTTATCGGAGCTTTAGGCGCCGCAGTTCTTGCGCGCAGCTTTTCCAAAAAGGAGGGATTATGGGCTTAAAGACGCTTGAAAAAATAACCGCGGCTCTCACAAGTCGTCCTGCAGAACTTGAGCAACTGCGCAAACAAGGGAAAAAAATAGTCGGTTGGCTTGCCTATAACATACCGGAAGAGATTATCTATGCACTTGGATTGATACCAATCCGGGTGGGACAGGGTGGTGACGGAAGATTAGTGGAGGTCGGCGCACGCCACATATCGACCAAAAATTGCGTATTTGTTCGTCAGGTTCTTGGCCAATTTGCAGAGAAAACTGATCCGTACATCAAGCAACTGGATCTTGTGGCGATTGATGCAACATGCATTCAGCTCTATCGCCTGGAAGAACTTATTAATTTCTATTTCGACTATAAAACGGTTGTCCTGGGAGTTCCGCGCAATTTTGCAACAAAAGAAGGTCACGAGTATTTCAGGAAGGAAGTAGAGCACTTTACAAAAAAACTTGAACTGTTTGCCGGTGTTAGTCTGGAACAGTCAAAGCTTCAGGAAGCGATCAATATCTATGACGGGATCAGGGAAGCTATCAAGACACTCTACAGCTATCAAAGCAAGGATAATGCACCCTTAAGCTGGCGGGACGTGTCCGCTGTAATCAATGCTGGTTATAATCTGGACCGGTTGAGATATCTGGAACTTTTGCAGGAACTGATAAAGGAAGTTGAAGAGAAAACCTCAGAGCCTCAAGAAAATCAGGCGATAGAAGCAAGGGTATTCCTTTCAGGAAGCCTTATTCCACCCGGCGATACTAAGCTCATTGATATTATCGAGCAATTGGGCGGGCGCATAGTTGGTGATGACTTGTGGTCCGGGCTCAATTTTTTCCTTAATCTTGAAATCAAAGAGCCGACACCTTTTGGTGTTGCTGATGCCTATCTCGACAGGATCCCGCACGCCTCACTGCCATATCTTGATCTTCCCACTGACGGCAGGTTAGCAAATTTGAAGCATCAGATACAGCAGTTCAACGCAGACGGGGTGATCTATCATACTCTGCGCTATTGCGATGCGTTCACTTTTAAAGCAGGGGAAACAAAGGATGTTCTGAAAAATGTGCCTTTTCTGGAAATCCATACAGAATATTCAGGCTCTGATTTTGAAGCAATTCGCACCAGAGTGGAAGCTTTCGTTGAAATGATCAAGAACAAGAAAGAAATCGCTGAACTCGTTTAGTAAATCAAATGGAGACATATAATGCCTAATAGTAAACTGTTTAAATATCCAGAAGAGATTAAGGATAAATTTATATCGACCAAAGGTCTGAAATTCAAGAATGGTACAACGGTGAGTTCAGCCGAGATCTGGGAGTTCATGACTGAAGAGGCTCCAAGGCGGTTTCCGTATGCTTTCGATGCTAATGCAAATAACATCGGCCGATTTTCTGATGACGTTCATTTCTTGTCGGGTATTAAAAGGGCTTACCTGACCCTTACCTTTAAAGACAGGTTATTGAAAGAACATGCTGCAGGTACTCCTACGGTTCTTGTTCAGGGAGGTCAGGCAATGGACGCTTACTACGCTGCAGGAGCGATTCCTGTGCGTCCTGGATTAGTAATGCAATGGGCACAAAGTATGGAAGAGGGGCTTAACCTTCGTCAGTCAGAAACACGAGGTATCAATATTCTGGAATCGGGACGGCGCAAAATCAGTATTGACGCCTGTAATCAGATTTCGGCGCATGCTGCGATCGACAATAAGGTTGTGCCTATAGACCTTATTGCTCCTTTTCTTTGCCTCCGCTGTTCTGATATGGCGTTTCTGGTTGAAACACATCGCAACAGAGAGCACGATATTCCGCGTTATATGGTCGATTATCCTGTCGATCATGAAAACAAGCCGTGGGCAGCAGAATATATCGAAGTTGAACTGAAAGAACTCATTACAAAAATCGCTGCACTTTCCGGCAGAAAGATTACTGATGAAGTAATCTTTGATGAAATAAGACTTGAAAACCGTGGCCGTAAAATCGCTAATGAGATTGCTGAATTATGGTGGAATGCTGAAAACCCGCCGATTAATAGCACTGATTTCTTTGCTATAGCGTTCCTTGCTAACGATTTCTTGGGTGATCCTGTTGCTTCGGTTGACCTGTTGGAGCAAAGCAAACAAGAAATAGAAGAGCGGGTAAAGAATAACGTCAAGGGTTACGGCGTGCCTGATGATGCCAAACGCCTGTACATTTGTGGTTCATGTGTTGGACCGAATGCCCACCATGCGGAAACTGCGGGCGCTGTTTTTGTTGGTCGGGATGACAATTGGAGCTGCATTTCAGTGCTTGTTGAAGAAGAGGGAAATCCGTACCTCAATATTGCCAAATCCATGCTGGAGTATCCTTATGAACAGCGTACAGAGAAGCGGGCTGAATGGACAGCTGAACAGGTAAGGCGTTCCCGTGCCAGCGGCGTTATTTTCATGTACCAATGGGGCTGCAATTATCAGAGTGGCGTGGCTCGTATGATCTCGGATATCATTCGAGAGAAGACTGGGGTACCCACGACATTTGTTGAAGTTGGAGAATTAGGACGATCTGAAGCAACCGAACAGTCGACCAATCGCGTCGAAGCATTCATAGAAATGGTATAACATATCAGGCTAAATCCCCGAAAGACCCTTCTTTGGGTTTTTCGGGAAATGATTGTCATGAACACGATTTTTTCGCTGTATAAAGATTATGAGTAAATCACTATTAAAACGATTTGAATGGAAGGATAAACTTCTTGCATTTATTGTACCTCTTCTTGTGCTGGTTGCCTGGCAGAGTGCAGTATCGCTGCAACTATTTTCCGAAATGATTCTTGTGCCCCCGTTAACCGTAATGAATACACTTGTTGATCTTGCCCGAACGGGTGACCTCACCAACAACATCATATCCAGTTTGAAACGGGTACTTTCTGGTTTTCTGCTCGGAGCTTCCACCGGTTTTTTTCTTGGACTGTTAATGGGGCTTTCATCATTGTTGGATAGATTCGTAGGGCCATTGATAAAAGCATGCAAACAGGTGCCACAGTTTGCTTTGATGCCTTTGATAATATTATGGTTTGGTATAGATGAAGTTTCTAAAGTTGTATTCATATCGATCGGGGCATTTTTCCCCATGGTTTTTAATACCTATCAAGGCGTGAGTGGTGTTCCGAAAAAATATCGAGAATTGGCCCGTGTTTTCAATTACAAAAGCTTTCGTTACCTGACCAAGGTTATCCTTCCCGGTGCTTTACCTTCGATAATAACAGGCGTGCGTCATAGTCTTGGATTATCATGGATGTTTGTGGTTGGAGCTGAGCTTTTCGGTTCTGAATCTGGCGTGGGCTATATGATGGTCTGGGCGCGTCAATTGTTCCAGATCGATATTGTTATGGCTGGGCTGTTTGTCATTGGCATTATTGGTTTTACCATGAACATTATTCTCCAGATAATTGAAAAAAGGGTCTTGCGCTGGCGTGTCTCCTTTGATGGGAGAATGGCGTGACGACGAAAAATATCACCAGCAAAGGAAAAGCAATGCTGGTTAGTATCACACTTCCAGTACTGTTGATCTTGTTTTGGCAATTAATTACATCAACAGGTTATGTTTCACCCCACATTCTGCCCTTACCCAAAAATGTCATTAAGATATTTTTGAGTCTTTTCTCCGAAGAGCGCTTGATGCTTCATATTGTGATCAGCTTAAGAAGGGTAATGAGCGGATTTCTAATTGGTATTGCTGCCGGGTTTTCGTTTGGTTTGCTGATAGGGTTGTCAAGAACAGGCGAAAAAATATTTGCTCCTTTTTTTCATGCCTTACGGCAGGTGCCGATGATAGGTTGGATCCCATTGATCGTCATGTGGTTTGGAATGAGTGAACTGCCTCGCATTCTCGTTATCGCCATAAGTGCTTTTTATCCAATGGCCCTGAATACGTTCACTGGTGTCAGGAATGTGCCCAGTGAGTATATCGAGCTTGCCTCAGTCTATGGGTATAAAAGATTAAAGCTTATAAGACGTGTTATTATACCGGCGGCATTGCCTTCTATCATAACAGGTATTACCCTCAGTCTTGGAATGTCGTGGGTAATTCTGGTGGCAGCAGAACTGCTTATTGAAACACCTGTTGGTATTGGTCGACTGATCTCAAATGGGCGTGAGACATGCAATATGGAACAAGTATTAGTGGGGATTATCACGGTTGCTTTGCTTGGCTTCATTATGACAATGATGATTGAGAAATTAGCGAAAGTAGTGGAACGTGGAAGGAGCATTCACCAGGAACTTTAAATTCAAAGGAAATAAGATGTCAATCGGGAAGGGTATTCTTGAGATCAAAAATTTAAGCAAAAGCTTTATTGTCGATAACAATCCATTACAAGTACTGAATGATATTAACATCACTATTCCTCCAGGAAATTTTGTATCCATTATCGGTTCAAGTGGGTGCGGAAAGACAACGCTGCTGCGCATAGTATTAGGGCTGGAGACCAATTATGAAGGTGATGCGTTGATAGACGGAGAACAAATAGAAGGCCCGGGGATAAACAGGGGAATAGTTTTTCAGGATCACCGCCTACTTCCCTGGCTGACAGTGGGAGAGAATGTAGCATTCGGACTGGATGGGAAAAGTCGGAAGGAGACGGAGGTTATTGTTGATGAACATCTCAAGCTTGTTGGCCTTAACGGCTTTAAGAGTGCTTATCCTTGTCAGTTGTCAGGTGGCATGGCCCAGAGAGCTGCAATTGCCAGAGCCTTGGCGAACAAACCTGAAATACTTCTTCTGGACGAACCTCTTGGTTCTCTGGATGCCATGACCAGAATGCATATGCAAAAAGAGCTTGAGCGTATATGGCTCTTTGAAAAAATCACCATGATTTTGGTCACACATGATGTTGAAGAAGCAATATACCTTGGAGACAAGGTTGTTATTATGTCTTCCCGGCCTGGTGTTATTAAAAAGATAATTGATATACCATTTACAAGACCACGTGACAGGAGTAGTTATGAATTTATGCAGATAAAATCTGAAATATTGGAAGAGTTTCATTTAGGAGTTGAACACCCGTTTATTTACTCCATCTGACATCAGGTCTATAGCTCTCCTGAAACGCCTCTTTATCGCTCAGGTTAAATACCTGAAGCATTATTTCGAAATTCCGATACATAAATAGACAACAAAATCCTCAGCTAAACTTTGGGGCTGTATCAATAAGAAGAGTTCCAAAAATTAAGTCCAGGAGTATATGAGTTGCTTTTTCTTTTCTGAATCTGGCAGAGAGTTATTGTTTAACATCAACCGGGTGATCTTTTCTACGCATTCTTCTTACTGTATGAGCATTGATAAACCTAAGGAGCCTGAGAGGTATGTATAATATTTTCAGGCTTGGCTATTTTCTCAAACCTTATTGGAAACAGTCGTTTATCTCGCTTTTATTATTGATAGCAGTCGTTGCAATGGATTTGAGCATCCCTCGTCTGATTCAGAAAATCATCGATCAGGGTGTTCATAAGCATAATCAGCACATAGTTGTGACAACGGGATGTATTATGCTTGGCATAACATTATTGAGCGTTCTGTTTGCCATCTGGTCACACATTTTATCAGTTAGAGTCGGTGAGTGTGTTGCGCGGGATATTCGTGAAGCCTTGTTTCTAAAAATCCAATCTTTTTCTTTTGGCAATATTGACCGCATGAATACCGGTCAGCTTATGGTTCGTCTATCCAGCGATATTTCAGCGGTTCAGCGTGTTGCCCAGTTTTCCCTGCGAATTGGTACACGCTCTTTTTTGCTGCTGATTGGCAGTCTTATCCTGATGATCAGAACCAGTATCAGCCTTTCACTCTCTATGTTCCCGTTACTTCTTATAACAGCAGTTCTCATCATATTTTTTGTTGTAAAAATGGAGCCGCTGTGGTGTGCTGTTCAACAACAGCTCGACAGGCTCAATACAGTTTTGCAGGAAAATATTGCGGGTATTCGCTTGATCAAGGCATTTGTCAGGGCTGACTTTGAGTTCTTGCGGTTTAACAAGACTAATCAGGCGTTTACAAGAGACTCAATAAGTGTAATGAAATTTATGGCGAGTATGCCACCGATATTGACCATGTGTATTAACACAGGTATGGTTCTTGTTATTTGGGTTGGTGGCCTCAATACTATTCGGGGCGAGCTTACGATAGGACAGGTTGTTGCGTTTACGAATTATCTTCTGACAACCATGGCCCCGATGATCTTTATGGCGAATTTGACGAATGTTTTGGCCGCCGGTATCGCGTCATCGAAGCGCGTTGTCGAAGTCCTTGATATTATCCCGGATATTCAGGACGATGCTGTTGCGAAAGATATGTTTGAGCATACCCGAGGAGGGATTGTTTTCGAGAGTGTTTCTTTCCGTTATAGAAATGCTGGCGGTGGTATGCTCCTTGATGATATCAGTTTTACAGTTGAACCAGGAAAGACTCTTGCCATCCTTGGAGCCACAGGAGCTGGAAAATCAACGCTTGTCAACCTCATCCCCAGGTTTTACGATCTTTCATCAGGCAGAATCCTGATTGATGGGATAGATATCAGAGAGGTAACACAGGACTCACTGCTTCGGAGAATCTCAATTGTTCCTCAGGAAACTATTCTCTTTTCAGGCACTATTCTTGACAATATTCGATATGGTGTACCCACAGCAAGTCATGAAGAAGTAATACAGGCGGCTAAAGTTGCCCAGGCTCATGATTTTATTCTCAGCCTGCAGCATGGGTATGATACAAGGGTTGAAGAGCGTGGTGTTAATCTTTCCGGGGGTCAGAAACAGCGTATTGCCATTGCTCGGGCGATGCTTGCATCCCGTCAGATACTGATTTTTGATGATAGCACAAGCGCGGTTGATATTGACACCGAAACCAGAATACAAGATGCTCTGGCTGCAAAATATACAAACTGCACCATCCTTATTGTTGCTCAGCGCATAAGTTCGGTACTGAATGCCGACAAGATCATAGTACTTGACAAAGGTCGTATTGTTGGAGAAGGTAGCCATGCTCAGCTTATGCAGAGTTGTAAGGTCTACCGCGAAATTTATGATTCACAGCTGGGTTGTGATAAGTCACAAGATAAAGTCAGTACGGTATCGGAGAGAGGGGTGTTGCGATGAGTCGTTACCAGCAGAGTGGGCTAGACAACAACAAACATATAGGGATCGGCAATACCGTTCAACCTGGCAAAATTGAAAAACCGAAGAACTCGGCTACAGCTGTTCATCGATTGCTTGGATATCTCTTGCCCTTCAGGCCTCAATTATTGGCAGTTGCCATTTTGGTAGTACTCTATTCTTTACTTGGGTTGTCCGGGCCTTACCTTATCGGGCTGGCAATAGATCGTTTCATGGTTGAAAAAAATATTGCGGGGCTTGAAAGAATATCGTTGTTGATGCTCTTGGTTTATTTAATCTATAACCTGTTTCAGTTGATATCAGGCTGGATTATGGCTAAGGTCTCTCAAACTGCCCTTAAGCAGTTGAGCGGAGATCTCTTTACGCACATACAGACCTTACCTGTCAGTTATTTTGATCATACTTCGCCAGGGAGTTTGATGAGCAGGCTGACGAACGATACTGACGCAATCAATCAGGCGATCTCCCAGAATGTTACCTCCCTGGTTGCCAGTGTTCTTTCTCTGCTTGGTATCATGGTGGCTATGTTTCTGCTGAACTTATGGCTGGCTTTAAGCGCGCTGCTTGTTATTCCAGTCATGCTCTGGTTTACACAGTTTGTCGCACGTAATACACGCAAAGGGTTCCGGGAGCTTCAAAAACAGCTTGGCGAAATGTATGGTGTCATGGAAGAGTCTATCAGTGGTCTGAAAGTGATCAAGGCATTCCGGCGTAATGAAGAGGTGATTGAGCGGTTTCAGAGTCAGAATGATAAGGTTTTTAAGGCTGCAGTCTATGCAAATAGCTACGCAATGATGCTCATGCCGTTAACTAACGTTCTTGGGAACCTTTTTGTCATTGTTATTGCATTCGTTGGTGGATGGATAGCACTCAAAGGTATGGTTACTGTCGGGGTTATTGCAACATTTATTATCTATGGACAGAATTTTATTCAGCCCCTTCGCCAGCTTGCGAATATGTATAACATCATTCAGGCAGCGCTTGCAGGGAGTGAAAGAATATTTGAAATTCTTGATATTCCATCAGAAGTTGATGCACCGGTTAATACAGAATCATCAACTATCTCCGGAATAATACGTTTCGATCATGTGAGGTTTGGCTATAAGAAAGGTATTTCCGTGGTCAAAGATATGACATTCGATGCCGCACCAGGTAAAACCATTGCTTTGGTAGGTCCTACAGGGGCTGGAAAAACCACAATTATCAATCTTCTGACCCGTTTTTATGAGATAAGCAGTGGCGTCATCACTATAGCAGGAAAGGATATCCGCGATTACAGCAAAGCTGACTTGCGTCGAAAAATTGGACTGGTGCTGCAGGATACCTTTCTATTCTCCGGTACTGTTCTTGAAAATATCCGTTTTGGCCGACTTGATGCAACAGATGCAGAATGTCATCAAGCAGCAAAACTTGCCGAAGCAGATGAGTTTATCCGCCAGCTTCCAGAGGGGTATAATACCATACTGTCGGAACGGGCAGGGAATTTGAGCCAGGGGCAACGGCAGTTGCTTGCCATAACCAGAGTTATTCTTGCAAATCCTGAGATATTGATTCTTGACGAAGCAACAAGCAGTGTCGATACCAGAACCGAGCTTCGTATACAGAAAGCGTTATTGACACTGATGAAGGGACGGACAAGCTTTGTCATTGCCCATCGGCTCAGTACCATTCGCGAAGCTGATCAGGTGCTCGTTATCGACAAAGGAACCATAGCCGAAAAGGGAACACATCAGGAACTTCTTGATCAGGAGGGGGTTTATTATGATCTCTACATGAGCCAGTTCAAAGGGTTGGCAATTTAGGATTCTGTTCTATCCATTTTTCCACTAAGCATCTTAACCTCCTGAAACCATGTGGTGGACCTACGCGTTATTATCGGCTCTCTTTGCTGCCTTTACTGCCATACTTGCAAAAATCGGCATAAAAGGGGTTAACTCCGATCTGGCGACTGCGATACGAACGGTATTTATTTTATGTATTGCATGGGGGATTGTTGTTGCACGCAAAGAGGTAGATGGCATCCATCTCCTTTCAAAAAACAACTGGGTGTTTCTCGGTCTTTCTGGTGTAGCTACCGGTTTGTCCTGGATTTGCTATTTCAAAGCGTTGCAGTTGGGCAAGGTTTCACAGGTTGCCCCTGTCGATAAAATGAGCGTTGCCATTGCAATCATTTTATCAGCGTTGTTCCTGCATGAGGTTCTGACATGGAAAATCCTTATGGGAGCACTCCTGATCATTGGAGGCTCTGTTCTGATTATCTTGTAGTGGATTATTTTGCAAAGGAGGCGAGTTTGATACCAAAGCAGAACGGGACAGTTATTCTGCCCCGTTCTGCTGGTAATGTTTTGGTCCTTCAGGGAGTAGTAATCTGATCGAACACCCCACCGTCACTGAAGTGTATTTTCTGTGCACTGCGCCAGTTCCCGAATACTTCCTTAAGAGTAAACAGCTTGATGTTCGGGAAGTTTGCTGCATATTTTTTCAGTGCGGCAGCATTTCTCGGTCGATAGGAGTTTTTTGCGATAATGTCCTGTGCCTCCGGAGTATAAAGGAAGTTCAGATAGGCTTCAGCGGCCTTACGGGTGCCATGTTTATCAACGTTTTTATCGACAATAGCCACAGGCGGCTCAGCCAGAATGCTGACAGGGGGAAGAACGATTTCATATTGATCCGATCCGAACTCTTTAAGAATCAGGTGAGCCTCATTTTCCCATGCCAGAAGAACATCGCCAATACCCCTTTGCGTAAAGGTAAGGGTTGAACCTCGGGCTCCCGTGTCAAGAACCGGGACATTTTTATATAAAGCCTTGACAAATTTTTTAGCCTGATCAGTTGAGTTTGTCTGTTTTTGTTTGTAGCCCCATGCCGCCAGGTAGACCCAGCGGGCACCTCCTCCGGTTTTCGGGTTTGGTGTTATAACCGATACACCCGACTTTACAACGTCATCCCAGCTCCTGATCTGTTTCGGATTTCCCTTGCGTACAACAAAAACGATTGTAGAGGTATATGGAGTGCTGTTATCGGGCAATCTTTTCTGCCAGTCAGGATCGAGAAGTTTGCTGTCGGCAATGGCATCAATGTCATTGGCAAGAGCAAGAGTGACCACATCGGCTTCAAGTCCGTCAATAATGGCACGTGCCTGTTTACCGGAACCGCCGTGTGACTGGTTGATTGTCACAGTCTGGCCCGTTTTCTGTAACCAGTACTTTGCAAAAGCAGCATTTTCACTCTGATAGAGTTCCCTCGTAGGGTCATACGATACATTCAGCAGAGTAACATTTCCTGCGGCCTCTGCCAGAGTGACCGGAAGTCCGGAGGTGAGAAAAAGCACACCGAACAGCGTAAATTTTTTTATCCAGTCATGACTCACAGCTTTCTCCTTCTCTTATTGTTTAACGATCAACTGGTAATAAAGCTCAATATTGGTAAGGCTTCCAAGCGTATACCATAAAAATACCATAAACAAGGTATGTCGCTTGCGAGCGCGCCAAGGCTACTCTCTTTGCGGTATAAGTATTACCTCATAAACGGGATTTACTTTGAGTTGACCCTGTCGGATATTAAAGAGGTGAAATCCTGAAAGATTTATTTGAGGGATACCTCAATCCACTCACCAATGGAATTTTTTTCCTCTTTAACCTAAAAAGGAAACACATACATGAGCAATTACCTGACATTCTCGATAAACGGGGCCAGCGAGAGCGCTACCAAGTTTGTGGCAAATTCACGAACATTCAGTTTCATCGTTGATGAACCGCCAACGCTGGGGGGGACTGATCATGGCGCAAATCCTGTAGAGTATTTGCTGGCAGGCTTTGCAGGGTGCTTAAATGTTGTGGCGCATTTAGTGGCCAAAGAACAGGGTATTAATCTTAAATCCCTGAAGATCAGTGTTGATGGAGATATCAATCCTGCAAGACTGCTCGGATTGTCAACTGACGACCGTGCAGGTTTTCAGAGTCTTCGGGTACACTTGATTCCCGATACTGATGCTACGCATGTTGAGCTTAAAAAGTGGCTTGAAACAGTGGAGGATAGATGCCCTGTAAGAGATAACCTTGCAAACCATACTCCATTGCATCTTGGCGTACAGCTTGTTCCCGCGTAACCCAAAATCAATAATCGAATTACGGGATATAAAATGCCGTATAAGAGGTATTTCGAAACCGGCTATTATTGATGACTTTTAATTGTGAAAAAGCAGGTTGCTCTATGATTTCCAGATAACTAAACAGAATGAGCTATGGCACAAAGTAAAGTCAAATGGTTCAACGATAAAAAAGGCTATGGTTTTATCGTTAATCCCGAGGGAGGAGAGGACATTTTTGTTCACTATTCCAACATTGATTCACATCATCGTTTCAAGATTCTCAAGCAGGATGCTAAAGTGCATTTTGAACTTGACAATAAAGGGCAACGATTGCAGGCAAAGAAAGTCCGCGAGCTTCCATAAAAAAAGAAGCTATGTCTCAGTGCTGACAATACTGATGCCTTGATGGTTCGGTATATTTCCTGCTATATATTTTGATCTACACCTTTATAATGCTCTCCCCGGGGCATACAGCAGCGCATGCTGGTTCACTATGATGGCCGACGCAGTCGACACAGAGCGCTTCATTGATGATATAGGTATCCTCTCCGGGAGAAATAGCGTTTACAGGGCATTCTGGTTCGCAGGCTCCGCAAAAAATGCAAGTATCAGTAATACGATGTGCCATAAGATCTTCTTTCTGGTATGATTATTAACATTTTGTCGTACCAGTATGGCATTTCTGGACGTCATTTCATAATTCATATCGACATTAACCAAAAAGAGCCATCCCTTATGCGAGATGGCTCTTTTTTCTTCTGGGTATGCAATAATTAATTCCCTGAAAAAAGCTATGGTTACGGTATTTATAATGACCGGAACAAGTTGGATATTGCATCTATTCAGTTTTGAGCTAAATAATAAAAGACTATCTCGATGGCATTAAAGAAACAGCACAAGAATTCAGCAGGCAAGGCACTCAGTTGTTCTGATTGCGGTGTGCCGAATTGTTACAGGGAGGAGAAGAAATATCCTGATTTCTGTCTGACCGAAGCGGTTGAGCCCGCTGAGCTTGATGGTATTACGAGCCAATACCGTGGCGATGATCTCGATGCCCGGATAGCAAGGGCTTCCGCTGAGGTTGAGGGTACCTATTATGGCCAGCTTACCCGCGTCGAGGAAACTATTGCGTTTGCAAATCGAATAGGAGCGAAAAAAATCGGACTGGCAACATGTATAGGTCTTTCAGAAGAAACCAGAATTCTGGTCAAGGTTTTGAAAATTAACGGACTGGAGCCCTACTCGGTCATTTGCAAAATTGGCGCTGTGGACAAGAGCGAAATCGGAATTGAGGATGAGTTTAAAATCCAGAAGGGGAGTCATGAATCCATGTGTAATCCCATCCTGCAGGCCCGACTGCTGAACGAACAAAAAACAGATCTGAATGTTATTATTGGATTATGTGTAGGTCATGATTCGCTCTTTATCAAATATTCAGATGCCCCGGTGACCACACTCATTGCCAAGGACAGGCTGCTTGCCCACAATCCTGCAGCAGCTCTCTACACAAGTGGATTTTATTACAAGCGATTATTCACTGAAGGTCGTAATTTATAAGCCTCCTGAAACACACTCTGTAGCTCAATACTATAACGTTCAACAAGAGAGACGTGCCCCAAACAAGTCAACGCACAAGCCATTTTACAGAATCCATCATACGGAGAATGACCCGTGTGGCAAACTCCTGTGATGCTGTCAATCTGTCACAGGGGTTTCCTGATTTTAATCCTCCTGAAGCACTGCTTGCTGCTGCTGCAAAAGCCGGGAGAGAGGGGCCGCATCAGTATGCGGTGACGTGGGGTGCACCGAATTTTCGGACTGCTTTTTCGCGCAAACAATCACGATTCATGGGTATTCCAATTGACCCTGAAACCAATGTGGTTGTCACCTGCGGCAGCACGGAGGCGATGATGGCTGCCATGATGACTGCATGCAATCCGGGTGACAAGGTTGTGATCTTCTCTCCCTTCTATGAAAATTACACCGCCGATACCATCTTGACCGGAGCCATTCCGGTCTATGTCCCGTTGCGTCCACCCGAGTTTGCCATTGATCCAGATGAACTCCGGCAGGCTTTCGAACAGCATCGTCCAAAAGCATTGATTCTCTGCAATCCTGGCAACCCGACAGGCAAAGTGTTTACAATGAGTGAACTGGAACTCATTGCCGCTCTCGCCTGTGAGTTTGATGCATTTGTCATTACGGACGAGGTCTATGAGCATATTGTGTACGCTCCAAACGTGCATATAAGCATAGCAACGTTGCCCGGTATGTTTGAGCGGACAATAACGTGCAGTTCGCTTTCAAAAACATACTCAATCACTGGATGGCGCCTGGGTACGGTGGTGGCGGCGCCTCTAATTATTGATGCTATCCGTAAGGTGCATGACTTTTTGACAGTCGGAGCAGCAGCCCCACTTCAGCAAGCAGCCGTTACCGCGCTTGAGTTTCCGGATTCCTATTATCGGGATATCCAGGCAAGTTACACCGCCAAAAAGGATATTTTTCTCGGCTGGCTTGACAAGGCCGGACTCTCATATTCGACTCCCCAGGGAGCTTACTATGTGATGGTTGACGTCAGCGAGTTTGGAGTAACCGACGACCTCTCCTTCTGTGAATGGCTGGCACGCAAGGTAGGTGTGGCTGCAGTGCCGGGATCAAGTTTTTTCCGTGAACCCGTTCATAACCTGATAAGGTTTCATTTTGCCAAACAGCCCGAAACCCTCAATGCCGCTGGCGAGCGTTTACTAAAGTTACGCTCTCATGCCAAAAGCCTCAACATTGATTGAGATTAGCCCTCGGACTATCAGAAAAAGCCGCAAACGCTAGCACAATATCAAACACGTTGTGTCTTCTGGGTAATTGGTTTCTTCTTTTGTGATTCCTTTTGGCGAACTAACATGGCTTTTGTACGTTTCTGCCAAAACTCCAGTTGCTCTTGTTGCGTCATGTTCGCGATTAATTTTGCAACATGCTCAGCACCACGTCGCTTCAATATGACACATTCAGGTTCACGAATCATCACTGTCATAATTAATAACCTCCATCGGGGAATATATCCCAATCTGGCCGTAGCCGTTAAGTGTATTTACCGCATTATATTTTGGAATTTTGTCGAAATGGACAATATGCTTGAAATTCCAACTTACAATAAGGTTGCATTGCGTAACAGTAGCAATTGCAACATGCAAAGCATCTTCAGCGGACTTTGGAGTAACAACACCTGAGTTGATATACTGTTGCCGAAGATTAAGCATTTCTTGGGTAATTGTTGCAATTTCTGCGACGGTTTCATAGCGGGTAAAAAAGTCCCTGATTGTCTCGGGCGCAGGTTCTATCTCTGCTTCAACAATAGCAGAGGTGACAATAGAAAATCGACCAGCATCTACTTGCAAAAAAAAATGTTTTGTCGGTTCAGCAAACTCTTTATCAAACACCCCGCCAAAAACCGATGTATCGACATAAATTCTCATTTTTCCTTAATCCTCTTCATATTTTCGTGTGGCGAAAAATCGGGTAATAAATAAAAAGATAGTTAATGGTCGCGACTGTTCTATGACGAAAAAAAGAAGAAAAATAAAGCCATTATTCGGTAATCTCCTTCAACACAATTCCGCTATAGCTTTTTTTTCTTGGCAAGGATCTTCTTTACCTCCTCTTTTCCATACACTTCCCCTGATTCTGCTGCAGCCAAGCCGCGTTCAACCGATTCAGTAAATTGTTTACGGTAAGCCAGGGCATCATATTCAGCAGGCGAAAGAAGCACTCCCGCCGGCCGGCCATTTTGGGTAATGATCAAAGGCTGGCCTGTAGCCTGAACCTTTTTCAAGCAGGAAGAGATTCCTGCCTTAAACTCACCCAGAGGAATGATATCGCTTGAGATATGGATGGTTTTCATAAAAGTAGTCGATTAAGGCCTTAATTTAATCCCTTTTTCAGTACTGAATATAGCTATTCTTTTCTTGAAACTGCCATGAATACCAAGTGAAAACCAGAAAACAAGTTTCCCCCCTGACTGCCAGCCACGTTCCCCCTTTTTTCCCTTGAATTGAGCAGAATACGGTCGTTTTCTATACCATATTCATGGTATTTTTATGGTATATGCTTGTAAATAAACAAGATAAAAGCCTCATTGTTAACAATCGAAATACAAATGACACTCGTATGAATGCTCAAGACTTATTCAATAAAGGACTTTTCAGCACGTCATCATGCTGTTGTTGTCTCTTTGTGGATGCTGATATATCGGATCCCGGATTAATGACATAGATGCCCTGTTGATTGGGGCTGAATATTTCAAAGCCGGCTTTCAATATCAGAGCCGGCTTTTTTTATGAAATTTTTTTCCTGAACACATAACACACTACACAACAACCAATAAAAAGGAGTACAGTAAAATGAAAAAGATGTTTTCACTAGCTGCGATGTTCGCAGTTCTCTCATACGCATCACCGGCTTCGGCTGAAGTAACGCTCAATGGTGAAGTTGGTTTGCGTCTTAGAAACGATTTCGGTAATTCGACAACAACTGCCGGTGCCAGAACAGTGACCGAAGACCAGTATTTCCAGTACCGTGTTCGTCTGAAACCTTCAGCTGATCTTGGCGAAGGCTACTTTGTTAAGGCATTGTTTCAGGACGAAGGTGTTGCTGGAGCCTGGCGTGGTTTAGGGACTACCGGGGCAACTGCTAACAACACGGAACAATATTCGATAACGGCCTCGCAGTTTTACTTTGGACATGGCGATGCATGCAGCCATTGGGTTGCCGGTCGTATTCCGCTCGGTAGTTTTGACAACCCTATTCTGGATCTGACTCTTTATGCAATTCCAGGTACCGGCCCTCAAGGAACAAAACTCTATGCGGTTGATACTCCGATTTCCACAAATCATTTTGACCGTCTATTGGGTTTTAATTATGGCACAAAGATCGGTGACGGTGATTTTAATGCTGTTGTTGTTAATTTTGACAACGTTTCGACAACCACTGCCGATAAAGGGCTTTTAAACGACGGGTACGGTTTCACTGCTAACTATAAGACCAATATTGGTGATGTAACTATTGTTCCACAGGGCTTTATAACCTTGACTCATCTTGCCGATGGTCGTTCTCCTTACTCCTTTGGTACTCAGGCCTTCATTCCTGCAGGGAAATCCAAAGTTTCTCTCAGCGGATTCTATACCGGAGACAGTAATACCATTCCGAAGACGACGACAAAGATTGATTATAGCGGTTATATCTTCAGGGTTAAAGGTGAATCCGGTCCGGTTCTTGCCTGGATAGATTACAACAGAACCAAAGACAATGCAGGCGCTACTACGTACAACAATACCTTTGTCTGGGCGCAGTATCTCATTAAGGTGCAGGACTCAAATAAAGGAACCTTCTCCCTGCAGCCGACAATCAGGTACCGTGCCTCTGGTTCAAAGACCGATGCAGGTCTCTCAACATCGAACGATCTGTTCCGTGGAGAGCTCTACGCAACGGTAAGCTTCTAACGTTTCTCTCCGGCATCCGGGCAGCAGTTGTAAAGTCATGTGGGGGCTTTACGGGTGTGTGTGCATCTTGTTATTAGTGCTGTCCGGATGTTTTTTTATGGCGATATGGGTGAGTGGTCTAAGCCAAGGGTCTCTAAAAACTCTGTATCACAAGTTCGAATCTTGTTATCGCCTCAGTTTTTTCAGTATGCCGAAGTGTTTCTCCGGCATCCGGGCATCTGTTGTGAAGTCATGTGGGGACTTAAGGGTGTGTGTGTGCATCTTATCTTCAGGGCTGCCCGGATGTTTTTTAGGCGATGTGGGTGAGTGGTCTAAGCCAAGGGTCTGCAAAACTCTTTTTCACAAGTTCGAATCTTGTCATCGCCTCAGTATTTTTTGTCCAGTTATCTTCCTCCGCACATCCGGGCTGCCGATAAAAAATGTTGTCGGGTGCATTTTTCTTCAGCGCTGTCCGGATGTTTTTTTTCTCTTTAACGGCTGATCATTGTTTCCAGTATTTTTCGAAGCTCGTTCATTTCAAGTTTGTTGATTTCGGCAATGGATTTCAACGGGGTATCGATTTTTGCTTCTATTCCTTTCTGGTGTAAAGCAAGCTGTAGTGAAGTTGCTGAAACCCCACCCTCATCGGCTATGTCCTGTAATGTTTTTTTCCCGAAACCCTGCCCCTGTAACTTGTGCCCTTCTTTTTTTGCCGGAGCAATAACTTCATAGACTTGTTCAGCAGTCTTTCCATTTGAGGTTGCTATTTCAGCCAGGGTCTGATCAAGAGAGGTAACTTTTAACCCGGCCTTTTCCAGCTTTGCTTTTAATGCGGCAGGATCACCACCAAGACCTGGCTGCTCTGCAAGTTGCGTAAGGGTCATGAGTTCTGCATGTGGAACCGGGGCCTGTTTTTCCTGCCGTTCCCATGAGCCTGAAATTGCATCGCCAAACTTGATGACTGCCAGGAAGGGTTGGATACCATAGTATGTTCCTATTCCAAAAAAAACAGAAAGTAATATGATGGTGAGCAGTTCTCCAGGGCTTTTCAGCCCCTCGCTTGTCTTTGATTTCAGGTAGGAGAAAAATGCTTTCCAGTTGATAACAAAGAGGTGAAACAAAGAAAGGATTAAAAAGGCAAACCCGAAGATTATATGCTGGTGTTGCCACCCCCTTTTTGTCAGACCAATCATCCTCCAGTCAGTCCAGTTTGCCACCCTTCCTGGAGGAGAGATATAAAGAATCACTCCTGAAATCAGCATCATGACTAACGCAATGAAAAGTCCGAAGCTTATAAAAACCCGCCAATTGAATGATTTTTTCATGGTTCAGTGGTTGTTGGCTTCCAATGCCTGGTAGTGTGGCAAGTATAGCAGTTTGCCTTCGACTGGATATGCAGATTGTCATCCGGCTGATCACGTTTATGGCATCGTATGCACTGCGTCGTGGCATTAAGCCTGGTATGGTCAAAGCTTGCGTGCTGTTCAGTGGTTTTGGCTGCAATTGCTGCAGGATTGAACAGCACGGCTATGGTGATAAACAATAATCTTTTCATGGTAGCAAGTGTTATCAAACCCTTACTACTGATTCATTCCCCGACCTCGACCCATGCCCATTCCTTGACCCTGACCCATTCCCATACCTCGTCCCATACCCATATTCGGGTTGTACTGATCCCATACCCATTCAGCTACGGCTCTCAGTTCTGCATCCGGTAGTGGTTGAGCAGGCATAAGGCCAAACCTTGTAATGGCTTGAGGATCAATCGCTTTATCCTTGTTTGGCGATTTCAGGTAGGCGACCAAATGATTAACTCCATCTTTTTTTGTCGAGTATTTCTGATGGTAGTGAGAAGCGAGAGGAGTAATAGGAGGTGCGGTTTTTGGTGGCGGCATAACGGAGTGACAGACACTGCAGTTCTTGTCAAAAATAGCTTTACCATCCAAAGCAACTGTTCCCGCTTGTGCGACAGAATTGAACGAAAACCCCATACCCATTATCAACAATAATCGTTTCATGGCTAAATAGATCATTAAATTAATCTGAACATTTCTTTTCTGTTTCATATATCTATTTAATGTACTGAAATAATCAATTAAGCGCCAAATTATTGATTGGTATGTTTTTATATTTAAATGTAAATAATTTATAAGTTGTTTTGTATTATAGGCTTATATCATCATTGAATATTGCTGACAATGAGATTTTTTTGGTGCAGCTAAGATATTTTTAATAATTTCAAAAGGTGTTATATGCCTATATCAGGTAACAATTGTGAATAATTATGCTGAATCAAATGCCATATTATTCGCAATTGTTAATTAGCTATTTATATAGTTCTGTGATAGTTAAAAATTAAATTCATCGGTAATATAATCCTGTTTTATAGTGCTTAGAATCGTATCGCTGATCAAAAGCATGGGATTACAGGGTGAATTGTTTATCACTGGTTGATGTTGTATTATTGCTTGAATAAATATGTATTTGTTATCCTCAAACATCACTCACCTTTTAAACAAATCGAGCTCATGCAAAAAAATGTAGGGCAAATAGATAAAATAATCCGGATTGTTATCGGAGTAGCCGTTATTGCAGTAGGTGTCATCAATCAATCGTGGTGGGGAGCTGTAGGGCTTGTTCCGCTCTTGACTGCGTTTATAGGTTTTTGTCCACTCTACACTGTGCTGAAGATTTCGACAGGCGAAAATTGTGCCTGCAATGAAAAGCCGGGGAAGAACAGCTCTTGCAAGTTATAATGGGTGAATGATTTTTCCCTCGAAAAGAAGAGATGTACAAAGCAACTTTTGTATGAACTACAGGTTGCATTGTACATTTTCTGAGTCATTTGAATGCTTGACCGGTTACTATACCAACAGCCGTGTGGATTTTGGCAAGCGGGCAGAAGCCGGTAAATACAAGACAATCGATATTCATAATGAAACTGTTAAACCTGTAGTGATACTATCGCTTTGCTGGCGGTAACCAGAAATATCGGATAGGCTGCCGTTTTCCCTGATCTGTTTGTTTTGTTGAAGGTGTAAATAGTCTCAAACGATAGTGGTTGCAATCCTGCCACTTTCAGCATTTCAGCCAGTACCCTACGGTCAAACCCGTGATGAACCTTTTCAAGGGGGTCGTCATGAAACAGGCCGTCTTCAAGGTCGAGATCAGCCAGAGCCAACATGCCTCCAGGTGAAAGAAGCTTGGATATTCTGTTTAAAACCCCCGCAGTATCATCTATATGGTGAAGCGTCATGCTGCTGTAAATCAGCTCAAAGGTTTTATCAGTTCCAACGGTATCAGTTGGTGATGAAAGATCGGCGCAGATAGTTTCAATGGTTGACAATCCTGAGGCTTTGATTTTTTCCAGAAGCACAGAGAGCATTTCTCTGGAGGTATCAATGGCCGAAAGTGTTTTCACCAGTGGTGCGATTTCCATGGTAACCAACCCTGTACCACATCCAAATTCCAGGGCATGCATGCTCTTTTCAGGTTTTATTGCTGCGATGATAGCTTTTGTCACTTCAAGTGCAACTGCTCTGCGTTGAGGATTTTCATCCCATTGAGCAGCTTCCCGGTTAAATTTTTCGGGACTGTTCCATGTGTCAGTCATAGCGTCAAGAGTAAAAAGTTATCATACCTGCAAATGAATAATCAAGGTTGCTGCGGCAGTGTGCAGGCCTGCCGACCCGACTGGTTTTCACAGCCACAGTTTGGATAGTTTATAGTAGTGACCCCAGCTCTTTTTCAGCCAGTGACCGACAACAGGCAACGGGATAAACACCTCCCTGACACTGTTTTTATAGACAAACCCTGCGCCATCACCCATATCCATCACACAGAGTACATTCAAATGAGCCTGATACCCTTTCATTGCACCCTGCCTTCCCAGGTGCTCTATTGCGGCATTGCCGGCAGCATTATTTGCCATTAATTCAGCAATGTGCCCCTGTTTTGCTTTCCATTCAGGACCTTCAAGAGCTGCAGCATCGCCAACAGCATACCATCCTTTGACTCCCTCTATCCGGCAGTAATCGTCAATACAAATAAACCCTGCGCTGTTTTGAGGCAGGTTTGATTTCCTGATTATTTCCTGTCCTTCACCGGCAGGAATAAACATGGTGAGGTCACTCTGAAGCATGCTCTGGTCTTCAAATACAACTCCATCCGCTTCAAAATGGCTGATTTTTTTACCGAAACGGGTTGTAATGCTTTTGGTATGAAACATCGTAGCCATGGCTGCAAGTGCTTTTTTCCCCATTCGCGCACCGGGCTCAGCCATTGGAGCAAAAAAGGTTAACTCAAATTTCTTGCGGATCCCAAGTTTTTTAAGGTGATGATGCAGGTTGAACAGGAGTTCAAATCCCGGTCCGCCACGCACAGCACTTGCATCTTTTGGATTGCCTCCAAATCCTAAAGCAATCTTGCCGCTTCCCCGTGCAACCAGCGCTTCAATCTTTTCCTTTAGCACCAGCGACTCTTCCGGCTTGCCGCAAATGGAAGAGGTATGCTCAATACCTTCATGTTTCATTTTCGAAGCTCCAAGAGCCACAACAACAAGAGCAGGGGAGTCACGAACACCAGCTTTTTCAAGGGTGATTGTTTTGTCGTCGCTATCAAGAGCTACAACCTTGTCGATGGTGAGTGAAAAGCCGTGCTTGCGGGCCAGTTTTGACAGTGGCATTGAAACATCCTTGAATTGCATACTTCCAACCGGTATCCAGATTGCAAGGGGATAGATAAAAAGATAGTCCCGTTCCGAAACAAGCTCTACCTCAAATCCCTGTTTCCGAAAAGCAATTGCCGAAGCAACACCGCCAATGCCTCCACCAAGAATCAATACTTTTTTCATTGATAAAGATGATGGTTACCGTGTGACAGTTGTTACCACAAATTCCGGGGGTGTCTGTATATGCTTTTTTACCGCACACAGATTAGCTGCACTGATAACGGCATCCTTGTATTTTTCAGGGAAATCGTGTGGAAGCTCTATGGCAATCTCGATTTTTCCTATACCTCTGCCAGACTCATTGACTGTATGAGACTGAACAATCCGGATATCATCTGTCGGGATGCCTCTCTGCTGGCAGAAGGACAAGACGAAGATACCTGCACAGGTACCGATTGAGGCAAGAAAAAGGGAAAAAGGCTCAGGGGCAGAACCCTCTCCTCCGGCATATTTTGCCTGGTCAGTATGAATGGTAAACCCGTTAAACTCGGCATTCACCTTCTTGCCGCCTCCAAACGTTACAATCATTTCGCTTTTCATAATAGGACAAGAGTGAAAGTGTTTGCTGTAAAAATAACGATCCACTATTGGCGTATGCTCATAATAAACCAACAGAAACGGAGTGGCCTATTAAAAATTGCGCCAAGAGAATGAGTAAACAACAAAAATCAGTTGGTTTTTTTCTGTGATTTCTTCATTTTATACCCATACGCGGTATAGGTATAAAGTCATTATATAAATCGTCTGCTTAATCTCCAAGCCATAGAGGTCTGATTATGAAACCGTTTCTGTTTTTTTTGATTGTTGGACTTACTTTTCTCGGAGCATGCAGCCCTGAAAAGGCACCTGTCAACAAAGGAGTAACTACCAACAAAGAAGCAACGTTGGGTGAACAAAAAATTGCATTGGGTAAGCAGGTTTATGAGGCTAACTGCGCAGGCTGCCATGATGCCGGTGTGGCAGGAGCGCCTAAACCTGGAGATAAAGCAGCATGGAGTGAAAGAATTGCCCAGGGGGGGATGGATATGATCGTAAAGAAATCTATTGAGGGATATGATGGGAAAGCCGGAATGATGCCTCCAAAAGGTGGCAATGCAACCCTTGAAGACGGAGAGGTCATGAATGCTGTTATTTACATGACCCGGAAACTCTAAATGATCCCGAAGCCCTGGTGCTTGCCTGACTACGATGAACTGAACGATATAACAAGCAAAAATTAAAAGTTACCATGAATACAGCCCACGAAGTCAGTCCCACGAAAGCCCTTGCTATGATTAAAAAAGGCGCACTGCTTGTCGATGTACGTCAACCCAGAGAAGTTGCAAAAAAATCATTTGATGTTTCCGAAATCCTCCTGATTCCAGTACGCGAGTTACAAAAGCGGTTTCATGAAATACCTGTTGACCGTAAGGTGATTATTGCCTGTCATGTTGGAAATCGAGGCTTGATGGCCACCCGTTTTCTTGTGAATCAGGGATACAGCAAAGCTGTCAATATGCAGCAGGGGATTGTTCGCTGGGAAAAGGAAGGGCTTCCAGTCAAAAGTGAGCTGAAAGCAAAATCCGGCTCATGGCTGATGCAGATGTTGAAAAAAATCGGAGGCTAAGTTACAGCGATCCATATGTAGCCATCGCTCAAGCGGTGTTTAGTTTTGATGGATCAGGCATTTTTAATGAGCGCATACATGACACTATCGGTGAACTGACCGTCTTTGAATACACTCCGTTTCATAACTCCTTCTCGAATAAAACCTGCTTTTTCAAGCACACGCATAGAAGAAAAATTCCAGGCGAACACCGGTGCTTCAAGCCTTTCGAACAACGAATCAGAGAGTGCATGAGCGGCCATTGCGCGGGCAGCTGCGGTGGCTATGCCTTTGCCCCAGTGTGCTTCACCGAGCCAGTAACCGAACTGGCCGGTATGGCGAGCGATGCCCTCACCGGCAATAATCCCGATCCCGCCTGCGGCTGAACCGTCAATAGCAATGGCAAGATGAATACTTGGTGCAGCTTTATTCGCAAAGGTTATCCAGAACTCTGCGTCAGCCTGAGTGTAGGGATGCGGAAAAACATCAGTCAGGTTTCGCCAGACATGTCGGTTATTTGCATTGTAAACCAGGGAGGCCTTGTCTTCCTGCTTCCATGAGCGAAGAGTGCATTCAGGGAGATTTGTCTGTATCAGCATGTAAGTTCTGATTCGAGTGATGCCAAGAGTTGCTCCTTTAGTATAACACCATGCAATAAATACCAACACATCTGATAGTTTTTTTTAAGCGTCAAACATACTGAAAATATATACATTGATACTTGATGTCTGATGTATAGGAGCCTGTTAGATTCAGAGTAAATAGTGACCTGCCGGTAAAGAAAATATTGAGTCATTCGTTCTTCAACTCTACAAACTTCCGGGTATTTACATAAACGTGATCTTCACCTTCAGGTATAGATCAGTACACTACAACCCTATTTGGTTTCGATTGTTTTTCTTACGTTAACTCCATGAATCTATTAAAACGTAAAAAAGGAAGTCCCAGCCGGAGGATTCAGGCCTACTTCTACACTATTTTTAAGCGTAGCAGGTATTTCAAAGGGAATGCCAGTCAGATGTATCGCCTGACGCTCGATTATCTTCTTGTTCAGCTCAACCTCAATCAGGACATTCCTTTCCTTTTTGTTGCAGTTATTGTCGGGCTTATGACGGGCTATGTGGCGGTTATATTTCACGATGCCATCAAGATACTTAGCTCTTTCTGTTTTACTGGCCTTCACTCATTTGGAAAAGCCAGGATTATAGACAAATACTGGTCATTTATTCTCCCATTGATTCCTGCTTTGGGAGGTCTGCTTGTTGGGCTCTATAATGCTTTTGTCGTGAAAGCCCGGCCTGGACATGGCTTAGCATCTGTGATCAAGGCTGTTGCACAGAATGATGGGGTTATTGAAAAGAAATTATGGTTCCATAAAAGTTTAACCTCGGTGTTGAGTATCGGCACTGGCGGTGGCGGCGGACGTGAAGCCCCGATTGTCCAGGTTGGTGCTGCAATCGGGTCAACCGTTGCACAATTATTACGATTTTCAGCTACTCGAACAAGAACGTTGCTCGGATGCGGAGCAGCAGCAGGCCTTGCAGCCGTTTTCAATGCCCCAATCGGAGGTGTGATGTTTGCCATTGAGGTTCTCCTGGGGGATTTCAGTGTTAAAACCTTCAGCCCCATTGTGGTTGCTGCTGTTATTGGAACGGTAATGTCCAGAAGTTATCTCGGCAGTTCACCTACCTTTAATGTTCCTGAATACTCACTTGTGTCGAATACCGAGCTGCTTTTCTATTGTATTCTCGGCATTCTTGCCGGTCTTTCAGCTGTCATGTTTATCAAGATGTACTATGCCATAGAAGAGTGGTTCCAGAGGATGGAAAAACGATGGAAGATCCCTGTATGGGCCATGCCGGCTATCGGTGGTTTAATGAGTGGAGTGATCTGCATGTGGCTGCCCGAACTCTATGGATTTTCATACGAGGCAATCAATAATGCTGTGCGCGGCAATGAAGGTTGGCACAATATGATCGGTATCTATTTTTTCAAACCGGTTGTTGCTGCTCTGACTGTTGGTTCTGGTGGATCAGGCGGCATGTTTGCCCCTGCGATGAAAATGGGAGCCATGCTTGGCGGGATGTTCGGAAAAATTGTTCACATGGTTTTTCCAAAAATCACAGCTACCTCTGGTGCATACGCTCTTGTCGGAATGGGCGCTTTGACGGCAGGCATCATGAGAGCCCCTTTGACGGTAATCCTCATTCTGTTCGAAGTTACCGGAAACTATGAGATTGTGCTGCCGATCATGTTTGCAGCTGTAACCTCTTCTCTCATTGCGCGACTTACCTACCGCCACTCAATGGAAACCTATGTTCTGGAAAAAGAAGGAGTCAGAGTTGGCTATGGTATTGCCATTTCGGTAGCAGAGCATATCAGTATCACCGAAGTCATGAAAACAGATTATGTGACATTCAATGTTTCGGAAAGTGCTACAAACATGATCGATACATTTTTCAATACTCCTGAATCAAGTTTTCTGGTTACCGATAATAATGGTCAATTTTCAGGCATCATCAGTCTCGATGAGATGCGAATCCTTCTTAAGGAAAATTCATTGGCTGGTTTAATCGCTGAAGACATCGTTAAAAAGGATGTTCCTGTATTGTATGACACAACAAAACTTGACGAGGCGCTTAAGCTTTTTGAGATTACCGATTTCAATATGCTGCCGGTTCTTGATGATCAAAGCAATATGTTACTCGGCGTTGTCCGCCAGGAAGAGGCTTTTGCCTTTTATCGCAAGCAGCTCAACCTGTATGGCTCTGATCAATATGAGAGTCAAAAAGCTTGAGAAATGAAAATGTCTTGGTTGGTTATTCATTCATCGAAAATCAAATAAACGTAAAATGCATTCTCTTTTTCATGAAAAGGATTAGTGGTGATATGCCAGATGCCAGCGAGAGCATATAGGCGACCAAACCGTTACATTCTGCAATAAAGAATTCCTGGAATCCGTTTTAGGATTGCTGCAATGAATCGCCAGCGCCTTGTTACGTAAACGATTGGCTTTTTACTTCTGATAGCATCAAATATCTGCTTGCTCGCTTTTTCGACAGTTCCAACCCAGAATTGACCATCGCCTTTTGCCATATCAGTTGCCACAAAACCCGGTCTGATGTCGGTTACTATTATGGGTATGTTGAGGAATGTGGCTTTCTGTCTCAGAGCTTCAAGATAATTAATCTGAAAGACCTTTGAGGCATTGTAAGATGGTGCCTGCCTACTGCCGCGAAGGCCACCGACAGAACTGATTGCCACTAAATGACCGGCCTTTTGTTGTTCGAAGTACTTAAACGCCCAGTCAGCGACACACGTAAAACCAAGCACATTGGTGTCGATGGTTCTCTTTTCAATGGCAAAGTCCAAATGCTCATTCAAGTCCCCAGTCCCTGAACTGATAACAAGCAGGTCAAGCCCGCCGAGTTCTGTCGTCAATTCTTCTAACTTTATAACACTCGATGTAGTGTCAGTTATATCAAAAGACTTGGTTACAAACGAATCGGGATTTTTCCGTTTTAATTCATCCAGCAGTTCCGAACGTCTTCCGGTAATGCCAACTTTGTAACCGTTTTCGACCAGCAATGTGGCAAGCCCTTTTCCAATACCTGAAGTCGCACCGATTATTATAGCTTTTTTCATACGCGCCTGTTATGAAGTGGGTTTTATCAACAACCCTTTACAATACTGTATGATAAAAATAAAGTATATTGAGGCGCAAAAGCAAAGCCTATTGTTCAAGGCTTTTAATCATCGCCCTCCCTTTTTCCGCCTTCCTTACTTCCATCGCGATGGCATTTCATGCAGTTCTGATAATTGAATATTCCTTCTTTTTCATGCTTCCGGATAATACGGGCAGCTGAATGTTCATGGCAGTTGTAGCAGGTATATTTTTTATAATTACCGGGCTCAGTATGGCAGGTAACGCAGCTGGCTCTGTGATCGCCGTCAAGCCTGAAATACCTGTTATGATCAAAGGTTGCCGGTTTCCATGCAGTAGTCCTATGGCAAGCAGCACAGTTAGCCTGTGATAGCCGGTGCAGATTGTCTTTCGGTAAATCGGATTTGTGGCAGGTAATACACTGCTTGCCAGATGATGCCGTCAGCTTGCTGTGATTGAAGGTTGCAGGTTTCCATTTTTTTGAACCATGGCACTCAGCACAACTCGCAGTTATGTTCATGTGCAGTTTATCTTTTGGCAGGTCAGCTTTGTGGCAGGTAATGCACTGCTGCGCTGATGATGCCGTCAGCTTGCTGTGATTGAAGGTTGCAGGTTTCCATTTTTTTGAACCATGGCACTCAGCACAACTCGCAGTTATGTTCAGGTGCAGTTTATCCTTTGGCAGGTCAGCTTTGTGGCAGGTAATGCACTGCTGCGCAGATGATGCTGTAAACCTGCTGTGATTGAAGGTTGCGGGCTTCCATTTTTTTGAGCCATGGCACTCAGCACAACTCGCAGTTATGTTCAGGTGCAGTTTATCCTTTGGCAGGTCAGCTTTGTGGCAGGTAATGCACTGCTGCGCAGATGATGCTGTCAACTTGCTGTGATTGAAGGTTGCGGGCTTCCATTTCTTGGAACCATGGCACTCCGCACAACTTGCGGTTACTTTCAGATGCAGATTGTCTTTTGGTTTTTGAGGTGCATGGCAGGTTATGCACTCTTTTTGCCGCAAAAGCGATAGCGACTCATGTTTGAAAGGTTTGAGTGTTTTTTTTGCATCAATACCTCTATGATCAGTATGGCAGTCGATGCAGGAGTTGGCACCGACCCCTCTGTGAAAAAGAACCTTGGTGGTATCTTTTGGAAGCAAACTGCCAGCGACATTTCTGACGCTGATATCACTTTGTTTATGGCAGCTGATACACTGCACTGAAGTAACACCTGCAAAGGGAGTGTGACAACTCAGACACTCTTTTTTCAACGACTGATGCCCTTTCATCAGCGGCCCTGGGTTAAGAAGGACTTCGGGGAAGGCAGCTGCCAGAGCGGCAAGAATTACCGTTGCTCCTATAAAAACAAACTGTAGTACTTTCAAGAGATTACCTCCAGTTCAAAAAGAATGTTATGCTCAGAATATGGATGAGGGTCAATGCCAGCAGTATGGAGACCATAGGCATATGGATGGTTCTCCATTTCTGAAGAGTTTTGACGGTCAAAGTATCCCAGTATTGTTGACGATCAAGGTTAACATCAGTCATTTCAAGACCAAGCTGCTTGATTTTCATCTTCACCTCATCCCGTACTTTTTTCAGCAGATATTGTCCGACATGTCCGCTGCCTGTGACTATCAGCATGAAGGCTGTCGCTGCCCAGGGAAGAACGGCATTGAAATGTATTCCTGAATGAATGAGAATCATCAGGGTTCCGATCCATCCCGCCTTGCAATGAAGCCAGAGAAAAAACTTCAGCGTTCCACTGTTTATCACTTTACTTTTACGGGCAGAATAGGCAAAAGAAAAAACAAGAAAAGCAGTGCCTGCAAATCCCATATACCGCCCTACCCATGCAAGATGTGCAACGTGCAAAAGGTAGTCAAGCGATATAGCGGCAACAATAAGCAGCAGATAGGATACAGTCAGCGGTACGCCACGTTGTATAAGAACAGATTTCCACATAGTTCAGTTTCATTACGTATTCATAGCAATCGGGAATAAGATAACTGACGCTAACTATAGCAACCCTAAGACAACCTTATAAATCGATTAAGATCAATAGTTGTAACTACCAACCGGATGACAGTGAAATGAACTTTGATGCGAGGGGGTTAAAAGGCAAAAAAAAGGCTTCGTTGAAGGGAACAACGAACCCGATGAATAATTGTATTGACGATCTCTCAGAAAACGATTGAAGCGTCGCCTGTTCGCCCCTTATTGCTTGTGTCCATTATCTTTTAACCATGCCTGTGCCTTGGTATCTCCATGAGCTGCAGCTCTTTTATAGTCTGACAAGGCACCTTGGTTATCGCCAAGAGCAGATTTTGCCTGTGCCCTATGATAGTAAGCTGCTGCATCTTTAGGGGTTGGATCAACCTCTATTGATGATTTAAAGTCAACCTTTGCTCCTTCAATATCGCCTGCGGAACGCTTTGCAAACCCTCGGTTAAGAAAAGCTTCAGCATATTTTGGATTAAGGTCCAGAGCCTTTGTGAAGTCCGTAATGGCTCCACTGTAATCCTTTGCTTTGAACTTAGCCTCACCACTTGAGTAAAGGCTTTTGGCATTGGTATCAGCAAATGCTGCATTATTTGCAAGCATCAAACCAAGTATCGCAATAAAAAGAAAGCGAAAAGAGTTTTTCATTAGTTACCTCGTTTTTGTGATTATTGATAAAAAAGAAAACGGCACTTGAATCGCAAAAGCGAAATCAAGATTGATAATTGCTACGATACACATAAGCACCTTAACGGGTCATTAAGATGACCTTAAATGTTGCTTAAAAGGAGACGGCAGTGTAACCGGAAGCCATTAATTGTAAACAGTTTGGTGTCTCAGCAATGCTCTTCAACTGCGAAGCAGCAGAGCGCCGGGCTGATTGAGGTTTTGGGGAGATGTTGGGAGTACGGCGGTATATGGCGTCATCGGCTACGTCTAATTCTCGGGGCGTCTTGAGGAGTTTTCTGGGCAATAAACTCACTGTCTACGTATTTTCCAAGGGCATCCAGTTGGCCAGATTATGAAGGTTATTGATAATCTTGAATTTTTCGAACAGGGCTATCAGGTCAACGCCAAGAAACTTGTCGTGTGCTTTCTGAAACCAGATGGACGCCTCATGCCCGATCTCTTCTTTTCAATATGAATTCATCCCCCGCAGCAGAGCTGCAGGGGAGTTGATGCTGGATTGAAGGAAATCCGACGGGTTAACAGGCTCGGATTTTAGAATGTAAACGTCATTGACATTGCTCCATCGGTTTTGAAGTCTCAACTGGTTTTGATGAGCTCACTTTTGAAACCTCTATAGCGTTAACCCATTTGACATGACGGGGGCCGGTAACCTTGTCTTTTGCACTGAAAACAACAAACCTGCCATCTTTATCAATTGATTTTCCGTTCTCTTCAAAAATAAGCCAGGTGCTGTCTCCTGCTGTCCCGGAATAAATTTCGTTATAAGAAAACAGAACATTGTAATTGTCTGTCGAGCGTACAAGAACAAAGTATTCACCACGCTGATGAGGATCAGCTATCACAACTTTAGCTGAATCAAGAATATCACGCAGGAGGACGCCTTTGTATGTTTTCAAGGTTTTGCGAGTTTCACCGGTACCGCAGACTATCGCAGCATTTTCCCCTTCAGCAATCTTCAACTGTTTTACTGAAGATGTTGTGATAGTAAAAGGGTTTTCAACCAGTCCGGAAACCTTTACTGTTGCAGATCCCTGACTGTCAGGCTTAGCCTCGGCAGCGAACGGAAAAGCCGTTATGGTTGCGGCAATCAATAGCCTCATATAGCCTGATAATCTCTTATTTCTCATGGTAAGTTTATTAAAGTGTTAACAAAGAAAAGGAATGACAGTATTCACCGGAAGAAATCCTGTGGTTCAGGAATGCTTCCGGTATACTTCTCGAATTTTGATTAAAGCGAGTATGCAATTGACAGCACATATTGACGGCCAGGTTCAGGATATCCTTCCAGCACCGCATAGTTCCGGTCAAAGATATTTTCAACTGAGGCCTGAAGCGACAAAGAACTGATCAGGGTGGTACTTGCCCTCAAATTGAGCAGACCATAACCTCCTGCGGTATACTTCCCGTCGCTTGTGCTGTAGCGCTTGGAATTGTATTCAGTTTCAAGCATTGCCCATGTACTTTTATTCAGGACAAACTGGAGATATCCTGAAATTTTGTTTTTCGGTACATCGGTGAAATAAAGCGTTGGATCACTATCGTTTTTCCGGTCGATATAGCTGTACCCGGCAAAAGCTTTAAGCCATGAAGCAGGCTTCCAGTCTGCAGAACATTCAAAACCGGTGAATGTTGCCTTGCCGGTATTCTGCTCCTGATAAACCAAGATGTTGTTGACATAGGCAATGTTATTGACCTGCTGGATAACATCAACAAGCTTGCTCTGGTAAACTGATGCCTGAATTTTCAGTTGCTCATAGGGTTTTATGGAATAGTCTAATCCATAATTGCAGCTATGTTCAGGTTTCAATTCCGGATTTGGAAGAGCATTGCCAAGCTTATAGGAGTAGCGGTCTTTCAGGGTTGGAAACCTTGTCGTTTTGGCTATATATGCCGTCACCTCCTGATACTTGTCCAGATGATCGACTACAGCGAGCTGGTAGTTTGTTGCGGAATTATCATCAAGTGGAAATGAAGAGATCTTGTTGTTCTGCAGATCCTCAGCTTTTATGGTATTGCGGAAATCCTGCCGTACACCTGCAATCACATTGATATTATCCGCCGCTGCCCAGGTATTCTCTGCAGCAAAAGAAAGGGTGTTGTCTTCAAACTCCTTTGGTGTCTGGCCGACATTGAATTCCCTGTGCATATCGTGCTTGTCATGAATGGCAAGTTTCAGGGTATTGTGTTTTATCAGCTCTGTACCGTATTCAACCGATCCGCCAAACGTCTTGTCATTGTAGACACTGGTAAACGCCTTTTTGGAGGTTTGTGTTGTATAGGTGGCGTTATCATAACTGTCGATAACATTGAAGTAGTTATCATAATAGGCCTTGGTTTTAAGATAACTGGTGCTGCTGAGTGCTTCCTTGCCGATAAAGTAAAGGCTTGATTTATCCCAGTCGGTATATTTCCAGTATCTGACAGCACTTGTTGGATTCGATCCTGCATAAACCGGAACTCCTTTGTTGGAATGCTGGCCGATGGCTGTAATGGAGTATTCGTCAGTGCTGTTCGGTGTATACCCGATTTTAACTGATCCCTTTAAATCTTTGGCGGCTGAATTATCCCGTTCAACCCCATTTTCATTCGAATTTGGCACATATGAACCTGACAGCGGCCAGAATTTGCTGTCGAGAAGGGAAAGAGCGCTCTCGACATACCATGTACCCTGGTTGGAGCCAAGATTCAGTGAGGATAATTTTGAGGCAATCTGGCCATTACCCAACGTAATTCCCTCCTTCAAGGTCCCCTCGAATGTACCTTCCGGTTTGCGGCTCACCATATTTATAGCTCCGCCCAATGTATTCGGTCCAAACAACACGGAGGAATACCCTTTTGAAACCATGATTTCCGACAGATCAAATGTTGTAAACCTGTTAGGATCGATATAACCGTCGTAGGGGACATAGAGTGGTATGCCATCCACATAGAGAGGAACCTGGCGCATGTCAAATCCCCTGACATAGATCATACCCTCATTCCTTGCACCGGCATTACCCAGATTGACACCAGGAAGGACATTAACCGCCTGGGCAATATTTTTCTTGTCAAGTTTCTCCATATCGTCGGCAGAAACAGTATTCTTTGCACTGTCTTTTTCTCCGGTTACAGTTATCTCTCCCGCTGTAAACACTTTTTTTCCAATGGGTGGGGAATCTAATGGAACATCAGCACCAAACGCTGTTTCAGACATGGCAAGCAAAAAAGCAAGAAGAACTACTTTTTTCATAAGGATTTCAAAGGTTTCGTTATATTAATTTAGATATAACGATGGTTAAAAAAATTACAGTTCAGAACATTCCGAGAGAAACATTCAAGAAGAATTTTTATCAGATCGTAATGCTCTTCGCGTAAAGGTCGTTATATACTAAATAGCATAGCGATCGAGAAAAAAAAGCGCATATAATGCAACTGCAAGATACCAAAAAAAATGTAACAACAATGGAAAACATTTTTTTATACGAAAAAATTAATAGATATGGTCTTTTTATGGTTAATATTTTATGTTAATAGTAAATAAATCCTTATTTAATAAGGCAAAGCTCTTTTGTTTCAGGGTATAGCCTGACCCTTACATCGGGAGTGGAGGAAAGGCTGCCTGGTAACGATTAAAATACAAAGAGTTATGGGATTTATAGAGGAAGGGATTGGCGGGATAAGTTGAGAAAAGAGATCCCTAACTGCGTGTCGGGATGACGGAGGGTGGGTTGTGAGAATGCAAGTGGCTTAGTCGTTGCCTTGTTCATTATTCTTAAAAAAATGTCTTGGTTTTTTCTATCGATATGTATTTTATTACATAACGAATCCGGAATAAAATCAAAAAACGCTTTTGCTAATACATAGCAAAGCAATACAACACAATAACAACCATGCACACAACAATGACTCAAGCAATGAAGAAGATCACCGCGTTATGTTTCGCTTTCCTTTTGATGGCCACGACCGCTATGGCCAGCGAGCTGAACCTTTCAGTGGCTGCAAGCCTTAAAGAAGTTATCAATGAGCTGACTGCGAGCTATACGGCAAAGCATCCTGGTACAGTTTTTCTGAAAAACTTTGGCCCTTCTGGTACACTTGCCGGTCAGATTGAAAATGGTGGCCCCGCCGACCTGATTATTTCAGCTAACACTGAATGGGTGGATTATCTGAACAACAAAAAACTCGTCGATGCGTCAAGCATAAAGACCTTTACCTACAACTCGCTTGTTTTTGCAGGTACTACAACTAAAAAAGTAACCTCGATTAAGGAGCTCACAAAACTGGATAAGATTGCCATCGGAAGCCCGAAAAGCGTTCCTGCAGGAGAATATGCAATGGCAGCAATGACAAAATCGGGTGTCGCGTCTCAGCTTACAAGCAAGCTTGTCATGGCAAAAGATGTCCGTGAGTGCCTTATGTATGCTGAACTGGGTGAAGTTGATGGTGCGTTTGTCTACAAAACCGATGCGATGCAGGCTCAAAAATCAAAGTTGCTCTTTACGGTACCTCAGGAACTCTACCCAAGAGTGGTTTACCCTATGGCTATCACCATCAAAGGAACAAAGAGCGATGAGGTAAAAGCTTTCCATGTGTTCCTGCAGTCCGATGAGGCGAAATCAGTTCTCACCAAATTCGGGTTTGCTCTCAAGTAGGCTGGCTTATAGAAGAACAACATCCCCCTGAAAACATCTATCCACTCTGGCTGTCGTTGAAAGTTCAGCTTTCTCCGGCAGCCCTTGGCTGGATGATCTGCAAATCAATTTTTTCATTCCACATTTCATCTTTGCCTTTGCTGCATAAAATCATTCCCATATACCATATTTATGGTATTTCTGATCGATTGGTTTGGAGATGTGGCTTGTATAAGGTTTTATTAAAAAACATGAATCTTTCCGTTTTCTTGCTGTCATCGGGGAAAAGAGAGAAGAGATGTGGGTGAGTGGTTTTGTAGCATCCTGCTGGCAGTCTCATCGTTATTGAACATTCATTATTTTTGAAAAACATTTGAATACCTGAAAGCATGGCTGAACATGAGCTTGATTTGGCAGCATTGAGCAGAGTAGGAATGATGCGCCAGAAGCAGCCTGGCTATTACGTTATGCGTCTTAAGGCTGTTGCAGGCGACCTGAAAGCATCGGAGCTTGCATGCATAGCATCAGTTGCCGAAAAATATGGAAGGGGGTTTGTTCATCTTTCTACCCGCCAGGGGGTTGAAATCCATTACGTTCATAGTGATAATCTTGAAAAAGCACGGCTTGAGCTTCAAGAGGCGGGGATTGAGATGGGAGCCTGCGGTCCTCGCGTTCGGGTGATTGTTGCCTGTCCGGGAGATGACTCCTGTCGCTGGGGAAATATTGATACAAAGAAGATTGCAAGGGAACTTGATTCCCTGTATTTCAAGCAGGAGACTCCATCTAAATTTAAATTTGCAGTCACAGGCTGCTCGAATAACTGCACCAAGGCAAACGAAAACGATATCGGCGTCAGGGGCGCCATAGAGCCGCTATGGGTTCAAGATGTGTGTACCGATTGCGGGTTGTGTATTCCGCTCTGTCCGGTCAATGCAATTGAGCGTAAGGAAAATGACGAGGGATACAGTTATACCACCGATCAGGAAAAATGCATCAACTGCAGCATCTGTACCTCTCTATGCACAACCAACGCATGGGTAGCCGGCAGGAAAGGATTTACTCTCTATATCGGTGGCACCATGGGCAGAATACCTCGCTTTGCCTCTGTGCTGAAAAAAATAGTAGAAACTGAAGATGAATTGTATCAGCTGATCGACAAGGCAGTGACTTTCTATAAAGAGAATGGACGGAAAAAAGAGCGATTCGGGCACATGATCGACCGGATCGGGCTTGAAAACGTTAAGGAGGCTCTTCTTGGCAAACCATGACATTGCTTATACCCTTGATGTTCAGGGGATTTCATGTCCGGCAAATGCTGTCCGCGTCAAGGCTGCAGTTGGAGAGTTGAAAGATGGTGAACTGCTTGAAGTGCTTGTTGATGAAGGAGAGGCTGTTCTCCGTGTAGCAAGGACCCTTAAGGATTCCGGATATAGAATCGTAAAGGTTGAGCCTCGAGAGCAAGGATTGAGCGTCATTGTCAGTAAAAAATAATGCCATAGATAACGGGAACAGGTTTACCAATAAAGAATTAGAAATAGTATGAGCAGGGAAACGGTTGAAAACCTGAGTTTGGAACTCTCCGGTAAAACCCCGGAAGAGATCATTCGCCGGGCGGTTGAGTTTTTTGGAGCATCATCCACTGCACTTGCTTCCAGTTTTGGCGCCGAAGATCAGGTCATTACAGATATCCTGCACCACGAAAAGCTCCAGGTGCCTGTTTTTACGCTCGATACAGGACGATTGCCCCAGGAAACCTATGATGTTCTGGATGCAACGAGAAAGCGTTACGGCTTGCAGATCGAGGTGCTTTTTCCTGAAACCTCTGCGGTTGAGGCAATGGTGACCAGCCATGGGGCAAACCTGTTTTACGAAAGTGTTGAACTTCGCAAGGAGTGCTGCCGCATTCGAAAGGTGCAGCCGCTTACCAATAAACTTTCAACATTGAAAGCCTGGATATGTGGACTTCGCCGCGAGCAGTCTGTCACCAGAACTGCAGTTGCACCCGTTGAGTGGGATGCGGCGTTCGGGCTCTACAAAATTAACCCTTTGGCAGAAGTCTCTGAAGCCTGGGTGTGGGACTATATCAAAACCAAGTCAGTTCCGTATAATGCACTCCATGACAGCGGTTATCCAAGCATAGGTTGTGCACCTTGCTCCAGGGCCGTCAAACCGGGAGAGGATATCCGGGCAGGACGCTGGTGGTGGGAAATTGCCGAACATCGCGAGTGCGGCCTGCACCGTGAACATAAGTAACCTTATTTAGAAAGAATGGATCATCTCGACAAACTCGAAGCCCAAAGCGTCTATATCCTCAGGGAAGCCTATCGCGAATTTAAAAGCCTTTGCATGCTCTGGTCCATCGGCAAAGACAGCACCGTCATGCTCTGGCTCGCCCGTAAAGCCTTTTTCGGACATGTCCCTATCCCGCTTGTGCACATCGATACGCACTACAAGATCCCGGAAATGATTACGTATCGCGACCGCATTGCGCTTGAGTGGAACCTGAACATGATTTATGGTGAAAACCGCGAAGCGCTTGAGAGCAAGCTCACATTTCCTGACGGAAATACCGATCGCATTACCTGCTGCAAATATTTGAAAAGCGAGGCGCTGAAACACACTCTTTCAGGCGAGTGGCCCAGGTATCGCATGGACCACGAGCTTAAGCGATATGTGCCCGATGAGGGGAAAGAGCCCTATACCGGCGTTATAGTAGGCGTCAGGGCAGACGAGGAAGGTAGCCGCTCAAAGGAGAGGTATTTTTCCCCCCGTGACAAGGATAACGTCTGGGATGTCGGCGACCAGCCCCCCGAGTTCTGGAACCAGTTCAAGACCGATTTTGCTCCGGGAACCCATGTACGCATTCACCCTCTGCTCGACTGGACAGAGCTGAACATCTGGGAGTATATCGAGAGAGAAAAGATCCCTGTGGTGTCGCTCTATTTTAATCAGGGCAAAGGTACACGGTACCGATCACTCGGCTGTTATCCATGCACCAATCCTGTTGATTCGGCGTCGCAAACCGTCCCTGAGATCATCGACGAACTAAAAAGCGGCAGGCTTTCCAATATCGCCGAGCGCTCCGGACGTGCCCAGGACAGTGAAGATGGTGGTCTTGAAACCCTGCGTCGCGACGGCTATATGTAACATGGACATGTAGGTTGGGGTGATTCCTGAACCCCAACAAAACACTGCAGAATCAGTAAATTATTATTTCCCATTGGTATGATGAATGGACGAGCGCAAATGAATATAGTTATTGTCGGTCACGTTGATCACGGTAAAAGCACCGTGATCGGCCGGCTTCTGGCAGATACAGGAACACTGCCGAAGGGCAAGCTTGAATCAGTAAAAGAGAACTGTCGGAAGAACTCAAAGCCATTCGAGTATGCCTTTCTCCTCGATGCGCTCAAGGATGAGCAGTCACAGGGCATCACCATTGATATGGCAAGGTGTTTCTTTAAAACCGCCGCACGCGACTACATCATTATCGATGCTCCCGGTCACATTGAGTTTCTGAAAAATATGATCACCGGCGCATCCAGGGCAGAATCGGCCCTGCTTGTTATTGACGTGGATGAAGGCATCAAGGAAAACTCAAAGCGTCATGGTCAGATGGTCTCCATGCTCGGAGTGAAACAGGTTACCGTGCTGGTGAACAAAATGGACCTTGTCGATTTCAGCGAAGAGGTGTTTGAAAAGCTCAAAGCCGACTATTCAGAGTTTCTTGCCCAGATCAAGGTGAAGCCTGTCAGCTTTATTCCCGTCAGTGCCCGTGAAGGCGACAATATCGCAACTCTTTCTGAACGCATGCCCTGGTACAGGGGTGCGACTGTTCTTCAGCAGCTCGATGGCTTCACAAGCGATAAGCAGCTCCAGGACAAGCCGTTCCGTTTCCCTGTGCAGGATATCTACAAGTTTACCCGCCAGAATGATGACCGTCGAATTGTAGCAGGCACTGTTGCCGCCGGTTCGGTGAGTGTTGGAGACGAGGTGCTTTTTCTGCCCTCAGGCAAGCAGTCCGCTATAAAGACAGTTGAATCGTTCAATACCACTCCGAAACAAAGTGCCTTAACAGGAGATGCTCTGGGGTTTACCCTCACCACCCAGATCTATATACGTCCCGGTGAACTCATGGTCAAACCCTCTGAACCATTGCCCGAAGTCGGCACTCGTTTCAGGGTGAATATATTCTGGGTAGGCAGAGCGCCTATGATCATGCAGAAGGAGTACAAGCTTAAAATTGGATCAGCACGCGCATCAGTCAAACTCGCTGAAATCTGCAATACGCTCGATGCATCAGATCTTAGCTACAGCAAAAACAAGCATCAGCTCGACTGCCGCGATGTAGGAGAGTGCATTCTCGAAACCTCCCGTCCTATTGCCTTCGATCCTGCAGCTGCAAGTGAGGCTACCGGACGGTTTGTTATCGTCGATAATTATGAAATTGCCGGAGGCGGTATAGTTATCGAAAACCTTTCCGCGGATGAAACCCTGCTTCAGCGCCATATTCGTGAGCGCGAAAACAACTGGGAAAAAGGACTCATCAAAGCTGAAGAGAGGGAACATGCCAACCATCATCGAGCCAAATTCATTGTCTTTACCGGAGTTCCAGGTACAGGAAAACGCTCTATAGCCAAAGCTCTTGAACAGGGATTGTTCGGCAACCGGTTGAACGCCTATTACCTTGGTGTTGCCAGTATTGATCGCGGTCTGGATGCTGATTTAGGCTACAATGCCGATAACGCAGGCGAAAGGCTCAGAAGAATCGGTGAACTGGCCCGTATACTCACTGATGCCGGGCTTATTTTCATCACCACTATTGATGATGCTGACGATTACGATATTGAAACTCTGAAGCAGTTGAACGAACCCAGTGATATTCTTGTCGTCAATCTTGGTGAAAACGGCTTTTCCCGCTACCATCCGGATCTTCAGATTCCTGCCATAAGCAGTTTGGCTGACGCTGTGCAAGCTGTGGTTGAGCTTCTAAAAACAAAGGAAATTATCATCGAGTACCAGATATGAACTATCTGCCGGTAAGCCTGAACGTTAACAAGAAGCATGTGCTGATTGCCGGTGGCGGAAAAGCTGCCCTTGAAAAGTTGCAGATGCTTCGGAAGTTTAACTGTCAGGTTACTGTTGTCGGTGAAGAGCTATCTTCTGAGATCCATCTTGAGATAAAAAAAGAGATCACTCAATCTGGCTGTTCTCATCACTTACGGGAGTTTTGTCGGGATGATCTGGAGGGAGTATTTCTTGTCTATGCCTGCAATAGTGACAGGGAGATCAACCGCTTTATAAAGAGGGAAGCCAATGCCTTGGGTATTCTGGTCAATACGCCGGACGACCCTGAACTCTGTGATTTTCTTACCCCGGCTCTTTTCAGTGAAGGCCCGATGATGGTGGCTGTATCGTCCGGCGGAACTGATGTGCGCAAGACCATTCTGTGGCGCAACAGGATTAAACAACTCTTCTCTGATAATGGCATCAAACCCTGATCCCGTTCACATCGTTATCGGGTATTCCAAACACCATCTCCACGACAGGGCTCTCTTTTCTTTTCCTTGCGTATTGATGTTGCTTGAAGGTGATCCCTTTCAGGCTCTTCTTGATGGCAAGGTCGATGCTCTTGTCATTCCAGCTGCCGATCTCCCTGATCGCTTACCCGCAAGCCTGGAAGTTGCTGCGTTGATAACCCAAACCATCATTCAATATGTGGATGCAAGCCATCCGCTTTACGATAAGAATGTGATTGTCGTCAAGAATGATCGAGCTGACCTCAAAGTGCTCTTTGCTCTGTTGGACATCCGCCAGACCTACGGAAAGGTCTATTTGACAGGCGCCGGAGCAGGGGGGCGTGATTACCTGACGATTCGAGCGGATTCGCTCTTGCGCAATGCCGACGTCATTTTTTACGACGACCTCATCGACACAGGATTGCTGGACTTTTATACGGCGGAAAAGATATTTGTAGGAAAACGCAAAGGTCGCCACCATGCGGATCAGGATGCCATAAACCAGCAGCTTTACCATGCGGCCCTGAAGAAACAGGTGGTTGTCCGCCTCAAGGGTGGAGACCCGCTAATTTTCGGCAGGGGAGGAGAGGAAATGGCCTATCTGCAAGAACGCCATATTGATGTGGAAATTGTCGCAGGAGTTTCCGCAGTGCAGAGTGCGGCAGCCTCAGCCGGAATTCCTCTCACCCTGAGAGCGGTCAGTGGGGGAGTCACACTGCTCAGCGCCCACAATGCCCTCGCCGGATCCACTGATCCCACTCTTGTATACTATATGTGTGCCAGTCGACTGAACGAACTCCAACGTACGCTCAAAGCGGAAGGAATCGATCCTCAAATACCGGTTGCCCTGGTCTACAAGGCCGGTTTTGTCGATGAATCTGTCACCTTGACCACTATCGACTCCATGCACCTGCAGGAGCAAGCCTCCCCATTGCTCGCCATTATCGGCAGGACAGCTTCCCTTTACAGAAGGCGTCCAAAAATCCTCTATACCGGCACTGAGCCATGCAGATGCCTTCTGCCGGGAAAGATAGTCTCCCTGATCTCCCTGAAAAACCAGGCGAACAGTTATAACGACATCGATCTCTCGCTCTTTTCAGGAATCGCATTCACAACCCCCGAACAGGTTGACTCTTTTCTTGAAATATTCGGCCAAATATCCTCCCGCCTCGTCCTCTACGCCTACGGCAAAGCAACAGCAGAAAAGCTCCGCGAAAAGGGCTACAACGCCACCACCCAAGAACTCATGCCGTAACCCCTCTAAAAAAAAACACTAAACAACTCAGCACTCGCTCCTCAGCACTCAGCACTATTTTTTATTCATAATGAGTCCAGAGGCGGATGATTTTGACAATGCGCTCTCTCTCATAGACCTGATAGACTATACGATGTTGGATATTCAATCTTCTGGAGTAGGCACCCAAGAGATCACCGACAAGTTTCTCATAAGGCGGGGGATTCGGGAAAGGATTGTTTTGCAGCATCTCAAGCAGTTCCAATGCCTTAGGCTTCAAACCGGCAGATGCAAGTTTTTTGGCATCCTTTTGAGCCTGCTTGGTGAAGACAAGCTGCCAAGTCACCAGTCAAGCTCTTGCGAACACTCAGAGATATCTTCCTTAAGCCCCTCTTGAATTGATTCGCGCATGCCCGGAAGGGAAACAAGATGTAATGTTTCTGAAATTGCATTCCAGTCACTTTCCGACAAAAGAACCGCATTGCCTCTTTTTCCTTTTATGACGACCGGTTTATGCGAACTGACTGTTTCATCAATAAGCTTGTAAAGCGTAGCCCGAGCTCCCGTTACAGTGATAGTAGTTGTAGTCATAGCGTTTCCTTCCTTTTCCGTAACGTACGTCTTTTCGTACGCATAATCAAATCTCACCAAATCTATAGCATCCTTGTTGCATCAGGTTATACCCAGCAAAAACTATAAGTCGCATAAGCCCTCGCCCCATTCCCTCGCTTGAAAAGAAACAGAAAAGTTTGCATAGGAATAGTTTTCCCTTGAAATGTATATACAAATTGTGTAGACTTTATAAATGTCTGGACATGGCGAGAAGAAAATCGCAGAATTATATCATTCAGGAGGGCACGACATGGAGAGGAAAGGGCGTATCGTCTCATACACGGATAAGGAATTACGCGAAATGCGGGAACGCGGCGAGAGCAAAAGCGACTGGGCGAAAGCTGCAGCAATGACCTATGAGGAGATTGAAGCGGCCATAGCTTCCGATCCAGACGAAGCGGGCATGGTGATTGATTGGTCGACAGCCTCGGCAGAATTACCGAAGCCGAAGGCAGTCCTCAACATGCGCGTCGACCATGATGTTCTGGAATTTTTCCGTAATGAGGGCAAAGGCTATCAGACAAAAATCAACGCTGTCTTGCGCTCGTATGTCGATCAACGAATGCACCACGAGCTGAAAGCCAAATCTAGGGCATCCAAATTACAGTAGGTCAGAACCTGCGAGCGCTATAAGTCCTATAGGCCATATGGGTCCTATAGGACTTATTCTTTCTTCAACCCCTAAATCTCGTAATCCCCGGTAAACACCCTGACCCGATTAATGGCAACAAAAACCTGCACACCTTTGGCAAGCTGAAGATTGTTGAAGAGCTCTCTCGGAACTTCCGCTTCAATGGGGCACTCAATCCCTTGGCACTCTATGTTCAGCCCGATCTGTCCACCCTGAAGACGTACCTCCCGGATAGTTCCTTCAAGGTCGTTGTTGTTACTGCGTATTCTGCTTATACCGATTTCATGAGGTCGTACAAAGGTCTGACTTGTTTTTTCTTCGACGTTTTTTAAATCATCCGGGGCATCGACAGTGTGAGCTCCCAGGCTTACCTTTCCGTTGTGGATACGCCCATGGAAGACGTTGACATTTCCCAGAAAGTTGTAGACAAAGGCATTTGCAGGGTGATCATACACCTCCTGCGGGGTTCCCTGTTGTTCAATCCGGCCTTTGTTGATCACTACAATTTTATCAGCAAGTTCGAGAGCCTCTTCCTGGTCGTGGGTAACAAAAATACTGGTCACGTGGATTTCATCGTGCAGTTTCCTGAGCCAGCGACGCAGCTCCTGTCGCACCTTGGCATCCAGTGCTGAAAAAGGCTCATCAAGGAGCAGTACTCTTGGATTTACAGCTAAAGCTCTTGCCAACGCAACACGCTGACGCTGTCCGCCTGAAAGCTGTGACGGAAAGCGGTCCAGCGCCCAATCCATTTGAACCAGTGTCAAAAGATGTTCCACCCGTTCACGAATTTCTTTGCGTGCAGGGCGTTCCTTAAAAGGGAGAACTTTAAGACCGAATGCTACATTTTCAAAAACCGTAAGACGCCGGAACAGTGCATAATGCTGAAAAACAAAACCAACATTTTTTTCCCTTGGAGGAAGGTTTGTGGTATCCTTGTTTTCCAGAATTATCTTTCCCGAATCGGCCAGCTCCAAACCGGCAATAATGCGCAACAGAGTGGTCTTTCCGCATCCCGAAGGACCCAGAAGAGCAATCAGATCTCCTGAGGGAATATTCAGGCTGAGATTGTCAATCGCCTTGTAGTCGCCAAATGTTTTGTTGATGTTCTGCAGTTCGATACCCATGTCAGATCCTAAAGATGAAAGCTGTTTTTCTGAAAGTGTTTTTCCATGCCACTCTTGATAACTACCGTAAGCAGAGCCAGAAAGACAAGAAGTGATGCAACGGCAAAGGATGCCGTAAAATTATATTCGCTGTAAAGAATTTCAACATGCAGAGGAATCGTGTTGGTCTGGCCTCGGATATGACCCGAAACTACAGAAACAGCGCCAAACTCTCCAATGGAACGAGCTCCGCAAAGGATCATTCCATATAAGAGTCCCCATCTGATGTTTGGAAGGGTGATTTTTGAGAAAATCTGCCATCCTTTGGCGCCTAGAGTCAAAGCAGCTTCCTCTTCATCTCTTCCCTGTGCTTCCATCAAAGGGATCAGTTCACGGGCAATAAATGGAAAGGTTACAAAGATAGTGGCGATGATGATACCGGGGGTAGAAAAAATAATTTTGATACCATGTTCCCCAAGCCATGAACCAAAAGGTGTACGGCTGCCGACAAGGAGTACAAAGATGAGTCCGGCAATAACCGGTGAGACTGCAAAAGGGAGGTCTAGCAGGCTCTTGAGAGTACTCTTTCCCCGGAAGTTGAATTTCGTGATTGCCCATGCCGCTGTAACGCCGAAAACAGCATTTACCGGCACAACAATAGCGACCGTGAGAAGCGTTAGCTTTACCGCTTCGATCGCGTATGGTTCCCGGATTGCTTCAAGATAGAAGCTCCATCCTTTCCCGAAAGCCTGTGAAAAAACGAGGCCAAGCGGAAGAAAGATGAACCCGATAAAAAAAAGATAGGTGAGACCGATCAGTAAAATTTGAATTGATCGAGGATCCGAAATCCTTTTCTTTACAACAGGTGGGTGATCCTGTGAAATTTCTGGTTCTGGCATAGCTTATGAACGATATTCTTTCTGTTGCCACTCCTGCACTGCATTCAGCAGCAGAAGCATTGAAAAGGAGATGCAGAGAAGCACAAGCGCAACCGCCGATGCCCCGGCATAGTCAAACTGATCAAGCTTTGACATGATCATCAATGGGGCAATCTCAGTTTTCATCGGCAGATTACCTGCGATGAAGATCACAGATCCGTACTCCCCAATGCCACGAGCAAAAGCAAGCGTGACTCCGGTAAGCAAAGCAGGAAAAAGATGAGGCAGCAGAATTTTCGTGAAGGTCTGCCAGCGTGTTGCTCCAAGGCAATGTGCGGCTTCCTCAATTTCCTGTTCCATCTCTTCAAGTACAGGCTGAATTGTCCGGACAACAAACGGAAACCCGATAAATATAAGTGCGATAATAATTCCTGTCGGAGTATTGATAATTTGCAGGTTCAATGGTGCAAGCAGCTGTCCTAGCCAACCTATCGGAGAATAGAGAGTTGCAAAACAGATACCGGCAACTGCAGTCGGCAGTGCAAATGGAAGATCGACAAGGGCATCAAGAAATTGTTTACCTGGAAAACGGTAACGTACGAGTACCCATGCGGTCAGAAGGCCGGCAAAGGCATCGAAAAGTGCAGCAAAAAAAGCAGTGGAAAAACTCAGTTTGTAGGACGCAAGAACACGAGGGGCAGTTACAGAATGCACAAAAGGCTCCCATCCCATTGGAATGGTATTGAAGAATACCATGCTCAGTGGCACAATGACAATTGCTGAAAGGTAGAATACTGTGTATCCCATCGACAGTCCGAAGCCGGGCAGAATGTTGCGTCTTTTTCTCTGAAACAATGCCATTTATTATGTTGTTAGTGCGAACTGCAAAGGAAAACAGGATAGGAGGTATTATCCTGTTTTCCAAAATATTCGTTAGCAGTTCAGTGGTAAAGACCCAGCATCAGGGAGTATAGATCTGATCGAAAACGCCGCCGTCGTTAAAATGGGTTTTCTGTGCAGTGCGCCAGTTACCAAATACTTCACCAAGAGTAAAGAGCTTGATTTTTGGGAAGTTTGCAGCATATTTTTTCAATGCAGCAGGGTTGCGTGGACGGTAAAAGTTCTGCGCAATGATATCCTGAGCCTGTGGTGTGTAGAGGAAGTTCAGGTAAGCTTCTGCAAGTTTCCGTGTACCATGCTTCTCGACATTTTTATCCACAACTGCAACAGGCGGTTCAGCCAGAATACTTACAGAAGGAGAGACGATTTCATACTTGTCAGAACCGAACTCTTTAAGAATCAGGTGAGCTTCATTTTCCCATGCAATAAGCACATCGCCGAGTCCGCGCTGAGCAAAGCTGAGTGTTGAGCCACGGGCACCGGTATCAAGCACAGGAACATTCTTGTACAATGCCTTGACAAAAGTTTTTGCCTGTTCAGCAGAACCGGTCTGCTTTTGCTTGTAACCCCATGCCGCCAGGTAGTTCCAGCGTGCCCCCCCTGATGTTTTAGGGTTTGGTGTAATGACTGACAAACCTGGCTTTACAAGATCATCCCAGTTTTTGATCTGCTTTGGATTTCCCTTTCTGACAACAAAGACGATAGTCGAGGTGTATGGTGTGCTGTTGTTTGCCAGTTTTTTCTGCCAGTTGATATCGAGAAGTTTGCTGTCGGCGATCGCATCGATATCATAGGCAAGAGCCAGTGTTACTACATCTGCTTCGAGTCCGTCAATGACTGCACGAGCCTGCTTTCCTGATCCACCGTGTGACTGGTTGATCACGACGGTCTGACCGCTTTTCTTTTGCCAGTACTGTGTAAATGCAATGTTTTCGCTCTGATAGAGTTCCCTCGTAGGGTCATAGGAAACGTTAAGAAGTGTTGCGTTTCCTGCAGCCTCAGCAAATGTGCCCGGTATGCCCGATGCCAGGATTAATGTTGCCGCAAAAGTAAGTTTTTTTATTCCTTGAAGATTCATGCTCTTCTCCTTGTAATTTGAAGTTTGTTGAAAAAATATTGAGGAAAAATAAAGGCAAAAAAAAAAGCCGGTTCACTGTATCGTCAGGAACCGGCCGTGGCAAAAGTGCACTGGTACACCATCAACACGAACCGGATTTTCCTATGGCTGCATACTCCATTATTTGACAGCAGCAAGAGCAACGGCAACGCTCTGTTCTTTCAGTTATAGTGTCCATAGTCTTAATGTTTGATTCACGATTGTTAATAAAACCCAATCTTTTCAACCTCTCCAAGCATATACCATAAAAATACCATAAATATGGTATGCCTCTTCACAGGGCGCGAGTGCTGAGTTTTGAGTTCTGAGAAGAGATTTTGGTAGTATGAGAGTGCCGATTACAATCGGTAGAAAGGAGAGAATGCAAAAGAGTCTTAAACGCCGTGATACTATAATTCGGTTTCAGTAATACCTGCTACGTTCATAAAATGACGAAGAAGTCCAAGTTTTAAATCCTTGTTTCCGTGCATAGGAACGGATATTCTGACAGGGTTGCCAGGTTTCATGTAAATATGGTGACTGCCACTTGTCCGTACCAAAAACCAGCCCTTATTTTCGAGCAGCTTGGCAAAACGTTTTCCTGAAATAGATTTCACAGAACAAGTTCTGAAATCCTGTCATTTTCGGAGATCTCAATGTTTTCAAGATCCACAGATAGGCAGGCTTCAGCAGCATCGTGCAGGTTTGTCAGCAGTTCTTCCATAGTGTCACCTTGGGTAGCACACCCTAGAATTGCTGGAATTTCTGCCCAAAAGCCACCCTCTTCTGCTTGATGTATAATAACTTTCAGTTTCATTGTAATGTCCTGATGGTTCTGGTGAGATCCTTTTTTTTTAATCAACATACGGACCTTGCTTTTATTCTACAATTAAAATGCATCACCAACAAGTATTATATATGGGAGAAACATTGCGGTGGCATATAAAGCCATGAACCGATTCTTCTGGCAGCAGTGAAACTGCTCCACGCAAGAGCTGAAATCAGAATGTCGTCACCGGGGAAGTACTCTGAAAACGCTCTAACTACTGCTTCATCAACCTTGTAGGGTGCAAATGCAGTAAGGAATGCAAGCCTCCCTGCAGCCTTGTCCGCTCCCTGAAGGTGCGCAATGTCGTCTTCATACCATCCATCATTCATGGCAGGGCTACTGCCGTCCCAGTTCAGAGCTGATTTGCTGACAGCTGCCCGCACATCTTCCGGGAGAGAACCTACACCAGCATGTTCTATTGCGTTCGCAAATCGGGCAAATGCACCAGCTATCGGCAGAGAAGCTTTTGCCCACGAAAGATCGTCCGGCAGTGGAGCTTCCTGAAGCAGCTCAAGCGACGTTCCCTGTGGTTTCCGAAGTCGGATAGCACCTCCGAAAAACCATGCAGCCATGCGCATGGAAACCTGTTTTGGAATGCCACTCGAAAAGGGCAGCGGGGAGGTTCCAAGCAGTATGGTGACCATGCGGTTGATGTAGTGAAAAAAAACAGCGGTGCCGATAAATGCATGGGCTTCGGTGTCGGAAAAGGGAGGTGAATGCAGAATCGCTGAGCCGGGTTTGAGAGTTGATGATGCCCATTCGGCAATCCTGCCAAGGTAGGTGTCAGCAAGGGCTTCAGGGTAATCATATCCTGACGATTCCAGCAGCATGATGCTGTGCGCATCGACACAGTAAGGGCAGCGGTTGATGGTTGAAACAGCAGCAGCAACAAGCTCTTTAGCATCACGACTGCCTTCACCGGCAAGAAGCGTCTCCCTGCATGCCATCCATGCTCCGGCGAGGAGTTCTGGTACAGGCCGGTGCAACGCGAATGGTTCGACCTCAGCTCCAAACTCACGCCGCACCTGCGAGAGGACTTTTTCCGATAAACGGTCTCCAGCTATAGAACCAGGATGTTTGATATACCGTATGCTCATAACCCAACTATTGAACCGTGCAGCTCAAAAGCATCACTATCAGTTATTTTAGCAAAATAGAATGAACCGACATTGATGGATGTATCGCCAATCGTAAGGATACAGTCATTATCAACCTCCGGAGCATCGTATTCCGTTCGTCCGAAAGCGGTATCGCCTTCAATTTGATCAATCAGCACCTTTACCACCGTTCCTTCGAATACCCGGTTTTTATCTTCCGAAACCTCTTCCTGCAGTTCCATGATCTCTGCAACACGTTCCTGTTTTTCTTCAGTGCTGAGCGTCTCCTTCAAGGCATAAGCCGGTGCGTGTTCCTCATGGAAGTATGGGAAGCAGCCAAGCCTGTCAAATCGGCTCGTTTCCACGAACTCTAAAAGCTCCTCAAACTCTTCAAGCGTTTCACCTGGATAACCGGCGATCAGGGTAGTCCGCAGCCGGATATCCGGATTCTTCTCGCGGATGCTTTCAAGCAGTTGGATCGTTTGAGTTTTATCGATACCCCGGTTCATTGATTTGAGAATGCGGCTATTGCAATGCTGCAACGGAATGTCGAGGTAGTTGCAGATATTTTCCCGCTTGCGCATGGTATCAATCACTTCAAGTGGAAAGTTTACCGGATAGGCATAGAGCAGCCTGATCCAGTCAAACCCAATATCAGACAGACGCAACACAAGATCGTTAAGCAATGTTTTCCCAGCCAGGTCATAGCCATAAAGGCTTATATCCTGAGCAATGACATTCAGTTCCTTGACGCCCGAGGCCTTCAACAGAGTAGCTTCTCTCAGCAACTGTTCCGGCGGCTGGCTTTTGTATCGGCCCCTTATTATCGGGATCGAGCAGAACGAACAGGCACGGTTGCATCCTTCAGCAATCTTGAGATACGAATAATGAGGCGGTGTAAGCAGTGAGCGGCGGTCATAAAGCTCTTCACGATACTCAGCACCTATAGCGGCAAGCACTTCGAAAAGTTCTCGAGTGCCGAAAAATCCATCCACTTCCGGCATCTCTTCTTGAAGCTCCTTTCTATGAAGTTCCGTGAGGCATCCCATCACATAAACACGCTTGATGGAGCCCTCGGCTTTTTTATCGATTGCCGCCAGAGTTTCGTTAATGGACTCCTGTTTAGCGTCGGCAATGAAGCCGCAGGTATTGATGAGAATAGTTTCAGCATCATCAACCTTCTCGGTAAAGACTATGCCCGAAGCTTCAGCCTGAGCCATCAGACGTTCAGAATCAACCGTGTTTTTAGAGCACCCAAGGCTCAGGAGAAATACTTTATGCTGTATCATTGCTATTGAATCGTTCGAGAAAATCTGCTTTCCACTCTATGAAAGAACCATTCTGTATTTGCGTTCGAGCCGTCGCAGTCAGCCACATGAAAAAAGAAATGTTCTGCAGTGTACAAAGTTTAAGACCAAGAATTTCACCGACATTCAGAAGGTGGCGGATATAAGCGCGCGAGAAGTTCCGGCAGACATGATTGTCAAACCCTTCATCGATTGATGAAAAGTCAGCAGCATACTTCGCTGAGCGCAGATTCATCTTTCCATGGCGGGTATAGACCCGGCCATTTCGCCCTTCACGGGTAGGGATAACGCAATCAAACATATCAACCCCGCGTTCAATAGCGTTCAGAATATTCTCCGGAGTTCCAACCCCCATAAGGTATCGCGGCTTCTTTTCTGGAAGCAGCGTATGTGAAAGTTCAAGGATACGATACATTTCCACAGCCGGCTCTCCCACAGCCATGCCGCCTATGGAATAGCCGTCAAAATCAAGCTCTGTCAGAGCGTCTATCGAAATTTTGCGCAGATCTTCATGGATCCCGCCTTGTGTGATACCGAACAGGTATTGCTCGTGACCGTAAAGGGGAGAGGTTGCAGCGAAATGTTTTTTTGCCCGTTCGGCCCAGCGTATGGTCAGTTCTCCTGACTTCCGGATGTACTCCTTTTCGGCTGTCGAGGGCGGGCATTCATCGAGAGGCATCATAATGTCGCTGCCGATAATGCGCTGGGTATCTACAACATTTTCAGGTGTGAAGTGCTGTTTCGAACCGTCAAGGTGCGATTTGAACATGACACCTTCCTCCGTAATCTTGCGCAGATCAGAAAGTGAGTAGACCTGGTAACCACCGCTATCAGTGAGCAGGGGTCCATCCCAGTTCATGAACCTGTGTACCCCGCCGGCTTTAAAAAGAATTTCGTTTCCCGGCTTCAGGTAGAGGTGGTAGGTATTGGCCAGAATAATATGAACGTTGATCTCTTTCAGTTCCCGGGGTTCAACCGATTTCACGCTCGCGCGCGTGCCTACAGGCATAAAGACCGGAGTTGGTATGCTCCCATGGGCGGTTTCAAGAACTCCACATCGGGCTGAAGAGTGAGGATCGGTGGTAATGATGCTGAATTTCATAGTGTCAAGGTAGCCAATGACCCGCACATAAAAAAGCATGGAAAAATGCTATCGTCTCGCTTTTAGGGAGGTGAAATGCTTTTGATATAAGTGCATAAAAATAAGGGGTTTCTAAAAGAAAAACAGGAAATTACGCGAATTCCCTCACACTTGTCTTTGTTTAAATTCTATATTGAAAGGGTTAAGACCGCCTTACACTGTTTTAAGCAGCCGATAACTTGCCTCTAAACCTGATATTCCGCACGCCACCTATTTTGGACTAGAGCTGCACGGGACCTTGATTGTATTCTTTTGTTTCAAGGATTTGGATTTTTAGAATTTAACCCCCTACCCATGCAGAAAACCAGGTGCAGTAAAAAAAATGGCATGCTTCCCCGCAATCAGAACCATTTCGGAGAGCATGAACATATGTCAGGTAATGCCATTTCGGAGGTTTTCCTGCACTCCTTCTTTGTTATCGATTCCAAGGGAAATTTTGTTGGCTGGAATGACTCTTTCCAGCAGGAAGCAGCCCTCAAACCCTCGCGTCGCAAAGAGAGTATTAATGTCATTGATAAGCTCATTTATCCAGCCGATCAACCGCTTATAAAAGCAAAACTTCTCAGTGTCCTGAAGAAAGGTTTTGAAGAAACCGCAGAAGCAAGGGTTCTTATTAAGGGAGAGCATGAGTTGCGCTGGTTCATGATGACGGGCCGAAAGATAATAATAAGGGATAAGCCTTTCGTTATTTGCATGATACTTGATATCACTGCCCGTAAGCGGGAGGAAGATAGCCTCGTTCAAACGGCAAACAAGTTTCGTTTTATTACTGAGCATATGGATGGTGTGGTTTTTACTGCGGGTACCAACACCATATTGGACTACGTCTCACCTTCCGCTGAAAACATGTTTGGGTATATGCCCAATGAAATGACAGGGAAGTCGTATGCAGGATTTCTTAAAGAAGAAAACGAAATTCCAGGAGCTATTGCCGCCATAGATAAAACCACTCTCAATCAACTTCCACCACAGATTATTGAATTACACTTTCGCAGAAAAAATGGTTCCCTTTTTTGGGGGGAGGTACATTTACAATATTCTTCAGTTAATGGAAATCCCTGTATAGTAGGGCGGCTTCAGGATATCACTCTCCGGAAAAACCGTGAATCTCATACTCTCTTTCGCACGCGTCTGATTGAGAAAGCCGATACCTGTTCCATTGAAGAACTGCTTCAGGCTGCGCTGGATGAAGTCAAACGCCTTACAGGGAGCTCTATCGGGTTTTGCTACTTTTTAAGGGGTGATAAGAGAGAACCTCTCCTTCAGGTATGGTCAACCAATGCAGACACCTTCAGTTCGTTAAACCCGACCGGTCTTTTTGTTGAGGCATTAAGGGCTCAGAAAACAGTTATTCATAATGAATGCAATACCGCAGACAGAGAGAGTGACCGGCATGGTAACCATTCAGAATCCGTCCGTACGTTGGTTGTGCCCATAATGAACGGCGAGATGGTTACGGCGATTATCGGGGTTGGGGGCAAATCTTCATTGTACGACGGGGATGATGAGCGGGTGGTAAAAGGTTTCGCAGATCTGGCTGGTGATCTTGTTCTCCGAAAACGAGCGGAGCAGTCTGAAAAGAATGATCAGCTATCTTTGATTCAGGCTCAGAAAATGGAATTTGCGGGCAGTGTTATCCATAAAATAGCTGTGGATTACAGTCAGATGCTGTCGATGATACTTGAGCTCATCAGTTTGATGATGGAAGAGGATGCGATAAGGAAATCGCAGGGGAAAAACATGATCGATGTTATGGACTTTGTTGGAAGTTCAAAAGATATGATGAGTCAGCTCCTTATTTTTGCGCGAACCAGCAGCATTATGCCAATTGTTCTCGAGTTGAATATGATCGTAGAAGAAAGGCTCGGTGTGCTCAGAAAGCTCACCGGCGAAAATATTCCTCTTTCCTGGATACCCGACAGTCAAAACACTCTGGTAAAGGTAGATCCCTCGCAAATTGATAAGCTTCTTGATATCCTCTGTCTCAATGCCCGTGATGCAATAGACGGTAAAGGCCGGATCACTATCGAATCCAGTCGGTTGTTTATTGATCAGGATGAATGTGACGTCGGTCATCCCTGCAAGGTCCCCGGCTGCTATGCGGTGCTTTCAGTGACCGATAATGGTGCAGGGATCGAAGCAAAGGATCTTCCCTGCATATTTGAGCCGTTTTTTACCACAAGAGAGGAAGGAAAAGCTATGGGACTTGGCTTGTCAATAGCTTATGGCATATCGAAACAGAACCATGGAAGTATCGATTGTCTGAGTGAATTGGGCAAGGGAAGCACCTTTACCGTCTATTTGCCCCGGTACACGGGAAAGTACTATTTTTCTCAAAATGAAGATCCGTCTGAAAGCGATGATTTGAAAAGAACAGTATTGCTGGTTGAAGAAGAACCGGATATCCTGAGTTCTTACAAGCGCATGCTTGAAAAAACAGACTACTCTGTCTATGCAGTTGACACAATGGATAAAGCGATCAGTGTCGCGACTGAACACCAGAGTGATATTGATCTCCTCCTGACCAATGTAGTGTTACGTGAAGTGAATGGATGCGATCTTTCACAAAAGCTTTTGACAATATGTCCTAAGCTGAAAACCCTTTTAATGTCAGGTGATCATAACGATATGACTGCACGCTTCGGGGGGTTGGATGACGGTGTCGGTTTTATCCAGAAGCCTTTTTCAATGAATGAGCTGGCAACTAAGATCAATGAACTTCTGAATGCTGTTGAGGTTGTTTCTTAAGGATTGACCGCTCTCTCAACCCCGACATTATAGCGTGATGTCGGGGCAGGGAAGTCCATGCAGCCTGGATTTCATTCCATGGAGCTTACTTTGACCGATACGCTCAGCTTTTCCTGTCCATTGCCTTTATAGGTGCCTCGTACTGGCGGCACGTCATCGTAATCCCTTCCTGAGCCGATTTTGATATACCGCTCATCGACAAAGAGGGTACTGTGAGTCGGGTCCATACCGATCCATCCCTTTTCTTTGCCGCAGTAAACTTCGCACCATGCGTGGGTAGCCTCATCCCTGCCATCCGGCGTGCTTCCCCCGAAAAGGTAGCCGCTTACATATCTGGCAGGCACGTTCAGGTAGCGGCAGGCCGCAAGCAGGATATGGGCAAAATCCTGGCAAACGCCACGGCCAAGAGCCATCACCACTGCACTGGTGCTGTGAACGTCTGTTACTCCCGGTTCATAGATGAACGATTCATTAATGTGCCGGCATATCGATTCTGCAAGCTGATAACTGTCGGTATCTGTGGCAAAACGGGATGAAAAATCGCGAATCGCAGGATCAAAATGCACATAGCGACTCTGGCAGGTAAAGTCAATGAGAAAAATATCCTCATTCTCAGTTGCTGCGCACTGGCCAATGCCGGTTTCAACCACTGACGTAGCGACAATTTTCACCTGTTTATGACTCTGGAGCAGGTTGAAGTGATTAACGATGTTACCGTAGAAATCGGTGTATTCAAATATGGTGGCAGGGGGATCAACCTGGAGCTTGAAGCTTGCGCATCGCTGCGGAGCTGCAGGATTGTTGTCAGGGTGCAGCCTTACTTCAGTAGCTGTTTCATAGATCGGATTATCATATTCAAACAGTGTGGAATGTTCAACTTTTACAATCATGCTCTTATAGTTATGTGTCCGGTTATTGCTGCTGCTGATGCTGCTGTGCCTGGCTCCAGTTGGCGCGTCCGCCGGCAACTCCTGTAAACGGTAAGGCTTCAGCAATATCCGATGATTCAATATCCGGCGTATGATAGGCAAAATAGGTCAGATGCACCTGTTCCCCCACTTTAACCAGCCGTTGTTCAAGATCTTCCAGATAGGTATGCAATCCTTTTGCATAGATGTCTTCCATTGCAGTGTAACTCAGCTCAGCTTCGATTTTACCGATAAGCCTGTCAGCATTGTTGACGTACCGATGACGCGAGCTGCCCGATATCCGCCAGAGGGCATCTTCGGCAGCGCAGACTGAAAAATTGATGCTTCTCGGGAATGTTCTGTCCAGGATGAGAAACCGCAGAATATTGTCAGGATCGATTTTTGACAGATACACTTTACGGAATGCTTCCAACGCACTGCAGCTTTTCAGAACAGCCATCCATTGAATAATATCTTCCGAGCCCTCAACAATTTCAGGCTGGCTTTGTGCCTCCGAAAGCAGCATGTGGTACTTCACGTCTATAAGGCGCGCAATATTGTCGCTGCGTTCAAGATACTTGGCAATCTGGATAAAGTCCCATCCCTCGTTATGCGAAAAAGTGTTGTCTGTGATCCCCTGAAAGAGATGTGACGCGTTTTTTATCTCTTTATAAAAGCTGTAGGGGTCATTGTGTACAAACTGCGGAGTAATATTCTGCAGGTAGTGGTAGAGGTTGTTCACCTGCTCCCACATCTCACTCGATATGCTTTCGATTATACTCCGGGCATTTTCCCTTGCAAGGCCGATACAGGAGATGATCGAATTCGGATTATTTTTGTTGAATACCAGATAATCGGTAACGCTGTGCGCAGAGTACTCGCTGTAAAGGTTGTTGAAGCGATCCCTGTCACTGGTTACAAGAATCAGGGCTACCCAGTAGTTCGGGTTCTCAATGTGTGTAATTTTATTGAGGTCGAGCAGCAGGTTGAAATTGACGTCAAGGAACCTTGCAGTGTTCTCTGCCCGTTCAAAATAACGACTCATCCAAAACAGGGATTCGGCAACACGGCTTAACATGATAGAGAGAGATTAAAATTTATTCATCGACAACCCAGGTATCCTTGCTGCCTCCTCCCTGAGATGAGTTGACTACCAGCGAACCACGCTTAAGAGCAACTCTTGTAAGTCCTCCGGGCACTATAGTAACAGTTTTACCATACAAAACATAGGGCCGAAGGTCGATATGACAGCCATAAAGTTCGGTGTCATTATAAAAGCTTGGATGACGCGACAGCGAAATAGTCGGTTGGGCAATATAGTTGCGCGGATTGGCAACAATCATTTCGGCAAAACTTTCCTGCTGTTCAATCGTTGATTCCGGTCCAATCAGCATTCCGTATCCTCCGGATTCATTGGCTGCCTTCACAACAAGGGAGCCAAGGTTTTCAAGGATATATTTAAGGTCAGAAGGATTGCTCGCCAGCCATGTTGGTACATTCTGCAGAATCGGATCCTCACCGAGGTAATATTTGATGATTGCAGGCACAAAGCTGTAGATGACCTTATCATCAGCAACTCCGGTACCGATCGCATTGGCAAGCGTTACATTTCCTTTTCTGTAGGCATTCACAAGACCGGCAACGCCAAGCTTCGAGTCAGGTCGGAACACCAGCGGATCAAGAAAAGCATCATCAACTCTCCTGTAAATGACATCAACCCGCTCAAGACCGCGAGTGGTTCTTGTGTAGACCTTATTGTCGTTGACAACCAGATCCTTTCCCTCAGTCAGTTCAACGCCCATCTGTCGGGCAAGAAAACTGTGCTCAAAGTATGCCGAGTTGTAGATGCCGGGAGTAAGTACCACCACGTTTGGCTCACGGCGCGAATTCGGACTGATTTCCTGCAGGGTACGGAGAAGTTCCTGTGGATAATTCTCGATCGGACGGATCTTGTATTTGTCAAAAAGCACCGGAAACGCACGTTTCATTGCCTGCCGGTTTTGCAGCATGTAAGAAACGCCACTCGGAGTGCGCAGATTGTCCTCAAGAACCAGGTAGTTTCCCTCTTTGTCACGGATGATATCGCTTCCGGTAACATGAATATAAATACCGAGGGGAGGAGTTACCCCTACAAATTCCCGCCTGAAATGCTGGCTTCCGAGAATCAGCTCCGGAGGAATGATTTTATCTTTCAGAATCTTCTGAGTGTGATAGATATCGTACAGGAACTCATTGATTGCAGTAATTCTCTGCACGAGTCCTTTTTCTATTGTCTGCCATTCATGTGCAGGCACAACTCTCGGAATAAGATCAAATGGAAAAATTCGTTCGACACCCTCTTCCTCACCGTACACCGTAAAGGTGATACCCTGGTTTCGAAAAAAGATGTTAACGACTTCCCGGCGGGCTTTTACATCGTCAATTGAAAACTGGCCGAAGCGATGAAGCAGCTTGTCGTAATGAGACCGAGGTATTCCATCCGGCGCGATAACCTCATCAAAAAAATGACTTGGATCAGCTTCATATCGCTCAAAAAAGCGACTCATACAGGTATTTCTTCATGTTGTTGGTAAATCAGGTAACACCACGTTTTATAACCTCTATATACTTAAATAATTTCGGAATTTGATAATAACGACCTAAATAATTTTCCTTTTTGCGCTTGGTGGATTTGTCAGATTGTGTTCATTTATTTTTTCTTGATCAGGTCGGTTAATTATTTATATCATCCTTATATTAAGACCGGATAACAGTGAAGCCTCAACATTTTAACGATTCTCTTCTATGCATATTCTGGTGACCGGAGCCGCAGGGTTTATAGGATTTCATGTCTGCAAGCAGCTGCTTGAACGCGGCGACACGGTAACGGGTCTTGATAACATGAATGACTATTACGATGTTTCACTCAAAGAAGCGCGGCTTGCCATGCTGTTGCCTTACGAGGGGTTCACGTATATAAAAGCCGACATCGCCGACCGTGACGCCATTGAAGAGCTTTTTCGCAAAAGTTGTTTTGAACGGGTGGTTAATCTTGCCGCACAGGCTGGTGTTCGATACTCCCTGATCAATCCCCATGCATATATCAACAGTAATATTCTCGGTTTTCTCAATATCCTCGAAGGGTGCCGACATCACGGGGTGAAGCATCTTGTTTATGCTTCATCAAGTTCGGTGTACGGAGCCAACGAGACCATGCCCTTTTCAGTGCATGACAATGTTGATCATCCACTCTCTCTCTACGCCGCCAGCAAAAAGGCCAACGAGCTTATGGCTCACACCTACAGTCACCTCTATAATCTGCCTACAACCGGTCTTCGCTTTTTTACCGTCTACGGCCCCTGGGGAAGGCCCGATATGGCACTTTTTCTCTTTACCGATGCCATTGTCAACAACAAGCCTATCCAGGTTTTCAACTATGGCAACCACCGGCGCGACTTTACCTTTGTCGATGATATTACAGAAGGAGTTATAAGGACGCTTGACCATGTTGCAGAGCCAAACCCCGACTGGTCAGGCCTTGCCCCTGATCCCGGCTCAAGCCGTGCACCCTGGCGGGTATATAATATCGGCAACAGCAGTCCCGTCAACCTCATGGACTATATCGGAGCTATTGAGCACGAACTTGGTCGAACTGCCGAAAAAGAGTTCCTGCCAATGCAGCCCGGCGACGTTCCCGATACCTACGCCGATGTCGATCAGCTCATTCAGGACGTCAACTACAAACCTGAAACCACCGTACAGCAAGGCATCAAACGGTTTATAACCTGGTACCGCAACTACTACAAACTTTAAGTTATTTCATAGGCCCTATAAGTCCTATAGGTCCCATAGGTCGTATAGGCCCCGCTAATAGTCCTTCGTAGATGAAATTGTATCTATTTCTACGGTTGCTCCGGGCATAATGACAAATTCACTTAATCCAATGTGAGTCTGGTTTTTTCCCCAGTCATAGGTGTAACCCAGCCTGGTCCATGGGTATCCGTTTGTCCCGTATGATTGCTTTTTCAAGTCATTGTACCATTTTATATACTCGTCACTTACCTTCACAAATTTATTAGATGTCCGGAACTCTATTTCAGCCTCACTGTCAGTGATCTCCGGGTCTGCGCTTGGCCTGAAGAGATCGCCGGGCTTAACCCACATCTCAACAAACCTGGTTTTCCCTGCTTTCGGAGGAAGCCCCAACAACTGTTCCAGTCGCAATGTTTTTTCTCCATTCAGGGATTTGCAAAAATTCTTCAGCTCCGGCGCCGTTGTAACCCAGACATCCCTTGAAATGTTGACTGATTTACCGATTTTGTCATCATAACCATTATAATCTGTCCACGTTACAACGAGTATGCGTGCATTCTCGGCATCACCCTTGTTTTTCCAAACCAGCTGTGGGTTTGAGGGGAGAATCGCAACAAGATTTTTCGATATCTCGGATGGCATTGCTATTTCTGCGTCGACAACAGCACTGTGATACATCTTCTGCAAATCTGCCTGATAAAGCGCCGGACTCTCTGCGGCACAACCGGCAAACAGATACGATACAAGCAGAAAAAGGGCATACCGTTTTACCTGAAAAAAGCCTTTTTTCATCATAATCTCATCCTGATTTTATTACAGTTAAATAGTTTGGCGCGAAGAGTGGTGCCGTCACAGCAAAAAACATCCGGAAAAAGAGTAAATTATACAGCAAAACAGAAGCGGCAATGCCTGATAACAGCTACGTAGTACATACAATAGCAAGCCGGAAAAGCCGCACAAATAATGTACTAAACACTATCGATATGTCGGAAGAAAGTAAGGTGGGATGTTGCTGTTCGGGTGATGAATCCAATGGCAGTTCAGAGCCGGAAAAACGGCTTGGCTGGCATGAATATTTCATGAGTGTCGCGCAGCTTATTTCCCGCAGGGCCACCTGTACCCGTGGTCATATCGGTGCGGTTATTGTAAGGGATCACAGTATTCTTTCAACCGGATACAACGGAGCCCCTTCCGGACTTCCTCACTGTAACGACAGCAACTGCCGTATTTATCGAAGCACCCATCCCGATGGGACTGTCGAAGAGAATTGCGTTAACACCATTCATGCAGAAATCAATGCCATCGCGCAGGCAGCAAAGCATGGCGTCTCGATACAGGATTCCGATATCTATATTACATCAAGCCCCTGTATTCACTGCCTTAAAGTGCTGATTAACGTGGGCATAAAAACCATCTATTACCTTAAACCCTATAAGATAGAGCATATAAGCGAACTCCTCAGGCTATCCGGCATCAAGCTGGTTCAGGTCACTATGGCTGAAACTCCGCAATGTTGACCGATGCCCAAGAGCGATGATATACTCTATATGCGCCGTTGCATGGAACTTGCATTGCAGGGTGCCGGCAATGTGAGCCCGAATCCTATGGTAGGATCGGTTATTGTTTACAACGGCGAAATTATCGGTGAAGGCTTCCATCAAAAGTTTGGCGGCCCTCATGCCGAAGTAAACGCCATTGCTTCCGTCTCCAACGAGGCATTGCTTCCTCACTCCACCTTGTATGTGAATCTTGAACCCTGTTCCCATTTCGGAAAAACCCCTCCCTGCAGCGATCTTGTTATTGAGAAGGGGATCCCCCGGGTAGTCATCGGATGCCGTGATCCTCATGTTGCGGTGGCAGGTAAAGGAACTGCAAAGCTGATTGCCGCAGGGATAGCAGTTACTGAAGGTGTGCTTGAAGCCGAATGCAAAAAACTTAACGAAGCATTTATTACAAGTCATACCACGGCCATGCCTTTTGTTGCCCTTAAACTGGCCGAGACACTTGACGGTAAAATTGCAACATCGCACAATGCATCCCAGTGGGTTACAGGCGAACCTGCAAGGCGGGAGGTTCACCGCCTACGGAGCATCTACGATGCAGTCATTATAAGTGAGGCTACCATTCGTGCTGATGATGCCCTTCTTACCGTCAGGCACTGTTCAGGGCGACATCCCCTTCGGGTTGTGCTCGATCGTCAGTTGAAGGCGCCGTTGACTGCGAAAATTTTCGGTTCTGAGGCCGAAACCATTCTCTTCGCTTCATCGTTATCCTCCGGGTTGCCGAAAGTTGAGCAATTAAGGCAAATCGGCGTGACAGTTTTGTTCGTCAATGAGCGTGACGAAAAACTTGATCTTAGCGAAGTCCTTCTTGAACTTCATAAACGCAACATTCTTTCAGTGATGGTTGAAGGGGGGAGCAGCTTGTCCGCTTCATTTATTCGCGAAAATCTTGCGGATAAAATCTATATGTTTATTGCTCCAAAGCTTTTCGGTGGCGATGGCCTCAGTGCGTTTGCTCCACTCGATATCACTACCCCCGACGAGGCAGTGAACCTGCAATTTGAGCTGCCGCGATTTTTCGGAAGTGATCTGCTGCTGGAGGCTTATCTTGTTAAATAAAAATGAATACACGCTGCCTTTGAAGGCAAGAATAAAGGCCCTAAAAAAAACTTGAGGTATAATGGGAAAAAAATACACAAAAAGGAGGTTCCCAATGCTTGAGCGTCTTGTCAGTAACAATGATTTTGGAAAGTTGATCCTGCGCGTTACAGTCGGCTCCCTCATGCTTTTTCATGGGCTCTATAAGTTTCAGCACGGATACGGTTTTGTGTCCCAGTTGCTTGTCCAGGCAAAGCTTCCGGGGTATCTCTCACACGGTATTCTTGTTGGCGAGCTTCTTGCGCCGCTCTTTATGGTGTTAGGCATCTATACGAGGCCAGCCGCTCTTTTACAGGTTTTTGTCATGGCTATGGCCGTCTATCTGGTTCATACAAAAGAACTCTTTTCAATGGCTGAACATGGCGGCTATGCCCTTGAACTTCAGGCACTCTATCTCTTTGGCGCGCTGGCAGTCTTCTTTTTTGGTGCTGGACGCTACAGCGCTTCACATGGCGGCGGTCTCTGGAAATAATGGCTCATCCAGGTAAAGAGAACGTTATAGACATTCATGGGGTAACAGCTTACTCAGGTACTACCTGCGTTTTCAGGGAGTTCTCGCTGGTCGTCGAAGCAGGGTGCAGTACAGCTATTCTCGGTCCAAACGGATCAGGGAAGACGACCCTGATGAAGCTTCTCTCCAGCGATATCTATCCTGTTGCTGAACCTGGCAACCATGTCAGGATTTTTGGCATGGACCGCTGGAATGTTTTTGATCTTCGCACCCGACTTGGCATTATTTCCCATGATTTGCAGCACGATTATCTTCGAGGCGCGCGCGGAATCAATGTTATTCTATCGGGCATCTATGCCAGTATTGATACCTGGGAGAATCAGCACTTCAGCGGCGAAGATCTGCAAAAAGCCGAGGCAGTCATGGCTGATCTCGGTATTGGCGCGCTTAAGCATCGTGCTTTCGGTGCCATGTCAACCGGACAGCAGCGACGTTTTCTGCTTGCGAGGGCCCTTATCAACAATCCCGATGCCCTCCTGCTTGACGAACCAACCACCGGGCTCGACCTCAACGCGACATTTCACTACCTTGACCAGCTTCGAAGGATGATGCGATCGGGTAAAACAGTCATGCTTGTTACCCATCATCTTCATGAGATTCCCCCCGAAATTGAAAGAATTGTGCTTTTAAAAGAGGGTCGGATTGTGGGCGATGGCAACAAAACCGAGATGCTGACGTCAGACACTCTCTCCTCTTTGTTTGACTATCCTCTCCAGGTGGTCACTGTAAACGGGTATTATCAGGTTTTGCCCGGATAAGCTGTTATAAATACTCTATCTTTTGTTGAACTTCTTTGTTCCCGTCGATGTTGTTAGGCTGTTGTTCATGCTCTTGCTGTTCAATACATGAATCATTATTAACGTTTAATCAGAAATTGTTATGGCACATCTCACACTCAAAGGCAATCCAATTGAAAGTATCGGGACTCTCCCTGCAAAAGGATCCGAGGCTCCATTTTTCTGTCTGGTAAAAACAGATCTCTCCGAAGCAGGTCCTGCCGATTTTGCAGGTAAACGACTTGTTCTTAACATTTTTCCGAGTCTTGATACGGCGGTCTGCGCCTCATCAGTCAGACGCTTTAACCACGATGCATCCACACTCGATAACACCGTTGTCCTTTGTATTTCCGCTGATCTGCCCTTTGCCCATAAACGTTTCTGTGAAACCGAAGGGTTGAACAATGTGGTTTCGCTTTCCGTGTTCCGTTCCCCTGAATTCGGTCAAGAGTATGGTGTCACTATCACTACCGGCCCACTGAAGGGACTGCTTTCCCGTGCTATTGTTATTATTGATGCCGATGGTATTGTCCGTTATACCCAGCAGGTCACTGAAATTGTAGAAGAGCCCGACTATAGTGCAGCCCTCAAGGTTTTAGGATAAATAGCCTCTACGGGTAGAAGATTTTCTGTCAGGCCGGACCTCTTGCCGACTACCGGTAAGCGTTATATATTAGAACGTTATTTAGAACGTCAACACGGGATCTTTCTCTTTTCGGGATGCCGTTCATTTCTTTAAGTGAAACCATCTGAAATGTTTACCGGAATTATCAAGGATGTCGGCAAGGTTACTGGAGTTACAAGGCGAAATGGCGGATTGCGGCTCAAGGTACACTATGGTAATTCAAGCGAGTTCAGTACGCTTTCCATTGACGAAAGCGTAAGCATAAGCGGCGCCTGCCAGACAGTTGTAGCTGTTGGCGAGGGGTGGTTTGAGGTCGACACCGTCGAAGAAACGCTTTCCAAAACAACGCTTGGTTCTTTTCGTAACGGCTCCCGGGTTAATCTGGAACGAGCAGTTCGACCTCTCGACCGTCTCGGCGGTCATTTTGTGCTTGGTCATGTTGACTGTGCGGCAGAAGTGCACGAAATCAGGGAGTTGGGCTCAAGCAGTGAACTCTGGGTAGCATTCCCGGAAGCGTTCACTTCTTTTATTGTCTCTGCCGGTTCAATAGCCATTGACGGCATAAGTTTGACCGTAGCGAAGCTCGAGGCTCTCCTGTTCGCCGTAGCCATTATTCCCTATACTTTTGCTCACACCACCCTTCACTCACTGAAGCAGGGAAGCAGGGTGAATCTCGAGTTTGACATTCTCGGCAAATATGTCGCCCGCCAGCTTGCAACGCGTTCATCATCAGTTATCTCTCAGTCACGGATCGATGAGCTATGGCTTCATGAAAACGGATTTTAAATGCCTGGACACCCTGAACATGGACTCTGATCTTTTCGGCTTTTCCGACTCTCCGGGCGAAAAAGATTACTTTCAGCCTTTAGCCGAGCGAGTTCGTCCCCGGACTCTCGACGATATGGCAGGGCAGGAACATCTGGTCGGCCCAAATGGGCCTCTTCGCAAATTCCTGGCAGGCGGTACTATGCCATCAATGATTTTCTGGGGTCCTCCAGGATCAGGTAAAACCACTCTTGCCGAAATATGCGCCTCCTCGCTGAGCTACCAGTTCGAACAGCTTTCAGCGATTGATTCCGGGGTCAAGGATGTCCGCAAGGCGCTCGAAAATGCAGAGAAATCAAGACGTTCAGGGAAGAGGACACTTCTCTTCATCGATGAAATTCACCGTTTCAACAAAACCCAGCAGGATACGCTGCTTCATGCTATAGAGCAAGGGCTTATCGTACTTATCGGAGCAACAACCGAAAACCCCTCCTTTGAGGTCAACGCTGCACTCCTGAGCCGGATGCAGGTCTATATTCTCAACCCCCTCGGCCCCAAAGAGATCGAAGCGGTGATTCTTCGGGCACTCAAAGAAGACAAACTCTTCCGCGACCTTTCCATTGAAATTGCCGACCTTGATTTTCTCCTGCAGTTTTCCGGAGGTGATGCACGCAAAGCCCTGAACGCTGTAGAAACGGCCATCTCTCTCATCCCCAAAGGTCTTGCGCACATGCTCTTGAACAGGGAAGTCCTGCAGCAGGCGCTCCAGCACAGTGCACCCGTCTACGATAAGGGCGGCGATAACCACTACGACATTATTTCCGCCTTTATCAAATCCATGCGGGGCTCCGATCCCGATGCAGCACTATTTTGGCTTGCCCGGATGCTTGAGGGCGGGGAAGACCCGAAGTTTATAGCGCGGCGCATGGTTATTTTCGCGAGCGAAGATATCGGCAATGCCGACCCCTATGCCATTACCCTAGCGGTATCAGTTTTTCAGGCGGTAGCAATGATCGGTCTCCCTGAGGCACGAATCAATCTGGCACAAGGCGTTACCTACCTGGCCTCAGCCCCGAAATCAAATGCCAGCTATCAGGGCATCAATGAAGCAATGAGTGAAGCAAAATCTATGCAGCAACTGAGGGTTCCGCTTCACCTGCGCAACGCCCCGACAAAACTTATGAAAGCTGAAGGATACGGTGAAGGATATCAGTACCCGCATGGCTATCCGGGGCATTTTGTGCAGCAGCACTACTTTCCAGAGGGCCTCGACCCGAAGGCATATTACCGTCCCGGAGATGAAGGTCGAGAAAAATATATAAAGGAACGCCTCGGACTGTTCTGGAGCGAACGATACGGGTCATGATTGTTACGAAAACCAATCACTTTTTTATATTCCGTCTTATTCTTACGCAGGGAGGCATCGTCAGATATTTTTTCATCAAGACAGACTCTTTTATGAACAGGTTCCGCCAGATACTTTTCTTTGTAGTGCCGATTCTTTTTCTGACTGCATTTTCTTCCGTCCATGCTGCCCCTCTCCCTGCAAATAACTCGCTGACGCTTGACGATGCGGTCCATATCGGGCTCGAAAGAAGCCGAACCCTCGAAATCGCAAGGCTTGAACGCGATATGACCTCACAGAAAATTCGCGAAACATGGGCAAAAGTTCTTCCACAGGTAACTTCAGACTTTACTTACACCCGCTCCTTGAAACCCTCTGTACTTTTTTTCCCTGATATTTTTTCCGGGGGTACCGGGAATTCATTTATTCCTCTCGTCATCAGTGCTGATAATGCTGCAACGGCCACACTGAATCTTCGTCAGGCACTCTTCAACGGATCAGCATTTGCAGGAATCAAGGCCGCAGGCATTCTCCGCAAAATGAGTAACGAGGCCTATCGCAACAGTGAAGCATCCGTTATTGCCGACATAAAAATGTCCTATTACGACACACTCATCTCCAGAGATCAGTTGAAGCTCATCGAGCAGAGCATAGCTCGCTGGGAAAAATCGAGAAAAGATACCAGGGCAATGTTCCGCCAGGGTGTAGCTGCCGATATTGATACTCTTAAAGCCTATCTTTCAGTCGAAAATCTCCGCCCCGATCTCATTCAGGCGGAAAATCGTGTAGCAACAACCATGACAAAGCTGAAAAACGCTATTGGCATACCCCTCGACAGCACGATTGTACTTTCAGGAAAGCTTGAACTCTCTTCAGCCACCTACCCTCAGGATATCGCGACAGCATACCAGGAAGCACTCGAGGCAAGGCCCGATCTCAGCCAGCTATCTCTTCAGGTAAAGGCAGAAGGCGAAAAAGTCAGCGCCGCACGCGCCGAGCATTATCCTGTTATCAGTGCCTTTGGTCAGCTTGAATCCCAGACAGCATTTAACGACAATATCAAGACCGCCGACTCGCGCTGGCCGGTATCTACAGCCGTAGGTCTCGAGGTTTCACTGCCCATATTTACAGGGTTCCGCACCAGTTCCCAGGTAGAACAGGCAAAAATATCCCAGATGCAGACCAGAACAAGGGTAGAAGATCTCAAAGCCAATATCCGCGCTGAAGTCGAGGTCCGGCTACTGAACTTCCGCGAATCACAAAAACGAATTGAAGTACAGTCCAAAACCATCAGCGTAGCAGAACGAGGCTACAAGATATCCCTCCTCCGCTTCAAAGAAGGCATCGGCTCCCGCCTCGAACTCACCGACGCCGAACTCCAGCTCAACAAAGCCAAAACCAACTACCTCCAGGCAATCTACGACTACCTGGTAGCCTCCATCCAGCTCGACAAAGCCCTCGGCCGGCCAGCAGTCGCCAGTAAGCAGTGAGGGAAGTCCGAATGTAGGTTGGGGTGATTCCTGAACCCCAACAAAACAAAACCCGTCCTTAACAGAATAGTAATACAGTCCCAAAACCCATTGGACCCATTAGTCCTATCGGTCCTATAAGTCCTATGCTCTTCTCTTTCGCTCAGCACCTCCTTATTACTTAAAAAATAACTCTTAAAAACTTAAAAAATACTTCGAAATGTGTATATTCAGAGATTGAAAGGGAAGTTTATAATCCATTTCCCAGGATTAGACCTGAAATGAAAGGATTAAATTTTTTGTGATGAGTGGCCTCATAAAAATCGAGAATTTAAAAGAACTTATCATTGAGATAAGAGACGAAAAAGTCTTGATCGATTCAGATCTGGCCCAAATCTATGGGGTTGAGACAAAAAGAATCAACGAGGCAGTAAAAAACAATCCTGACAAATTTCCACAGGATTATATGTTTCAGCTTAATGAGTCAGAGTTTGCCGATTTGCAGTCGAAATTTTCGACCACAAAATTTGCAAAAACAAGAGTCTTACCTAAAGCGTTTACTGAAAAGGGTTTGTACATGGTGGCTACGATTCTTCGAAGCCAGCAAGCCATAGACGCTACGTTTGCTATCATAGAAACATTCTCAAAACAGAGAGAGTTATCCAGAAGCATAAAGCAGTTGTCAGCGACTCAAAACAAATCCGAGCAAAAATCACTCATGCAAAAGAGTGGAGAACTCCTTGCTGACATTTTTGACGAAGATTTACAAACAAGCGATACCGAAACATCAATCGAGCTGAATTTCGCACTCCTTAAGTTTAAGCACACAATAAAAAAGAAAAAACACTGACAGCAACTCATCACTGCCCACCGCAAACTGCCAACTAATTATTCCGCTCGACGAGCAAAATAAACAACGCTCGAACTCCTCGCCCCCCCCTGAACAGCATCAACCCCTGCTCTCCCGAGAAGGGCTAAAATCCTGAAAGCACTAAACACCGATTTCCCTATCTTAACTGCCCACTGCCTACTGCTTCGCAGCGCTTCGCTGTGAAAGCTATTATACACCGCGTCCGGAAAATAAGGCTGTCGTTTGAAAACGCACAACCTATGCGATGAAAGCAGTTTTTCAAGTGTTCCCGGCCAGAAATGATAGAGATGTCGCGGTGCATCCCAGGCTACCCAGTTTTCCTTAAAATGCTCTGCATCAAAACCTGCCGGATTTGGCAGGGCAATAACAAGCACTCCGTCCGGCTTCAGTTGAGCAGCAACTTCCTGGAGCGTTTCATTGATGGAGTGAATATGCTCAAGCGTATGCCAGAGCACAATGCGGTCAAATGTTTTTCTCTCAGCGCTAACTTCCGCAATTGAAGGAAAAACGTTCAGCCCGAAACACTCCCGTGCATACTTTGCTGCATCAGCATCAGGTTCAACACCGGCAAGGTTATTGATCGGCACTCCCTTGCGACGAAAATAATTCAGAAGATCTCCCGTCGAACATCCGATTTCAAGAACAGCACACTCTTCCATCGGCTTTGCCCATCCTTGCAGGATGATTCCTGCCCGATAGCTGAGAAGGAGAGTTCGTGCAGCAAGGTAGGCCCTCTCTTTGAAGGACGAACTGTTCCGGCTGTTCCGATAGGGATCATACTCAGCACTTGGGTAATGCCGGGCCATTTCAGCACTTTCTGGACGTGGATTGAGCATAATGAGGCCTGAGGCACATGAACGGACAAGATGCCACTCAGCATTTCCGGAACGGTCAAAACGGTCGGGAACCTGAAGATAAGGGGTAAACTCCTTCGAGTTGCTTATGGGGCAGGGAACTGTTTCCATTCCACCGTAGAGAGTGTTACTCTTCTCCCTGTGTAAGGTCAGCGAAAGCTTTTCTGAGGTTTTTATAGGTGGAGTTCATGTCATTGCTGAGCACTTTGGCATCTGCAAGGACCGGCATGAAGTTGGTATCGCCTTCCCAGCGTGGAACGATATGAAAATGAATATGTGTGTCAACGCTTCCACCGGCAACCTTGCCGAGATTGGCGCCAACATTGAAGCCTTGCGGTCTGAGTGTACGTTTCAGCGCCTTGATTGAAAGGTCGGTAAGCTCCATCACCTCAAGTTTCGTCTCCCTGTCAAGATCCGATATGTCAGGAGTCTGCAGATAGGGGATCACCATAAGGTGGCCGCAGTTATAGGGGTAGAGGTTCATGATGATGAAGCACGTTTTCCCCCTGTAAAGGACGAAGCGCTTCTCATCCTCTTCTGGAGGAAGATCGGCAAATACTGATTTACCAGTCTCACCGGCAGGCTTTTCATCCTTGAATGACTGCATATACACTTCACGCCAGGGTGAGTACATTCTATGCATGGTGGGTGTGTCAGGATTGTTTATTGATGTGGTACCAAAGATGGGAATCGAACCCACACGAGTTATTCACTCACTGGATTTTGAGTCCAGCGCGTCTACCAGTTCCGCCACTTTGGCATTCATGTAAGGCGTGCGAGAGAAGGGACTCGAACCCTCACGCCTCACGGCACTAGTTCCTAAGACTAGCGTGTATACCAATTTCACCACTCTCGCATTACAGAACAAGAATATACGTGGTTTTAATTTTAATAAAAACTATATTTGAACATACTTTTACGACGTATTACGCTTAAAACTCCTCATTTGTTTATCGTTTTCAGCCCATGCAGTTTGACCTGTACCGTTTTGCAAACTTTATTTCATGGGTAATCAGTCCTGTTGTGGTTGCGCCGGTAGCTTATTATGTAATAGTGATGAGAGGATATGGCAGTGATGTCAACAGTGTCGCATACCTGACGGTTCTGTTTTTTTCCAGCACCATTGTGCCCATCTTTCTGATTTCCGGCTTGAAAAAAATAGGGAAAATTTCTGATTTCAATATTTCCTTCCGCGAACAGCGTTTTCTTCCGCTGCTGGTTCTCGTTGCTGTCAATGCCCTTGGTTACGAGTTTATGAAGACTCTCCATCCCCCTAAGCTCTTAACAGGCATACTGCTTTTTAACGCCGTTAACATGGTCTTTATTCTTCTGATAACCCTTCAGTGGAAAATCAGCATTCATCTCTTCACCTTTTCTTCATCTATTGCGCTGCTTTTTATGCAGTTCGGTGTTGCTGCGTTGTTGTGTCTGCTTCTAGTGCCGCTTCTCATGTGGTCGCGAATTTTCCTGAAAGCTCATAATTTCATGCAGACCCTTGTCGGTGGAACGGTGGGTTTTGCAGTGATGTATGCTGAGTTAAAATGGTGGACAGGATTGTGAACAAAAAAAAATATGCTGTTGTTGTCACCACCTACGGAGAAGTTGAAAAGGTTACAATCAGCAACTTGTGGCCGAGCTCCCGGAGAATTCTCAAGGTCGTCACCCGTCAGATTGTAAAAATACCGACAGCAATGATCTATTTTATTGCTGATTACCGCTCGACCAAGCACTATATCAACTGGAAGCTCAACCGTTACCGCTCGACTCTCCTTGCCATCAACCGCTCCCAGACCAGGAGGCTGGCAGGTTTTATTGCCGAAAGCACGAGCCCGCTGCTTTCCAAAGCTGAAGTCAAGGTAATTGATGCCTATTATTTTGTGCCGCCCTACCTCGACGATCTGCTTCTGGAGCTGCAGCAAAAGTATGACGGGATTGTGGTAGTGCCGATGATTCCTGTTGAATCTTCCTTTTCCTGTGGTGTCGCCTGCCAGATGGTTATTGATGTTTATGCCGACAGCGCACTGGCGAAAGTAAAGGTATTAAGTAAACTCTGGAATGATGATCGACTCCACGCTCTCTATATTGACTATCTTTTTCAGCAGTTATCCTCAGCTGTACGTCAAACAAAAGGTAAAATCGGTCTGGTGCTGGCCATCCATGGAACACTGGTCAAGGATCGTAAAGGAAACCCCCCGAAAGTCTTTACCGGACTTGACGAGACTATCGCGTTTTTCGATTGCATGAAGCGCAAAATCATGTCTGACCCACGGAATATATTCACTGATGTTCGTCAGGGTTGCATGAATCACTCTAATGGAGGGGAATGGATGGCCGAAACAATCGAAAAAGCATTTCTGGAGTTTAAGGAAGAGGGCTATGATGCCGTCGTCATGTTTCCCTATGGCTTTTTCGCCGATAACAGCGAGACAGAATATGATGCTTTCAAAAAGCTGGAAGCTGCCCGATTTCCAGTTTCACAATATGTCAGATGTATTAACGACTCACCCGCATTCGGTCACTGGCTTTCGGTTAAGGTGCTTGAAGAGCTGCAGACCTTCAGTGATTTTCAGACCGCGGTGGAAAGTCTTGACCCTAAACCATAAAATATACCACCCTTGAATGCTGTAGACGATACACCGAGAGAGCAGCTGGAAGCGGCACTTAAGCAGGATCCCGATAATACCGTCGCGCTCTATAAACTGGCGTTGATCTATATTGACTGCCAGCAGAACACCGAAGCACTTGAGCTGCTCGATCGTTGCATCCAGCTGAAACGTCGTGACTCAGCAGCCCTCTATGCGCGTGCGGTAACCAATCTCTCGATGAGCAACTACCGTAAAGCAGGGTGTGATCTTTTGAAAACCATCGTTCTCGATCCAGGCTGCATGCTGGCTTATAAGCATCTTGGTTTTGTTCAGTTTACTCTCGGCAAGGAGGAGATGGCCCTCAAGACTCTTAAAAAAGGTTTGGAGATCGATCCCGCATTTACCGGCATATACTGCATTCTAGGCGATGCCTACCTTGATCTTGGAGAGGTTGACAAGGCAAAAGAAGCTTTTGAAAAAGCTATTGAACTTGAACCCGAAAACCCTGAAGCTCATTGCAAAATGGCCATGTACTATCTTGCAAGAGGTGATATGAAAGGGTTGAAAAAGGAGTATGAACTCTTGAAAACCCTCGATGCGGCTTTGGCTGAGCAAATCGGAACTCTCTTTTTTTAAGAACTGCCATGAAACGACTCCCTGATTCAGATCGAAAAAAACGGTTTATGAAAACCGGACTTCCCATTATGCTCGGCATTGCATGGGCCCCTATCATCTGGATACTCGTCATACCCCTTCTTACCCCCGTACTGTTTACTCTTACTGGCTCCTGGCCGGTTACGCAAGGGGGAGTTCTGCTCATTGTGCTGTTTGTAACCTACTTATTATTAAAGGTTTTTATGCGTCTTGGTACTAAATTCTATAGTAATAATCAGTAATAGGCTCAAAGAGTTATGTACCGGTTGAAATGGTATGACAGTGCCCGTTTAGAGAAACATTTTTAACAAAATGGTGCAGCTCGTGATAAAAAGCTTGATTTTTTCTGTGTCCAAATGAATTTTTTTTTATATTTGCGCACCTGTATGAAAGAAGGTTACAGGACTGAAAAATTTTCTCTTTTTGGACCGGGATTAACTCAAATCGGCAAAACACATGGATACTACGCTGAGTAATTTTGGTAATGTTTTTGCTTTCCTTGCTCTCGGTATTGTTTTTGTTGTCGGAGGTTATCTGACAGCCCGCATGCTACGCCCCCAAAGACCCAATCCGGCCAAAAACTCAACTTACGAATGCGGTGAAGAGGCAGTAGGCAGCGCCTGGGTCAAGTTCAATATCAGGTTTTATGTCGTAGCCCTCATCTTTATTATTTTTGACGTTGAAGTTGTTTTTCTCTTCCCCTGGGCAACAGTATTCAAACAACTTGGAGTGTTTGCCCTTGTGGATGCTCTTGTTTTTGCGGGTATTCTTATACTCGGACTTGCTTATGCATGGGTGAAAGGCGATCTGGATTGGGTACGTCCTACTCCGAATATCCCTCAGATGCCCAAAATGCCTGAAATGCCGTCAGCAACATCCACCTCTGATAGGGGTTAAATACTATTCATCATATTCTTTTTGCCTTATGGGTTTATTAGATGCCGGGATAAAAAATCATAATGTGCTGGTAACATCGGTTGACAACGTGCTCAACTGGGCCCGTTTATCATCACTCTGGCCCATGGGGTTTGGTCTTGCCTGTTGTGCTATCGAGATGATGGCCACCAATGCATCTAACTACGACCTCGAACGCTTCGGTATTTTCCCTCGCTCCTCTCCCCGTCAGTCTGATCTCATGATTGTAGCCGGTACGGTAACCATGAAAATGGCCGAACGGGTCATACGTCTTTACGAGCAGATGCCGGAACCCCGGTATGTTCTCTCAATGGGAAGCTGTTCCAACTGTGGCGGGCCATACTGGGAGCACGGATACCATGTACTCAAGGGAGTTGACCGGATTATTCCCGTTGATGTTTATGTTCCAGGCTGTCCTCCAAGGCCCGAATCGCTTATCGGCGGTCTCATGAAGGTTCAGGAGTTGATTCGAATGGAGCAGATCGGTATTTCAAGGGCGGATGCACTGAAAAAACTTGCAGAAAAAAGTGTTGATCCTCAGTTCGTTATTGAGTCTGAACGTAATGCTGCCAGCGCATAATTAATAAACAGGCATACCACACAGAGATGGAAGAAGGACAAGTTATATCGCAGTCAGTTCAGCAGAGTGCTGCTGCATACGCGATTATCAAAGATAAATTTGGTGAAGCCGTTTCGGCTTTCGATGCCAACGAAACCATGCCGTTTTTTGAGGTTCTTGATCTTTCGGCCTGGCCGGAGATTGCTCTCTTCATGCGCGATAATCCAAAGCTTCAGTTCAACTACATGGCATGCCTTTCAGGCGTTGATTATCAATCTGAAGAGAAGGTTGGTATTGTCTGTAATCTGGAGTCCCTCGGCAAGCTCAATCACAGGATCGCCGTCAAGGTCAAGTGTGCCCGGACGGGCGGATCAATCCCAAGTGTTGCCGGAGTCTGGCATACAGCAAACTGGCACGAAAGGGAAGCGTATGACATGTACGGCATGCTCTTTTCTGCTCATCCCGATATGCGGCGGATACTCTGTCCTGACGACTGGGAAGGTTATCCTCTCCTGAAGGACTATAAGGTCCAGGAAAGTTATCACGGAATCAAGGTGCCCTACTAAAACAGTGTTTTCAATAGTAAAAGCAGCTCACGTATGCAGGAATTAGATATAGCTGGAATGGGTTCAACGAGGGTTACCCGAAAAGGCAACAACCTTGTTGTTCTTGAGAAGGACCTTCAAACAGAACAGATGGTTCTCGCCATGGGCCCTCAGCACCCATCGACCCACGGTGTTCTCAAGCTCGAGTGTCTTACCGATGGCGAGGTGGTTACCCATGCAGAACCTTATCTGGGCTACCTGCACCGCTGTTTTGAAAAGTGTTGTGAAAATGTCGATTACCCGGCTATTGTCCCCTATACCGACCGCCTCGACTATCTTGCAGGCATGAACAGCGAATTTGCCTATGCCATCACTGTTGAAAAGCTTCTTGATATTGAAATTCCCCGCCGTGTCGAATTTATCAGGGTTATCGTTGCCGAGCTGAACAGAATAGCGTCACACCTCGTTGCCATCGGCACCTATGGAATTGACCTTGGCGCTTTTACACCATTTCTCTTCTGCTTCCGTGACCGCGAAATTATCCTCAGCCTCCTCGAGTGGGCTTCCGGTGCACGAATGCTCTATAATTATATATGGGTTGGCGGACTTGCCTACGATGTTCCCGCTGATTTCAACAAGAGAGTCATGGAGTTCGTTACCTATTTCAGACCCAAAACAGTTGAGCTTTACAAGCTTCTCACAGAAAACGAAATTTTTGTCAAACGTACCCGAGGAATCGGCATCATGCCGGCCGACGTCGCCATCAACTATGGCTGGTCAGGCCCGATGCTTCGCGGTTCGGGCGTCAAGTGGGATTTGAGACGCAACGATCCTTATTCAGTCTATCCCGAGCTTGACTTTGAAGTCCCTGTGCCTGATGGCAAGGTATCCGATATCGGCGACTGCCTCTCACGCCATCTTGTCCGTGCCCTTGAAATGGAGGAGAGTCTCAAGATTATCGAACAGTGCATCGACAAAATGCCATCTGCCGAAGGTTTCAATGCAAGGTCTGCCGTTCCAAAGCGTGTTCGTCCAAAAGCCGGTGAAGTCTATGGTCGTGCTGAAAACCCTCGTGGCGAGCTTGGTTTTTATATCCAGAGCGATGGAAAATCAACCAAACCTCTGCGCTGCAAGGCACGTTCCTCATGTTTCGTTAATCTTTCAGCGATGAAAGACCTTTCAAAAGGTCAGTTGATCCCCGATCTTGTAGCCATTATCGGCAGCATCGATATCGTTCTCGGGGAGGTTGACAGATGAATTTAACATCTTCACACATCAGTATGCCTTTACTTATGGGTAACAGTCTCAATGCATGGTCCGAAGCACTCGTCGGATTCAATCCAATGGGCCTGCCTCTCGGGCTGGTTATTCTTGCCGCCATACCCCTTGTCTTTATTGCACTCTACTCGCTTACCTACGGCGTCTATGGTGAACGCAAGATATCCGCTTTCATGCAGGATCGTCTTGGTCCTATGGAAGTTGGTAAATGGGGTATCCTCCAGACCATTGCCGATATCCTCAAGCTTCTCCAGAAAGAGGATATTGTTCCAACTTCAGCCGACAAGTTTCTCTTTGTTATTGGTCCCGGCGTCCTTTTTGTCGGATCCTTTCTTGCTTATGCGGTACTGCCATTCAGTTCAGCTTTTATCGGAGCAAGTCTCAATGTCGGTCTCTTTTTTGCAATCGGCATTACCGCTATTGAAGTTGTGGGTATTCTTGCTGCCGGTTGGGGATCAAACAACAAGTGGTCGCTTTACGGAGCTGTCCGCAGCGTCGCCCAGATTGTCAGTTATGAAATTCCGGCTGCCATAGCCCTTCTGTGTGGTGCCATGATGGCAGGCACCCTTGATATGCAGAAGATCACTTTGCTGCAGTCAGGCTCTTATGGATTTGCACACTTCTTCCTTTTTCAATCGCCGATAGCCTGGCTCCCGTTTCTTATCTACTTTATCGCTTCGCTTGCTGAAGTCAACCGGGCCCCGTTCGATATTCCCGAAGCAGAATCCGAACTGGTTGCAGGTTATTTCACAGAATACTCAGGTATGAAGTTTGCCGTTATCTTCCTGGCTGAATACGGCAGCATGTTCATGGTCTCCGCCATTATTTCCATCGTCTTTCTAGGCGGGTGGAATTCTCCGCTGCCCGATATCGGATCCTTTGCCCTCAATGCATGGACAAACGGCCCGGTCTGGGGTGTGTTCTGGATGATCATGAAAGGGTTCTTCTTTATTTTTGTGCAGATGTGGCTGCGCTGGACGCTTCCCCGTTTAAGGGTCGACCAGCTGATGTACCTGTGCTGGAAAGTCTTGACCCCGTTTGCCTTTGTCAGTTTTGTGCTGACGGCCATCTGGGTGGTATTTGTTCCTTAAGAGAGTTCAACAGTCAATGAGAGGAAAGTAATGACGTTTAGATTATGAGTGAGTATTTCAGGAATATAAAAACCGGAGCAGTCACCATTGCGACCGGCTTGGGAATCACCCTGAAGCATTTTTTCAATGCCGTTCATCGCAAAGGCGATGCCGGTGTTGATGATGTCGACTATTTCCGTCAGGTAGATGGTCTTGTGACCCTGCAATACCCTCGGGAGGTTATTCCTACCCCTAAAAACGGACGCTATCGCCTCTATAACGCTATTGAGGATTGTATCGGATGCGGCCAGTGCGAAAGGGCATGCCCCATATCCTGTATCACAATCGAAACAATCAAGGTTGCACAGGACGATATGGCACTGTGCGGCAAAACCTCTGATGGCCAGCAGAAAAAGTTCTGGGTTCCTGTTTTTGATATTGATGTAGCAAAATGCATGACCTGCGGCATGTGTACCACCGTCTGCCCGACAGAATGCCTTGTGCATACCCCGGTCAGTGATTTTTCTGAGTTTGATCGCAGCAACATGCTCTATCATTTCGGAAACCTCACCCGTCTCGAAGCTGAATCAAAGCGCAACAAACTTGCCGAAATCCAGGCAAAGGCCCAGGCAGAAAAGGAAAGAAAGGCTGCCGAAGCAGCAGTTGCAGCAGCACAGGCCCCGACTCAGGAAGAACCAAAATCCGACGGAGAATAACCACTATTATGATGAACAGCCTGACATACACAGTCATCTTCTATCTTTTTGCGGCCGTTACGGTATTCTCTGCCGCATTTGTCGTCTTTTCGCGGAATGTTATTTACTCCGCCTTCTCGCTGCTGTTTACTTTTTTTGGCGTAGCGGCTCTTTATGTCTTTCTGAGTGCTGATTTCATAGCAGTTACCCAGGTTGTGGTCTATGTCGGAGGTATCCTTGTTCTCCTTCTTTTCGGTGTGATGTTTACCAAAGGCATCATGAATACCGAGCTCAAAAGCGACGTCCTGCACATCATACCAGGTACACTCATTCTTGCAGGCATGCTCGGTGCACTGCTCTATACATTTTATACCACGCACACATGGAAACCCTCTGAAACCCAGTTGCACGGCAGTCTTGTCGAGCGAATCGGCTTCGAAACAGTGTCGCACTATGTGCTTCCGTTCGAAATGGTCTCCATACTCTTGCTTGCAGCGCTTATCGGAGCCGCATTTCTCGCGCGTTTCGACAAGCCCGATAATAACAACTTATAAGTATTACTGACAATGGAACATCTTGTACCAATAGGGCTCAATCACTACCTGACCATATCGGCCTTTCTTCTCGGGTTCGGCCTCTTTGCCGTCATGACCCGCAAGAACGCTATCGTTGTTCTCATGGGAGTTGAGCTTATTCTTAATGCGGCAAACATTAATTTTCTTGCTTTCTCCAAGTATAACGGGGGAATGGGCGGTGTCATGTTCTCACTCTTTGTTATCGTTATCGCTGCTGCTGAAGCTGCTATTGCCCTTGCTATCGTGATCAATATTTTCAAAATATTCAAGAGCGTCGATGTTTCAAGTATAGATACCCTGAAAGAGTAGAAGGGCATAGAGAGGTAGAATCCTGGTTTTTAATTTATTTCGTGTAAACATTTCAAAAGAACATGCACAGTTTAATTCAGTTATCAATAGTCGTACTGCTGCTGCCGCTGCTCTCGTTTGTCATTCTTATCTTTTTTAATCGCAGACTTCCACGCCGGGGCGATTTTGTAGGGGTTGGAATACTCGGAACAGCATTTGCAATATCGGCCTATATCTTCTGGACGGTCATTGTGCAGACTTATGATCCTGCATTCAGAGTTGCATGGAATTTTACATGGATTGATCTTGGTAACGTGCCAGGCATCGGTCCATTGACGATTAAAATGGGTATTGTCATCGACAATCTCACAGCAATCATGCTGGCCATGGTTACCCTGATAAGTCTTCTTGTTCATCTCTACTCCACCGGATACATGGCCGGTGATAAAAATTACGGAAGGTATTTTGCTTTTCTTGGCATCTTTACCTTCTCCATGCTCGGTATTGTGCTTTCCGACAACCTTTTCTCTATCTATATCTTCTGGGAGCTGGTCGGTCTTTCATCATACCTGCTTATCGGCTTCTTTTTTGAAAAAGACAGTGCTGCAGACGCACAGAAAAAAGCCTTTCTTGCCAATCGCGTCGGTGATATCGGCATGTGGCTCGGCATTCTGATTCTTTACTCGCAGTTCCACACCTTCAGCTTTGCCGAGATCTATGCTAATCTGGCAGCAGGGAAGTTCGCAATGTCCAACGCATGGCTCACCGCTGCCGGTCTTCTTCTCTTTATGGGTTGCGTCGGTAAATCAGCACAGTTCCCGCTGCATATCTGGCTTCCTGATGCCATGGAAGGCCCGACCCCTGTTTCAGCTCTTATCCATGCAGCTACCATGGTTGCAGCCGGTGTTTATTTCGTTGCCCGTATTTTTGTACTTCTGACGCCTGATGCGCTTCATGTTATTGCCTTTATCGGCGCATTCACAGCCTTCATGGCTGCCACCATCGCCATTACCCAGAACGATATCAAAAGAGTTCTGGCATACTCGACCGTTTCACAGCTCGGTTACATGGTACTCGGTCTTGGTGTCGGTGCATATTCAGCTGCACTCTTCCACCTCGTAACACACGCATTTTTCAAAGCCTGTCTTTTCCTTGGTTCAGGTGCGATCATCCATGCCATGCACCACGAACAGGACATGCGCTGGATGGGCGGTCTCCGCAAGCACATGCCATGGACCTTTGCAACCTTTACCCTCGCTACGCTCGCTCTTGCCGGTCTGCCTCTTACAAGCGGCTTTATGAGTAAAGATGCCATTCTTGCAGGTGCAATAGGTTTTGCAAATGTTGAAGGTGGCGGCGTCTACTATATTATTCCGGTTCTCGGATTCTTTTCCGCCATGCTCACTGCCTTCTATATGGGCCGCCAGATCTGGCTGGTATTCTTCGGTGAAAGCCGCACGCACCTGAAGCCTGCGGATGATCATCATAGCGCACATCATGCTCACGGTGCACACGACGCGCACAACGACGATCATCACGCCGATCATGGCGTTCACGAAGTCTCCTGGAACATGAGAGCCCCACTCGTAATTCTGGCAGCTTTATCAGTATTCTTTGTCTATTCCCCGAACCCCCTCGACGGAGCCCAAGGGTGGTTCATGAAGATGATCAAGACCCCTGCAACAGTAGTCGCCAGTTATCAGTCGGCAGTTGGCAGTGGGCACTCAGCACTGAAAGAACTGCCATCTGCCGAAGCAGCAGGCGAACATGCCTCTGAAAAAGGCGAGCACACCTTTGCCGATCCTCGTCAGGCTGAGCTTGCTCATACCTCCCACGCAGCTCACTATACTGCAATCTATATTTCAAGCATCATGGTGATCCTTGGAATAACTCTGGCCGGCGTCGTATTCGTCTTTAAAATCATCGACCCCGACAAAACGGCCGAGACCATCCGTCCACTCTACCTCTTTTCGCTCAACAAGTGGTACTGGGACGAAATCTACCAGGCAACATTTATCAGGGGCTCTTTGCTCCTTTCAAAAATGCTCTACTGGTTTGATCGCAATATTATTGACGGCATGGTTAACGGTGCAGCTCTCATTGTTCGCAATGTTGCATTCGCCAACAACAGCTTCGACAAATATGTCGTCGATGGCCTGGTGAACTTTACGGCATTCTCTGTCAACACCACAGGTGCGGTTTTACGAAAACTCCAGACAGGCAAGGTTCAGACATACGTTGTCATGCTGCTTGCTGTTGTCTTCGGTTACTTTGTCTTTTATTTTACACGACTGATCTATTAAGAGGGATTTACTTTTAATCTGAAAACTTACAGATACGGAACATGCTGAGTTTAATTGTTTTTCTGCCCATTATTGCCGGACTGATTATTCTTGCCGTGCCTTCATCGCAAAAGCAGATAATCAGAATTGTTTCATTGCTTGCGGCTCTTGCCCAGGGAGTGGTTGCAATTCTGATCTGGCGAGCTTACGATCCCTCACTGCCTGGAATAACTGCAGGTCCCGGAGGTAGCCCTCTCGGTTCGTTCCAGTTTGTCGAAAAACTGCCGTGGATCGGTCTGAAACTCGGTGGTATGGCCTCACTGAACATCGAGTACTTCCTTGGAGTTGACGGAATATCCGTTACCATGATCATCCTGACAGCTCTTGTTTCTGCCATCGGTGTTCTCTCAAGCTGGACTATACAGAAACAGGTAAAAGGATACTTTATTCTCTACAACCTACTCGCATCAGCGATGATGGGCTGTTTTGTAGCACTCGATTTCTTCCTGTTCTATGTGTTCTGGGAACTCATGCTGCTTCCTATGTACTTCCTCATCGGTATCTGGGGTGGGCCTAACCGTGAGTACGCAGCCATCAAGTTCTTCCTCTATACACTGTTCGGCTCTGTTTTCATGCTGCTGGTGATGATCGGCCTCTATTTCAGCGTTCTCGACCCGGTCACCGGCAACCACACCTTCAGTCTTGTGGCAATGGCAAACCAGGCCAACTATATACAGGATGCCATTCTCGGACCTCACAATGTCATGTGGCGTTACATTGCTTTTGCGGTTCTCTTTATAGGATTTGCCATCAAGGTTCCGATGTTCCCGTTCCATACCTGGCTGCCCGATGCTCACGTCGAAGCACCGACTCCTATTTCAGTTATACTTGCCGGTGTGCTTCTGAAGCTCGGCACCTATGGCATGATGCGTATCAACTTCCCGCTTTTCCCGGAAGTATTCCATGCCTCCATGTACATTATCGGCATTTTCGGTGCCATTAATATTATCTATGGTGCGTTCTGTGCCCTTGCGCAGCAGGATCTTAAAAAGATGGTTGCATATTCATCCATCAGTCACATGGGTTATGTGCTTCTCGGTCTTGCAGCAGGAAACAGCGAAGGAATGGTTGGAGCACTCTACCAGATGTTCAACCACGGCACCATCACCGCCATGCTCTTTCTTCTTGTCGGTGTCATCTACGATCGTGCACATACCCGTCAGATCGATAAATTCGGAGGCCTCGCATCCTACATGCCGGTCTACGCAGCTATTGTCACTGTTGCATGGTTTGCTTCTCTCGGTCTTCCAGGGCTCAGCGGATTTATCTCCGAAGCATTAGTCTTTGTCGGCGCATTCAGCTCCATAACAACTCGCCCAATCGCTATGGTCTCAGTGCTTGGCATCCTCTTTGGTGCTGCCTATCTGCTCTGGTCGCTTCAGAGGGTATTCCTCGGAAAGCGAAAACCCGATGCCGCATACGATCTGGAGGTAGGTGCAGATGGTCACGAACACATTCACTTCCACGACTGGAAAGGCAAAATTGACCTTGACGCACGCGAGCTCACCATGCTTGTGCCGCTTGTTGTCATCACCATTTTCCTCGGTATCTATCCGATGCCTGTGCTCGGCATGATAACCTCAAGCGTTAACAAGCTAGTGGAAGTACTCACACCGCTGGCGATCAGGTAGAGTTAATTTGTTATTGTGAGAATGAGGTAAAAGAATAAACCGTAGAGAATTATGTTCGAGCTGCCATCAGGTGCTGAAATTCAAAGTATCATCGCAAGTCTTACGCTGAGCGTTGAATTCTTTAAACCTGAAATCTATCTGTCTGTGCTTTTTATGCTTCTGATCGTTATCGATCTGGTCGCTAAAGGCAAAAAAAACAATCTGCTCTCCATAACAACCCTTCTAGGGTTGGCGGGCAGTATATACTTCATCTTCAAGCAGCAGTTTATGCCTGCTGGAGAGCTCTTCTTCGGGATGTACGTTCTCGACGAATTTGCCATATTCTTTAAATACTTCTTTGTGCTCTCCGGTATACTTGCCGTCATCATAACGATGGCTGACGATCAGTTCGAGAGTGAAGTGAAAAGTATGGGCGAATATTACGCTCTCATTGTCGCGATGGTCATCGGTATGATCATGATGGCATCCTCAGCCGATATGATGATGATTTTTCTCTCCATGGAGCTCGTCAGTTTTTCTGCCTTTATTCTTACCGGCTATTTCAAACGCAACCCCCGTTCCTCTGAAGCTGCGTTGAAATATCTCGTCTACGGAGCGGTATCCTCCGGCCTCATGGTCTACGGCTTTTCGCTTATCTACGGTCTTACCGGACAGACCAATCTCATCAACATCTCCTCAGAGCTCTCTCTGCACGGCTATGATCCTCTGTTGATGATTCTTGCAACACTTCTTGTTCTCGCCGGTTTCGGTTACAAAATTGGTGCCGTACCATTTCACTTCTGGGCGCCCGATGTCTACGAAGGTGCACCAACACCCATCACAGCCTATCTATCCGTTGCCTCAAAAGCTGCAGGGTTTGCTCTTCTCATGCGTTTTTTCTACATAGCCGTACCGCATGGCGGCCCGGTATATGAGGATATTCTCGGCATCAACTGGGTCTCATTGCTGATTCTTATCTCAGTTGCATCCATGATCTACGGCAATGTCGTAGCGCTCTGGCAGAAAAACGTAAAACGTCTTCTTGCTTACTCATCCATTGCCCATGCAGGCTACCTCCTGCTCGGCGTCATTGTCATGGATGCATTCGGCACTCAGGCAACATTGCTCTATCTGCTCTCCTATTTTCTCATGAACTTCGGCGCCTTTTATGTCGTCATTCTCATAGCCAATAAAACCGGCAGCGAAAATCTCGAAGACTATCGCGGACTCGGCAAAAAAATGCCACTGGCCGGAGCAGCACTGACGGTATTTCTCATCTCCCTTGTAGGTCTTCCACCGACCTTTGGCTTCATCGGCAAACTGATGATATTTTCCGCACTGCTATCCAAAGGCTCACTCTACCTCTGGCTTGCCCTCATCGGCATCATGACCAGTGTGATATCCCTATATTACTACATGCTGATTCCCCTCAACATGTATCTCCGCGAATCACCCTCTTCCGAAGAAAAAAACATGAACCCCGGCCTGATTCCAAATATCATCATGGCCGTTTTAATGTTTTTCACCATTTACTTCGGCCTCTTCTTCCAGCCCCTGGCCGACTTCGCCAAATATGGATCAGCCCTCTTCGGTCTGAAACTCCACTAACCTGGTGGGCAGTAGGCAATTGGCAGTAGGCAGTCTTCCGAACTTCGAGAGCTGTCCACCGCCAACTGCCAACAATCATAAATCGCAGCACTCAGCACCTTCTTTTATCACCCTCCAGCCTATAACTCCTATAAGTCCCATAGGTCCTATAGGCCCTATTCCACAACTGCCAACTGATTTCTCATGGTATTTTCATGAACAATTGTTATTTTCGTAAGTAATTGTTTTTAAGCCTTTAACTGATTGGTTTTTCGGTATCTTCCAATTCCTGCCTAAGTTATTTAGTACAATTTGCTTTCTGATAATCAGATTTTTATAAAACGGAGGTAAAATGCAAAGCAATCAGTCCTTTGCCGAAGTATTCAAGGCCGGTGGTGTAAGCCGCAGGGATTTTCTGAAGTTCTGCTCTCTTACCTCTGTCTATCTCGGCCTCTCTCCCTCAATGGTGCCAAGCATCGTTGAGGCCATGGAAAAGAAGCCCAGAACTCCGGTCATCTGGCTTCATGGTCAGGAGTGTACCTGTTGTTCCGAATCGTTTATCCGCTCTTCCCACCCCACTATTGAGGATATTGTCTTTAACCTGATCTCCCTTGATTACGATGACGTACTGAGTGCAGCTGCAGGCCATCAGCTTGAGGATGTCCGTCGCAAGACCATGAAAGACTACAAGGGTAAATACATTCTTGCTGTTGAAGGCAACGTCTCCATAAAAGATGACGGTGTTTATTGCATGGTGGGCGGCGATTCATTCCTCAACACCTTGAAAGAAACAGCTGCCGATGCTGCAGCAGTTATTGCCTGGGGTGCCTGTGCATCATTCGGCTGCGTCCAGAATGCCCATCCAAATCCATCCGGCGCTGTTCCCATCTCCGATGTTATCAAAGACAAGCCAATCGTCAAAGTGCCGGGTTGTCCTCCTATTTCAGAGGTTATGACCGGAGTTGTTACACACTTCCATACATTCGGTACCCTTCCTGATCTTGATCGTTTCGGTCGTCCAAAAGCATTCTACAACACAAGGATTCACGACAAATGTTACCGCCGGGCATTTTTTGAAGCAGGACAGTTTGTCAGAAGCTTCGATGATGAAGCCACCAGAAAAGGGTGGTGCCTCTACAAGATGGGATGCAAAGGCCCAACCACATACAACTCATGCTCAAAGATACAGTGGAACGGCGGAACCAGCTTCCCGATCGGTTCCGGTCATCCCTGCATCGGCTGTTCTGAGCCGAATTTCTGGGACAAAGGTCCTTTCTACACCAGACTTGCCGAAGTTCCATTCCTCGGCAGTGACAGTAATGCCGATAAGATCGGAGTAATCGCTGTCGGTGCAGCCGCAGCAGGTGCAGCTGCCCATGCAGCAGTTACAGCGGTAAAAAAGGCAAAATCAGGAAGTGAAGATAACGACAAAGCTTAACCCAGGAGTAGCTCATGGCCAAAAAAATAGTTGTTGATCCAATCCCCCGTATAGAGGGGCATCTTAGAATAGAAGCAAAGCTGAACGACAGTAATGTCATTGAAGATGCCTACAGCAGCGGTACTATGTGGCGCGGCATTGAGGTAATTCTCAAAGGTCGCGACCCGAGAGATGCATGGGCATTTACCGAGCGTATCTGCGGCGTCTGTACAACGGTGCACGCTCTTGCTTCGGTACGTTGCGTGGAGGATGCCCTTGGCATCGATATTCCTGTCAATGCCCGTATCATCAGAAACCTGATGAATGCGACACAGGTAACCCAGGACCACCTTGTCCACTTTTACCACCTTCATGCTCTTGACTGGGTTGATGTTGTCAGCGCTCTGAAAGCAGATCCAAAACAGGCTTCCGTTATAGCTCAAAGCATCTCCTCATGGCCTAAATCTTCGCCAGGCTACTTCAAGGATCTGCAGCAGCGCCTTGTCGGATTTGTCGAAAGCGGTCAGCTCGGCATCTTCTCCAACGGTTACTGGGGCCATGCGGCTTACAAGCTTCCGCCTGAAGTGAACCTTATTGCTGTAGCCCACTATCTTGAAGCCCTCGATTTCCAGAAAGAGATTGTCAAGATCCAGACTATTTTCGGTGGCAAGAACCCACATCCGAACTATCTCGTTGGTGGAATGGCATGCGCTATCGATCCAAACAAAGATACAGCCATCAATATTGAGCGTCTTGCAATGATTAAAAAAATCATTGACGACACTACCACCTTCATTGACCAGGTCTACATCCCCGATCTTATTGCCATTGCAGGCTACTACAAGGGATGGCTCTATGGTGGCGGACTGGGCAACTACCTCAGCTACGGAGATTTCCCCGAAACTTCACTTGCTGATTTCAAGACACTGCTCTGGCCGAGAGGTGCTATTCTCAACAAGGATCTCAAGACCGTTATCGATGTCGATCCAAGGGATGCTTCCCAGGTTACTGAAGAGGTCAGCCACAGCTGGTACACCTACGCAAATGGAGACGGCAAGGGACTTCACCCGTGGAAAGGAGAGACTACTCCGAAATATACCGGTCCAAAGCCTCCGTTTGAGCATCTTGACACCGACAAAAAATACAGCTGGCTCAAGACCCCACGTTGGAAAAACCACCCGATGGAAGTCGGCCCGCTTGCCCGCGTTCTGGTTGCCTATGCCAAGGGCGATCCAATGATCAAGGATACTGTTGGTCTGGTGCTTTCGAAACTTGAAGTAGGTCCTGAGGCGCTCTTCTCAACGCTTGGCCGTACTGCCGCAAGGGGTATTGAGTGCAAGCAGACCGCCGGCTTTATGCGCCACTACTACGATCAGCTTGTTGCCAATATCAAAACAGGCGATTACCGCACCTTCAACAGCGATCGCTGGGATCCCGCAACCTGGCCTTCAGAGTGCAAGGGATTCGGCTATACCGAAGCCCCTCGCGGTTCTCTCGGTCACTGGATTCACATCAAAGACCAGAAGATCCAGGAATACCAGATTGTTGTGCCTTCCACCTGGAATGCCTCTCCTCGGGATGCAAACGGCAATTCAGGTGCCTACGAGTCGGCACTCAAAGGTACACCGATGATCAATCCGGAACAGCCGCTTGAGATTCTCAGAACTGTGCACTCTTTCGATCCGTGCCTGGCCTGTGCCTCTCATCTCTACGATATGAACGGTAACGAGATCACATCGGTTAAAATCGTTTAAAAGGAGTCTGTCATGGGGAGAATAATTGAAGAAATCTATGTATGGAGGCTGCCTGTCAGGCTGTATCACTGGATTAACGCCTTGTGCACAGTAGCTCTCTTTGTTACCGGCCTCTATATTGCCTATCCCTTGTTCAATCCGCCTCTCGGTGAAGCGGTCTTCTACAGGGGAATGTCCTGGTGGAGGTATATCCATTTTGCCGCTGCGTTTATTTTTGTCGCCAATTTTCTTTTCCGTATGTACTGGGCGGTGTTCGGTGGCGATAAATATGCCCGTTTCGGCGGTTTCAGACCATGGTCGCCCTCATGGTGGGGCAAGCCCTTCCTTGAGCAGGTTGAGTCTTATCTTTTCTTGCGTACTGACGAGCCTAACTATGTCGGGCATAACCCTGTTGCAGCTTTAGCCCACTTTCTCTTCATTTTTTGCGGGTCGAGCTTCATGATCTTTTCGGGGCTTGCCATGTACGGCGAAAACAATCCTGGCGGATTCAATTCCGCCTGGTTTGGATGGATGATACCCCTCATGGGAGGCAGCTATACCCTGCATTGGGCACATCATCTTATGGCCTGGATTTTCCCGATCTATCTGATCATGCATCTATACGCAGTGTTCCGTCACGATGTGGTCGATCGTACCAGTGTTACCTCATCGATTGTTACTGGATACAAACATAAGGTCGAGGAAGAGCCTGTCTGACAATTACAGTTGTGCCTTCCGGTTTTTATCCGGGAAAACAAGGCCCATTGCAGGGGAGAGTTGCTCCCGCAATGGGCTTTTTCTTTTGTTTCAATTAAACAATATTTTTAAGTGAAGTATAATCGTATCAATATTTTAGGGCTGGGCAACGTTCTCTATGGCGACGAGGGATTCGGTGTCTCAGCACTCAACTCTCTGCAGGAAACCTCCACATTTCCCGATACCGTTCACTTCATTGACGGAGGAACCCAGGGAATCTACCTCCTCGACTTTATCGAATCAGCCGATGCCGTCATAGTTTTTGACGCACTGATTCCCCTCGAATACGACCGTCGAGTCTATGTCTATCGCAACGATGAACTTCCCGACTTTATACATCGCAAAATGTCGTCACATCAAATGGGGTTCAGCGAAATGCTTGGCATAGCAAAACTCCACGGCAAAATGCCACAGCAAATTGTCATGATAGGAGCGCCCCCAAAAGATCTCGAACTGAACATCGGCCTAAGCCCTGAACTGGCCCTTCTCCTCCCCGAAGCAGTAGAACAAGGCAGATCGATCATCGAAGGTTGGCTAAACGAAGAGAATTATTAGGCAGTGGGCAATTGGCAGTAGGCAGTTAACAAAAAAAGCGGAATGACAACAACCAGTCATTCCGCCCTTTTCCCTCTGTCATTTCGAAACCCAGTGAGAAATCTCCCTGTTCCGTAAATGCTATAAGTCCTATTTCCCAAAACTCTTCACTGCCAACTGCCGACTGCCCACTGCCCACTGCCTACTGTTTAATCAGCCTCAAAAACTCCCCCCTCGTCGATTGCGAGCTGATAAATTGTCCCGACATCGCCGACGTTGTCGTTACCGAGTTAAGCTTTTCAACACCACGCATCACCATGCACATATGACGGGCCTCAATCACCACACCCACCCCTTTCGGACTCAGTACATTCTGAATGGCATCCCTGATCTGCTGCGTAAGCCGTTCCTGAACCTGCAGGCGTCGGGCAAAAACCTCAACAACCCGGGCAAGTTTTGAAAGGCCTACAATTTTGCCGTCAGGAATATAAGCCACATGCGCCTTGCCAAAAAAAGGAAGCATGTGATGCTCGCACATAGAAAAAATATCGATATCCTTTACCAGCACCATTTCATCATAGCTCTCCGTAAAGAGCGCATTTTTCAGAAGTTCTTCAGGATCCTGCCGGTACCCTTTTGTGAGAAATCGAAGTGACTTGGCCACCCGTTCAGGAGTTTTCAGCAACCCTTCCCGCCCGGGGTCTTCACCAATTCCTTCAAGCATTGCCGATACCGCATCAGACAGTCCCCCGATAATCAGATGATCGTTTTCCGGTATATCAACAAGGCAATCATCATCATCGCAACAGTTGCCCAATCCCGAAGGTAATAAGTTATTCTCCGAGATAGCTGACGGAATTTTTTCCTGTTTCATGTATTTTGACTTCATGGAGAGCAAGCTCCCGGTTATGTATGTTAGGCAGTCGTTGTTCAAGTATATCCCATATCAGCACACAGAGCACTTCCGTTGTGGGCACGCACTCCTGCAGTTCCCTGACGTCATGATTCAGATGCTTGTGATCGAACCGGTTGATTATCTCCTCTTCAAGAATAGCGTTAAGCTCCTTCAGGTCAAACAGAAAACCCGTTTCCCGATCAACTATACCCGAAAGAGTAATTTCAAGCAGATAATTATGCCCGTGCCCATACTCGTTACTGCACTTTCCATAAATTGCAGCGTTTTCATCGCCCGACAACTCTGGATTGAAAAGACGATGAGCGGCGTTGAACTCTATTTTCCTTGAAACATATATTTTCCTTGGTCTCTCTAAAAGGTCATTCATAAAGAGTGTTTAAATCTGTTTTTGCGGGCCCTCTCTCCACAAGTACCGGCATGCACTCCTAAGAATAGTTTCCTTGTGCCGTAATGTACTCTTTTCGGTTTATTTTTCATTTCGTTCAACTAACCGGTGCAGTTGTTTATAAGTTTCATCAAAAAGCACAATTACAGATGTTGATTCTTCAAAAAAAACAGCTATAATTTCTCATGACCGTCTGATTATAGGTATTGTTTTCATAATTATTCTTTCTGAATTCTTCATGCATACAACTGTTACTTTTCACAAAAAATTGCCTCTTTTCGGCAGAAATGATCAGGGTCTTATAACCTTGTTCGATGCTTCATCCGAGCTCCTTGGTCCGGGCGGCTCTGCTGCCTCTCCTATGGATGTCGTGCTTGAATCCCTTGCGGGCTGTTCCATGATGGATATCATCAGCATTCTGAAAAAAATGAGAAAAGAGCTGATTACCCTTGAGGTTGATCTCGAAGCCCAGAGGGCTGAAGAACACCCGAAAGTTTTTACCGCCATACAGATAAAGTACCGCCTCAGCAGTCCCGATTGCAAACCTGCCGATCTTAAAAAAGCCGTTCGTCTTTCTATGGAAACCTACTGCAGTGTTGCCGCCATGATCAGGGCATCGGGATGTGTTATAACCTGGTCAACAGAACTTGTGCCTTAACCCTTTCGCTCCTGCTTTTTCATGAATAACCCAAGCGCTATTCCTATAACGAGCAGGAGCACATAAATCATCAGGTGTCCTATCAGTTCAAACTCCTGGATGATTCCCTTAATCTGGCTGTGAAAAAAATATCCGGCAAGCAGATAGAGAGAGGTGTAGAGAGCAACAGCCAGGAGGTCAAAAAGAATGAAGACTCTCCAAGGCGTGCGGACTGACCCGGCAACAATCGGTGCAAAAAAACGGATGCTTGGCACAAAGGTCATAATGAGCAGCGTAAAACCTGCCTTGGAACGCATTTTCCCGGAATACCGCTCAATTAAAGGGGTTGCTTTTTTGGTTGTAAATCTTGCCATCAAGCGATTTCCGCCCCTGCTGAGCCAGAAGGTGGCATTGTCGCCAACCAGAAAGGCCGTGATGGCGACAAGTATGGTCAAAGCGGGATCAAGAGTGCCGAAATAGGCCGTGTAGCCGACCATGATAAGAATGATCTCTTCAGGCAGGGGAATCAATACATCCAGAAGCGCCAGCATAAGAAAAATGCCGAAATAAGAGAGATGCGCGAGATAAGGCATGATCTCTGTAGGCATAATCCTGTATTTTATGCAGCAATGAGTGCTGGTTACTTTTGCAGTTCGCGGATTTTGTCGATAACCTCTTTATAGGTGTTTTCAGCAAGATCGGTTCCATATTCTGGCAGGGTCACATGCTTTGCAACTATTTCCAGAACGTGTCGATTCAGATGCTGTGCGATTTCAAGCATACGCGATTGATGGTGCTCAAGTTCATAATGGATAAACTTTTCAACGTGATTCTTTTTCATTTTCTCTAGAATACGCGCCATCATATCAGCATCTATATGCTTTGAAACCTCACTGAAGTATACAAGGGGTAAGTCGTTGGCATATCCTGTAGCCTGATCAACACCCATTTTCCTGCAAACCCCTGCGGCAATCTGCGGGCGGATATACTCCACCATCAGCGGAATCACCATAAAATGAGGGATATACTTGACAATCATGCTTATGGCACTGTAGAGATCTTCAAAACCTTCGGTTTTATGGCTTACCAGAGTGCTTGCCCATGAAGCTACCTGCTGCTGCTGGAGGGCAGGAAGCTGGTGAAGTACATCAGGAACGGGGATATTGGTCCAGGCCAGCAACTGCTCCAGGTCATGTATTTGCGTTTCACTCATGCGAATTATTTCTGCAGGGTTTTATGTAACTCCAGGGTTCAGGATAATCGATCCGTAGTTTATCAAAAAAATAGTGAACATAAAACCACAGGGAATATAAAATCCGTATTTTTCAAGACAAGGCAATAAAGTTCGAACCTTAATCGAAGACTGATTTCAAAAAATGAACAAAACCGCCGCACTTTCTCACCTGAAATCCATTCCGGCGCCCCTTCTTATCGACGGTGGATACTCCAGGTCTGGTCATACGTTTTATATTGCCACCGAGGCAGGCCTCATCACCATCGATTTCCATGTCTATGATCCAATCATCGGCCCTATAGAGTACAATGAAGCTGAGTATCAGGAAATAAAAGAAATAGCCGGAGAGAGCGGTACCATAGAAGAAAACAGCGATCTTGCCCCCGACGAACAGCTCTTTCTCTTTAACAATGCCAAGCCCGGCGTGCAATACTGGGCCTTCCAGCCACGCGACAATGCACCACTCGAAGCCTACACCTTCTCCTCAGATAAAACGGTAATTGAGCAGAAACTCCTTGACGAATGGAGAAACGGAGAAACGGAGTCGTGGGATACTATGGACGAGGCATCACTGATAACGTGGGCAGGAAAGATGGTATAAAAGGGCTGGCACCACTCACCAGCCCACACACACTTCATCTTCTTACTTTTTTTTGTTTTCCCACTTGATCTGGGTCGAAGTCTTGCTTGCTGCTGGATTTTTAATCTGGGGGGACACCTTTGTAGGAGCAGCAGCTTTTACCTTTGCCGGCTGTTTAACAGAATCAGCCTTAACCTTTTTAGCCGTTTCAACGCCCGCGTGAGCATCCTCATAGGCAACACCCAGCGAAGCCCCGAGAGATGCCACGGCAGCAGCAAGGGCAAAGGCTTGTTTTGTTTTTTTGTTCATGGATTGTTCTCCTTTTATGGTTGGTTTATCCACAGACGCAGTGCATCAATATGCACATGCATTTTATCTTCCACCTTATCGGGAAAAATTATTTTATTCTCCTGACAATATTTCCTGACAGCAGCATCCATATCCATCCACTCAGCATACTCAACAAGAGCGTTTTCTTTCTCTACGGAAACATCTGCAGCATCCCTTATCTCCATCTTCGCTGACATGCAGTCCATGATCTCCATCATTTCCCAGAGGAGAGTCAGATAGCCGTCCGCCGCAAGCATATAAGCAGTGGCGCCCTGATCCTCAAGAAAATCCTCAATCGTTGCAGTTCTGCCGTACCTTCCGTTGCATGCCGCTTCGGGTTGTAATTCCAGAAACCACTCATCCCCCATCTCGTTAACCTGCCTTCCAATGGGGTAAAGCCTGCACACAAGCGGCCGGTCCTTATGAACGCCGCATCCTTTATGGTCGAGAAAAACGCAGATGCCGTTGTCATTAAATTTCAGGTACGCCCCCTGTTCCAGCGTATAGCGGGCAATAAATTCCGTTGTCGAAATACCAAGATTCCCGGCAAGCCGTGCAATCTCATAAGGGTTAACCTGGATTTTTTTTTCTCGACAGCACTGCAGGCACCGCATACATGAAAAGCTGAACGGATCCCTACGGCCAAGATGTGTGCGGAGTATTGGTATCACAGCAACTGTTCATTCCGTCAACAAATAAAAGAGCCAATTTTCACTATACCGGAATTTACGCTGATTTTATAGATTATACACACCATGCGCTCTTTTTTAGCTTCTCTCACTCCCTGTTTTCCTAAGGGCATCTTCCTATACGTCCTATAAGACCTATAGGTCCTATTTCTCCAGAAAAAGCGAAGGCCAGGCATTTGAGTGCCTGGCCTTCGCTTTTATTAGTCTCAATATGAAACCTCAATTAGTTGAACTTTCCTTTTGAGATCAGGTAAATACATCTGTTATCGTTGATGCTGTCGATAATAAAGACCTTAAAGGTGTCAGGCAGCCTCACAGATATTGATTTCTGGTCACGCATGATGTAAACTGGTCTTCCCCAGTCATCTTTTTGAGGCGGGATTTGTGTTTCCTGGCGGGTGACATAGGTTCCATGCTTCGTTTTTACAACATCTTTTCTGACTTCATACCCTGGAGCCGGTTCACTGTAATAATTCCCTTTTGAGCGAAAAAGCATATTTCCTGCTTCATCCGTTATAAGGTATGTCCAGTTTGGCCCGTTCGCCATTCTCCATTCATTGCCGAGCAGTTCAAGTTGGAGTACGCCGCCCTTTGGAACCGATGCAAGTAATTCTGCCTCTTTTCTGTGAGAGAGCCCCTCATTTCTTGCCTCATCCTGGGCATCGGCATAACATTGATCATAAGAGATATACTTGAAGCTTTTAACCCTTGCATGATCTTCAATGGTTTCCACTTTGTATTCAAAAGGATCGCTTTGCCCCATCGCCACACGAGCTCCTATCACCATTAGAAGCGCAATAAAGAGTACTTTGAGTTTCATCGTTCATGTTGTTTTAAATTTATAAAACCAAGGGCAGTAAGGTACATAATGCCATGAAATTTTGCTACAGCAACTTACAGCTAAATCTAATTGTCTGTGCTATGTTGGTTGGGGTGATTGGTACGTGAAGAGTTAATCGTCGAAAGTTGTTGGCCCCTGTAGGTTGGGGTGATTCCTGAACCCCAACAATAACTAAAGTCGTCCCGAGAGAATGGAAAAGTAGGCAGTAGGCAGTTGGCAAGGGGAGGAAATGAATAGGGAAACGGATGACACATTTTCTAATTCCGCTTTTTCTGCCCAACTGCGAACTGTTCTCATTCTTCAACTGCCAACTGCCAACTGCCAACTGCCAACTGTTTGATGGGCTGCTCTATACTATTTGATAAAGTTTCACTCTTACCCTGTGGAGTAGTATATTGCGACGCTGAACCAGAGCGAACGGAATCCACCCCGTATACCGCAGATGCATTGAATGAAAATGGGGCGTGTGTATAGTCAGCAATTGATCGCCCGGATTTTAGCCGGGTTTTTTGTTGTGTTTTTATTGCGTAACGTCGGAATATCGACATCGATAAAGCTTTTATATAATATCAGAGAGGATAAGGAAGAGGGAAAGGTATGATACTGTTGACGGTAGAAGGATTAGAGAAAAAATATGGTTTGAAGCACTTGTTCGAGGATGTCTCGTTCGGTATCGATGACCGCGACAAGATTGGTATTATCGGCGCGAACGGCAGCGGTAAGAGTACGCTTTTAAAAATCCTTGCAGGGGTTGAGACTCCTGACAAGGGTAAAGTTATGGTGGCAAACCAGAGGACGATTGCCTATCTGCCCCAGGACTCACCATTCGACGCGGAGGATACGGTACTTCAGGCTATCCTGAAGTCAAGCGGCAAGGTCATGGATCTTATCTATGAATATGAGGTGGTCTGCAAGGAGCTTGAAACGAAGCATACCGAGGATCCGTCGCTGATTGACCGGATGAGCCAGCTTGCTCATGAACTGGATGTCTGCGGTGCCTGGGAGCTTGAGTCAAATGCCAAGACGGTGCTCGGCAAACTCGGGCTCTATGATCTTACGGCAATCATGGGAACCCTTTCCGGTGGTCAGCGCAAGCGGGTTGCCTTGGCTCATGCGCTTGTCGTACCGAGCGACGGTCTGATTCTCGATGAACCAACAAACCATCTCGATGCTGACAGCGTTGAGTGGCTCGAGAATTATATCAGGCGCTATCAGGGTGCTGTGCTTCTGATCACACACGACCGTTATTTTCTTGACAGGGTAGCCACACGGATGATAGAGATGGATGGCAGAACAGCGGTTACCTATACCGGTGGATACTCAAGCTATCTCGTACAGAAAGCCGAACAGGAAGAGCAGGCAATAAGGGATGACCGCAAGCGTTCTGCCCTTGTCCGTCAGGAGCTTGACTGGATGAGAGGTGGATGCAAGGCTCGAACTACCAAACAGAAAGCCCGTATGCTCCGAGCCGAAAGTCTGGTGTACGCTCCTAAAAAGGAGAAGGCGAAAGAGCTTGAAATCGGCTTTGGTGCAGGTCGGCTGGGCGATAAAATCATGGAGTTTCACCAGGTTTCGAAGTCCTACGACGACAAGCTGCTGCTCCAGTCATTCGAATACCACCTGCAGAAAGGAGATCGCATTGGTATTATCGGACCGAACGGTTCAGGAAAAACCACCCTTTTTGATATGATTACTGGGCGAGTCCAGCCCGATAGCGGCCATATCGAACTTGGCAAGACTGTGAAAATTGGTTACTACGATCAGCAGAGCAGGGGACTTGACGACTCTAAACGGGTGATCGAATATATTCAGGAGCATGCAGAGCAGATAAAGACGAAGGACGGCATGGTCTTTTCTGCATCGAAAATGCTTGAGCGCTTTCTCTTTGCACCTTCAACCCAGTACAGCTATATAAAGACTCTTTCTGGAGGAGAACGCCGGAGGCTTTATCTGTTAAAGCAGCTTATTGATTCTCCCAATGTGCTCTTGCTTGATGAGCCTACCAACGATCTTGATATCCCGACACTCAGGGTGCTTGAAGACTATCTCGATACCTATACTGGCTGCCTCATCGTGGTCAGTCACGATCGTTATTTTCTTGACCGTACCGTCGAGTATATTTTTGCTTTTGAAGAGAACGGCCTTATTCGCCGCTACCCTGGCAACTACTCTGTCTATCTTGAACTTAAGGCTTCTGAAAGCGGCAAGAATGAAAAAAAGCCGGTAAAAAAAGCTTCGGAGGCACCAAAACCGGCGGTAGCTCCTTCGTTAAAGCCTTCTAGCCTTACCAGTAAAGAGAAGCGTGAACTGGAGCTGCTTGAGCGGACAATTCAAGAAGCTGAAAGCCGTCAGTCAGAAATAGCGGGACGTCTTGCATCGGCCGGGAGTGATTTTGAGCTGCAGCAGAAACTTGGATCAGAGCTTCAAGGCCTTCAGCAGCAGCTTGATAAAGAGATGGCCCGATGGACTAAACTTGCAGAGCAGGCGTAAGGGCCTGCCGGTAATAATACTCTTCTGCCATGGAGGTTACAGCATCATGTATCCGAAAAAGCCTTGAAGCATTGGCGAACCCTGAGGCAGCACTGTTTGCTCAAAGGTTTTTCAAGACAGGAGCAGGCGAGTACGGAGAAGGCGATATTTTTCGTGGAATTCGCGTTCCTGTGTTGCGAAAGCTCTCAGTTACACTGGATAATACCCCGTTACCGGAGGTTATCCTGCTGCTTTCATCCGAGTATCATGAAGACCGCCTGCTTGCCCTCCTGTTGCTGATGCGTCGCTTTTGCCAAGCACATGAGGTCGATCAATCTAGAATAGTTGACCTCTATCTGGCCCATACGCAGTTGATTAATAACTGGGATCTGGTGGATATTTCTGCACCTCACATTGTCGGCAGCTTTCTTCAATATCGCAAGAGAACCCCACTTTATAAGCTTGTTCTCTCAGAAAGCCTCTGGGAACGCAGGATCGCCATCATTGCCACCCTGCACTTCATTCGGCAGAGTGATTTTGCTGACGCCCTTGCGTTAGCTGAAATTCTCCTTCAAGATAAGGAGGAACTTCTCCATAAGGCGACAGGCTGGATGCTTCGGGAAATAGGCAAGCGTAATATGGCGGCTTTAGAAGGCTTTTTACTGAAGCACTACCAGCGGATGCCGAGAGTCATGCTTCGATATGCCATTGAACGTGTTCCTGAAGAGAGACGGCAGAACTATCTGAAAGGCCGTTTGTAAAAAAACAGAACACTCGTTAACCTCACGTTTCAATTTCCTCTTTTCAGTCAAACCTGCATTTTATTGTGCTCTGTTGAGTATAGAACCGGACAACTGTGCGGATTTATACCGTAAAAAGCAGTGAAAAATCAACATCTCTCTCCTCATATTTCCTGTAGATAAAATCTATACATTCCTAACTCACTTGACTGCTGTTGTATACCTTTTACCATTGGAAATGGATATGATTTGATGGAAATGCTGGCACAGTATATGCTAATATTACTTTGTGAGGCAAACCGTCCCTCTCGTTTATAAGACGGTATTTAGAGACTATTCACTGGAGATCATCATGGCAGTAGAAAAGACAATCGGCTCATCAAGCCTCGTTGAGGTTATTGATCGTATCCTTGACAAGGGTGTCGTTGTT
>SESF01027046.1_pt1 | contig 98155 bp, 82 predicted proteins | sample 3171521 | NCBI WGS metagenome assembly SESF01 (sample SAMN10866945, study PRJNA518727) | freshwater metagenome | biome: subpolar coniferous forest; feature: holomictic lake; material: water; isolation source: holomictic Lake 227, 6 m and 8 m depth | place: Canada: near Kenora, Ontario | collected...
GCCATCGGCGGCCACAGCCACATCAGCGCCGACGCGGTTTTGGTCACTGCCAGTGTATTGTCCTCCGGACCGCTACTCGCCGACGACCACGCGCTCGGCTTCAGCGGCTCAAACCACATCGATGTCGCAGGCGCGGCGGCCCTCAGCCCCACAGCAGCTCTGACCGTCGAAGCCTGGGTCCAGCTTTCGGCCGGTGGGGGTAGCATCATTGACCATCTTTCCGATAATGCCGGCTACAGGCTAGGCATTGATGCTGGCGGTCATTTGCAGTTCACTATCGGTGATGGAACCAACATCACAACCGTTGCCGACACTCAAACCAACCTGGCTGACGGGGGTTGGCACCAAGTTGCCGCTAGTTACGACAGCGGCTCGTCTACCATGCATTTGTTTGTTGACTCTACCGATGTTGCACACAGAGACGATGTCTCCGACAACGCGCTTGGAGCTTCAACTTTTTCTGATCTAATCCTGGGCAAGGGAATGGCCGGCGCTCTAAATGATGTCCGCATTTGGTCTACAGCAAACAGTCAAGCTCAGATTGCGCAAGAGACATCTCATGCATTGACCGGCAATGAAGACGGGCTATCGAGCTATTGGAAGTTTGACGAGCAATCCGGATCCTCTTTTTCTAACTCTGTCTTGGGAGCGAACTACGGCGCCGGGTCCTCCAGCGGAGTCCCGACCTTTATTGATCTCATGAGTCACAACTCTCCTACTGATATTGTTACAAACATGAACGCATCATCGTACAAGGGTATGCTGCTGGCCGCTGCGTCAAATGGAGATAGCCTTTCGTATGCTGTCGATCACAATGGCGCCCCCACGCACGGCTCGGTAGCATTTAACAACAATGCTTTTGTTTACTCCCCAACATCTGGCCATATCACGCAGGATGATAGCTTCACCGTAGACATCACAGACAATATTACCCACAGCATGAGCACTCATACAATGACGGTGCACCCTGTTTAATTATGAATTGCACAATTTGCCGGATAGTTAGCTTTTGTTAGTCTTTGCATCGACCCTGTCAATTAATGCAAAGGCGTGGCAGTCCTTGGGCCTACTTGTTTTTCGTTATAGGGGGATTGTACGCCAAGGTCGGACATCCAAGCGACAACGGCTTGCTGCCGCCTCGTGACAACCGAACTTCCGGTCATCGATTTGCTGTTGATCATCTTTGCCGGCAGCCGATGATCAGGCCGCGAGCACCGGCGACGACAAACAAGACGCTCTGCGGTTACGGCCCAACGTATGGAGTCCATCGCACTCCTCCCGCGGCGACTCTGGTCGGCGATAGCACTGGCGGCCGGATTCGGACCATAGCATCACGACGCCATTCTCCGCCCCGTGACCGGCACCCTGTCGGTTGCCAGAAGCGCCTGAAGTATGCTCGGCTCGCACCTGCTCTGGTGGAGTTCCGAGCGGCTCGATGTGGCATAACGCCGCTGCCGCGCGACATAGCCGCGAAGCAGCATAATGAGGACCCTTTGGTGATTCGCTCACCCTTCATCACCCTGTGTCACGGAAAACGGGTGGACAGATGAGGCAGAGCCTGACATCGGGGAACGGCTATGGGTTAGCTCAGGGGGGCGATGCAAAAAGCGGGTAACGCGAATCGACGCCAGGTCCCTTTTTCTGGTCACTGATGATTCCTGGAAAGCGCTCGCTGGGTTCGTGGCACATCCCAAGGGATCACTACCGCGAATCTGGCGGCCTTGCAGAGCTGGCCTCCCGTGCCGTGCCCGAAAGTCCGGACGATGCGAATTTGGCACCCGGGTCGGCGATGGCAATTGGCGGGCTTATCGTGACAGGCCGGGGGGTGGACAGGTGTGCGCTACGTCTTGGACCATGGGTCAGTCGGGGGCTCGGGCCGGCAACCTGCGCCCCGCGCCGTGGTCAACCGATGTCCGCGAAAGGCAGGCGGTGAATGCAAATTTGAGCCGGCATCGGAGTGCTGGTCACTTCCAGTCACCTGGGCGCGCGGTCTTGGCCGTGCTCGGCGCCAGGGCGTCCGGTCCGATTGCTCGACGGCGCTGGCGGCAATCGGGGGATCGGCGGTGCCGAGCCCGGTTCGATGTCAGAATCGATCACATCGCAAAGGCACGCTTGCCCGGTTGAAATCAGCCGAGTTCGTTGCTAATTCGTTGCTGGAGGGCTTTATAGCCCTCGGCGCTTGGCTGGTCATTTCTGCTAAGTCCTTGGTGCGGGCGGGGGGACTCGAACCCCCACAGCCTTGCGGCTTCCAGATTTTAAGTCTGGTGCGTCTACCGGTTTCGCCACGCCCGCGCCGTCGCGACTATAATCCGCGCCGATCGGGAAACAAGCGGGTTGCGGGGGGGGATCGGCGATTGCTGCCGGCCCCTGATGCTGAACGCCGGCACCGCCGGACCCGGCTCAGGCGTTGACCGCGGCGGCAACGAACTCCGACACCGAACCATCGATCAGGCCGACCTGGCGGGTGACCTCGTTGGCGGCCGAGACCACGGTGTCGGCATCCTGCTCCGCCCGCTGGGCGTCGGCGATCAGGTCTTTCAGGGTCTGGGTGACGTCGCGGGTCGAACGGGCGCTTTCGCTCATGCTGCGCGAGATTTCCGAGGTGGTGGCGTTCTGCTGCTCGACCGCGGCGGCGATCGCGGCCGTGCTTTCGCTGATCTGGCCGATGGTGCCGGCGACGGTGTTGATCGCCGCCACCGAGGCGGCGGTGTCGCGCTGAATGTCGTCGATCTGCTGGCCGATGGTCTGGGTGGCCTCGGCGGTCTGGCGGGCCAGCGCCTTGACCTCGGTGGCCACCACGGCGAAACCCTTGCCGGCTTCTCCCGCCCGCGCCGCCTCGATCGTGGCATTGAGGGCCAGCAGGTTGGTCTGGCTGGCGATCGAGCGGATCAGCTTGACCACGTCGTCGATCTTGCCGACCGTGTCCGCCAGTTCCCGGATTTTCTGGCTCGCGGCATCGGCCTGGCTGGCGGCGTTGGCGGTTCCCGACGAGGTTTCGCTGGTGCGGCGGCCGATCTCGGCCACCGAGGCCGACAACTCCTCGGCGGCCGCGGCCACGGTCTGCACCGAGGCCGAGGTCTGTTCGGCCGCGCTGCTGATGGTGGCGATGCGACGGCTGATCCCGGACGACACCCCCGACATCGAGCGCGCGGTATCCAGCAGCGAGTCGCCAGCGGTCTTGAGACTCCGGATGACACCGGTGATGGTCTCGCGAAAGCGGCGCGAGGCGCCGCCGAGGGCCTGGCTGCGTGCCACTTCGGCCTGGGCCTGGGCCTGCTCGGCCTGCCGGGCCTGCGCCAGGTCCATCGCCTGCTTCTGCATCTCCCGAATTGCCGCCGTAACCTCGCCCAGTTCGTCGGCAACCCGGTAGTCAAGGATCACCGGTTGACGGCCGCCGGCGTGGATCTGCTCGATCGCCCGGGCCGCGCTCGCCAGCGGCCGGGTGATCGAGAGCGAAACCCGGATCGCAATCCAGACGCCGCCGGCCAGCGCCAGCAAACCAACCCCGACCAACAACCCGACCGCCTGCGCACTGGTCCGCCCGCTGCCCTCGACCACCCCGACCTTGATCGCCTCCAGGCGGTCGGAAACCTGATCCTGCCGGCTTTCAAGATCATCGAAGGCCTGCTGGAAGGCGGCGATCTGCTGCCGCGCCGCCGCCGGGTTGGCTGGGGCGCCGGCGACGATCCGCTCGGCGGCATCGATATAGCCCTCCAGCGCCGGTCCGATCGCCTCGAGACTCCGGCGCACCTCGGCATCGAGCGGCAGGGCGCGGTTGGCCTTCAGCGCCTCGCGAAAGCGCTGGGCATGCTTCTTGACGTCGGCGGCAAGCTCAGAGCCCTTGACCATGTCGCCCCCGGCGCCGCTCAGCAGGGCGGCCATGACATCGGCCCGGAGCGCGTCATGCATCATGTCGCCGTTCATGTGATTGAGCTGGGCGTCGGAAATAATCAGCTCCTGCCGTCCGGCCTCCATCGAGGTCGAGAGCCCGAAAGCACCAATCCCGCTTACGACCAGGATCGCCAAAGTCAGGCAGATCGAGAGCAAAGACAGCCGCTGCCGAACGGTAAAATTTATCATAATAATGATCTCCCATCAGTCTTCTTGCGCAGCCGCCGCCGCAGCGCCATGGGAGATAGCGCTGGCGCACAAAATGGCAATGTCGCAGAAGACACACCTCAGGGTAGATCTGGCCTTTTTTTGCCTCGGCCGGGATGGCGGCCCCGAACCGGCGACAGCGCGGGAAAGTCCAACCGGACCAGGGTGCCCTGGTCCCGCGCGCTGGCGATGTCGAACACGCCACCCTGGATTTCGATCAGCCGCTTGGCCAGCGGCAGACCCAAACCGGCACCGCCATAGAGCTTGTTGAGACCGGAGCTGACCTGGGCGAAGGGTGTGATCGCCAGCGACAGCTCCTCCTCATTCATGCCGATGCCGGTGTCGGCGATGGTCAGCGCCACCCGTTCGGGATCGGGACTGCCGACCCCGATCTCGATCCGGGCCCCCGCGGCGGAAAACTTGATGCTGTTCGAGACGATATTGAGGATCGCCTGCCGGGTCTTGGCCGGGTCGGCCTCAATGAGGTCGGGGCCGGCCGTGGTGGTGACGATCTCGACGCCCCTGGCCGCCCGCGCCGGTTCCAACTCGCGGGCGCAGTCCGCGACCAGTTTGCCCAGTGCGACCGGTTCCAGCGCCAGGGAGACCGGGCCGTTCTCCACCGCCGAGAGATCGAGGACGGCGTCGACGATGGCGAGCAGGTGATGTCCCGCCTCGTGAATGATGCGAAGATGATCCATCGCCTTTTCGTCGAGCCGGGAGTTCGGCGCGTCGATCAGCAGCCCCGAAAAGCCGATCACCGAATTGAGCGGCGTCCGCAATTCATGATTCATGTTGGCGATGAAGTCGCTCTTGACCCGCTCCGAAGCCTCGGCCTTGGTCTTGGCCGCGGTCAGCGCCTCGGCCTGATCGCGGAGGTCCTGGGCCTGCCGGCGGATCACCGACAGCCGCCGATAGGACAGAGACGAGGAGGCCAGCATCAGCAGCGACAGGATGATGGTCACGCCGGCGATGGTCGCCGTTTCCTCGTGCCAGGGCGCCAGCACGTCGGCTTCGGTCAGCCCGACATTGACCACGATCGGAAAGCCGGCGATCTTGCGGTAGCTGAGATACTTGGCAACCCCGTCGACCGCTTCTTCCGAGGCAATGTAGGTCGAGCCATACGGCTCCCGCTCGGCCAGAGCCAGAATCCGTCTGTAACCGGCGGTAAGCACCCGTGCGCCGAAAGTGAAGGTATCGCCGCGCATGCGGGCGATGACCGTGCCGTCGGTGCCGAGAAGATTGATCACGCCGTTGCGCCGGAGCGGCACCGCCAGATAGGGCCGCAGAAAATGTTCGGGATTGACCGACATGCCAACCATGCCCTGAAAGCGATGGTCGGCATCCCAGACGCCGCGGGCAATGATCACCGCCGTCCGGTTGGTGACCCGGCTCAGCACCGGCGAGACGATCATCGGAACGTCGGCCCCGGAGTCGCGCAGGCGGATGAACCAGCTGCGGTCGGCGACGTTAATGGTGCCGGAAACGGCCGAGGCCGTGGCCATCAGGAGAGCGCCGGTGGAATCATAAAGCGAGACGTTGTCAACGATGTCGGTCAGGTTGCTGGCCTGAATCAGTTTGGTGATCAGGTGCCGGGTCGGCTCCCCCGCCCCTTCGAACCGGGCGACCAGCAAGATCTGATCCAGGCAGAACAGGGTCTGGGTAATGTTGCTGCCGACCGAAGCGGTGACATTGGAGGTTTCGTTCAAGGAGCGGGCGACATAGCCCTCCTTGTCGCTGATGCGGTCCAGCACCAGGGCCGCCCAGACCAGGGCAACGACCAGACACGAGGAGATCAGGGTCAGATGATCGTTGAGCCAGCGCCATCCTCTCTGGGGTCGCGTTGCCCGCGTTGCCATCGGAAAAACTCTCCTGAGTGATGACCAGCGGGATCACTCCCGGGCTGCCGATCGGGCCGTCAGGATTATTGTGGCGTCTTTCCGGACTGTCAACGACCGGGCAGGCGGTTACAGGCGCTTGATCTCGATATTGTACTTGCGCAGGGCGTAGCCAAGCTGGCGGGGCGTGAGATCGAGCAGGCGCGCGGCCTTGGCCTGGACCCAGCCGGCCTTCTCCATGGCCCGGATCAGGCGCTGGCGCTGGGGCAGCGCCAGGCCGGTGCTGAGATCGTCGGCATCCTCGTCGAACTCGTCGTCGAAGCCGTCGAACCCCGAATCGGGCTCGGGCGGACTGGCCGGACGGGACAGCGGGACGGGCGGCAATGGCGGCGCCTCGGGGGCCACCGCCCGGGCGAGATCGGCGGCCATCGGCGTGGCCATCGAGGGCACCCACAGCACCCGGGACAGACAGTGTCCGGTCTGGCAGGCGAGATCGGCCTCTTCGATCAGGTCACCGCGGGTCATGGTCGCGGCACGGTTGACGCAGTTTTCCAGTTCGCGGACGTTGCCGGGGAACTTGCAGGTGGTGAGGATGTGCATCGCGCCCGCGGCGAACGCCAGCGAGCGCTCGTTCTCCTCGTTGAAGCGCTTGAGGAAAGCATCGGCGAGCAACGGAATATCCTCGCGGCGGTCGCGCAGCGACGGCACGAAGATCGGCACGACGTTGATCCGATAATAAAGGTCGCCGCGGAAGCGGCCCTGGGCCACCGCCTCCTCAAGATTGCGGTTGGTGGCGCAGAGCAGGCGAACCTTGACCTTGACCGTCTTGGCGCCGCCGACCCGCTCGAACTCGCCCTCCTGGAGCACGCGCAGCAGCTTGGCCTGGAACGGCAGCGAAATCTCACCGATCTCGTCGAGAAAAAGGGTGCCGTTGTGGGCCAGTTCGAAGCGGCCCTTGCGGTCCTGGGTCGCGCCGGTGAAGGCGCCCTTTTCGTGACCGAAGAGTTCGCTTTCCAGCAGCCCCTCGGGCAGCGCCGCGCAGTTGACCCGGATGAACGGCCCGTCCTTGACCTTGCTGAGAGTGTGGATGGCCCGGGCGATCAGTTCCTTGCCGGTGCCCGACTCGCCGCGGATCATCACCGTCGAGCGGGTGGGCGCGACCTGGCCGACCTGGGCATAAAGTTCGCGCATCGGCCGGCTGCCGCCGGTCATCTCCTGCATTTGGCAACGCCGGCCGCTGCCGGCCGGAATGGCGGCGCGCGCCGCTTCCTGGCGCCGGCACGAGGCGTCCATCAGCAGCTTGCGGTCCTTGGCGATGTGGTCGTGCAGCTTGAGCGTCTGGCCGATCAGATTAGCCACCATCACCAGCAGCCGGACGTCGGATTCGAAGTTGATGCGGTCGCCGGCGCCCCAGATGCGGTCGATCATCAGCACGCCGAACGGCTTGCCCACCGTCTTCAGCGGCACCGCGATCAGCGACACCCGCTCGCCTTCGGCCAGGGTGTAGAGCGCGGCGTGACCGGCCAGCGCCGGTTCAGCGGTAACGTTCTGCACAACATAGGGCATGGCCGAGGCCAGCGTGCTGCGGGCGATGCCCATCGGCAGCTTGGCCGCGCCCTTGCGCACCGCTTCGGTGGAGAGGCCGGCGGCGGCGATCACCGCCAGCTTGCCGTCGTCGCCCTTCACGGCGATGGTGCCGCGGCGCATCTGAAGGTAGGAGGCCAGCAAATTGAGGATATCGAGCAGCGTCCGCTCCAGATCGAGCGAGGAGCTGAGCATCTTGCTGATCTCATAGAGACTGATCAGAGACAGGGTGGTGCTGTTGGCCGCAATGGTGCCGTTCATGGTTGCTGCTTCCTGGTCGGTGCCGTGCCCTAACCATCAAGCGGATGATCCGCCGTCACCCGGTTAAGTGCAGATTCCGTGCCATCTCCGGACACGGCTGGGCTGCGCCGGTCCCGTGGCCCCGGCCGTGGGGTGAACGGCCCGGCGCCAACCAGATTTGGTGTCCGCATCCGCCCTTGGCCAGGGGCGGGCCGCGGGTGCCGCCGCACCCCCTATGGTGCAGTGCAGTAAGAACCGCCGCATTTCTGGGCAACCCGCCTGGAATCGGGCCGATGCCCTCATGAAACCGACACCGGACCCAACAGGCCGCGGCGTCCGGACGCCCTCTGGACCCTTGCGTCGCGGCGACGGACGGTCTAAGAGCGCGAGCCAGCAGGCCGGTGCTGCCGGCCCGCTCTTCGCAGCCAGAGAAAGACACGTCCGGTGAAGCCCTCGCTCCGCCGCTTGTTCACCAACGGCAGCTACCTCTTTGGCGGCAGCGCCGCCGCCATGGTGCTCGCACTGCTCCAGACCCTGATTCTGGCACGCACGCTGGGGCCGGCTGAGTTCGGCATCTGGAGCGGCGTGCAGGCTTACGTGCTGGTCGCCTATTCTTTATGCACCTTCCGCACATCCGAACCGGTGACCCGCTATCTCGTCGAGTTTCGCGACCGCGACGACCAGGGGTTGATGGCCCTGCTGCTCGGCTCGGCCCTGGCCACCGAAACCGTGACCCGGGTGCTGGCTCTGGTGGTGATCGCGCTGTCGGTGCCCTGGCTGGCCGGCGAACTGCCGGGCGGCATGGCGGCGGTTCCGCTCTATATGCTGATCGGAACCATGCAGGTGTGCGCGGTTTTTGATCAGGTGTGGTTCAGCGTCGCCCGCGACCTTGGCCGCTACCGCGCCATCGCCGTGCTCAACACCGCCTTTCCCCTGATGCGAGTCGGCGGACTGGGGCTGCTGCTGGCGCTCGGACAGCTCAGCCTGTTCAGCGCCGGCTGGCTGATGGCGATTTCCGGAGCGCTGCAGGCGGTGATCACCGGCGGCTGCCTTTTCGCCGCGATGGCCGAGGGCTATGGCCTCCGCCTGCCGGCGCTGGCCGGGGCCGGGCTGCTGCGCCGACGGCACGAGCTTGACGCCTTCTGGGGCTTCATGGGCGCAACCTTCCTCTGGAGCATCTGTTCCTCGGCGATCAAGGAGGCCGACACTCTGGTGCTGGGCTTCTTCCGCCCGGCCGAGGAGGTTGGCTGGTACCGGCTGGCCAAGAGTCTGGCCGCCACCGTGATGCGGGTCGGCGAGATGCTGTCCCAGGTGATCTACCAGGATTTCAGCGAACTGGTGGTCCGGCGCGATCTGGCCGAGGTCCGGCGCCGGGTGCTGGTGTTGTGCCGGACCTGGCTGCCGGTGGTCTCGGTCGGCACGCTGGTCGGCATTCTGGTCGCCCGGCCGATGATCGTGCTGGTGTTCGGCGCCGCCTTCGAGCCCAGCGTGCTGCCGTTCCAGATGCTGCTGCTGGCCAGCGGCTTCGTGACCATGGTGTTCTGGGTGCGGCCGATCGTGCTGGCGCTGGAACTCTACTGGTACAATTTCCGCATCACCGTGGTGCAGGGCCTGCTGCTGCTGCCGCTCAACGTCGTGATGTGTCAGGCCTACGGCATGCTCGGCGCCACCGCGACCCTGGCCCTGGCCTGGATTGCCGGCTATGCCGCGCTGTTGTGGCCGGCGGCCCGGCGTCTGTCCGCAGAAGCCTGCCGCGCCGCCGATGGCAAGCCCGGATAGACTGGCACGACTCGGGCAGCACCCGGCGCCGACGACCACACTGTCCTTGCAATGTCTTGAAATTTGGTCCACAAACGGGGCGGGCTTCTGGGGATTGACCAAGCCTAAGCCTTTGGGTTCGTTGAATAGATCGGAGTTCTTGGCCGGGACCGACCCGGGTGCGAGTCCGGTCGTCCGACCAACCGCCGCGGCGCCCCGCCGGGAGCGCCGCCGCCCCTGACGCCGAGGAACCGGGAGACGACGACGCCATGGCCGACGCCAGTTACATCCGTGCCGACGAAGACGACGACGACGACGAGGGCGACGAGCAACCGGCGGCGGGCAAACGCGAGAAGGCCCGGAAAGTCGTCCCCTTCAAGACCGTGCAGCAAAACCTGTTCAAGGCCCGCACGGTGCTGATCTTCGGTGAGGTCAGCATGAAGCTGGCCCGCGAGGTTTCGGCCGAATTGCTGGCCCTTGCCGTCGAGAGCGACGAGCCGATTCGCCTCGTGATCAACTCGCCCGGCGGCCACGTCGAGGCCGGCGACACCATTCACGACATGATCCGCTTCATCAAGCCCGAGGTCTCGGTGCTCGGCACCGGTTGGGTGGCCAGCGCCGGCGCCCACATCTTCCTCGGCGTGAAGCGGGAAAACCGCTACTGCCTGCCCAACACCCGCTTCCTTATTCACCAGCCGATGGGCGGCACCGGCGGCAAGGCCACCGACATCGCGATCGAGGCCAAGGAAATCATCCGGATGCGCCAGCGGCTCAACCGGATCATCGCCGCCGAGACCGGCCAGCCCCTGGAGAAGGTCGAGCGCGACACCGACCGCAATTTCTGGATGACCGCCGAGGAAGCCCGCGACTATGGGCTGGTCACCCACATCATCGAAACCCAGGACCAACTGAAGTAACGGCCCCGGACCGGAGGCGCCGGGGGGCAAATCCCCCCCCCGGCGCCCGGCGCCCCTTCAGCGCGCCAACGCCCGCGCCGTGATCGCATCCAGCCTCGCCAGCACCGCGGTATCCCGCTGTTCCAGGGCGGTGACCAGAGCGTTGTCGAGGGCGGTCTGGCAGCCCTGGCCACAACTCCGGGTCCGCACCCTGAGCAGCGGCGCCACCCGCCGGACCAGCGCCCGGGCACGATCGGCGTTGTCGTGCAGCACCTTGATGATCGCGTCGACGGTGACGTGATCGTGGTCGGGGTGCCAGCAATCATAGTCGGTGACCATGGCCACCGTGGCGTAGCACAATTCGGCCTCGCGGGCGAGTTTAGCTTCGGGCATGTTGGTCATGCCGATGACGTCGCAGCCCCAGGACTGATAGAGCTGGGATTCGGCCTTGGTCGAGAACTGCGGCCCCTCCATCACCATGTAGGTGCCGCCGCGCTGATGCTTGATGTCGAGTTCCTTCAGCGCGAACTCGAGCGCGTCGCCGAGGCGGCCGCACACCGGATGGCCGAAGCCGACATGGGCGACCATGCCGGTGGTGAAGAACGACTTGGCGCGGGCAAAGGTGCGATCGATGAACTGATCGACGACCACGAAAGTTCCGGGGGGCAGATGGTCCTTCAGGGACCCGACCGCCGACAGCGACAGGATCTCGGTCACCCCGGCCCGTTTCAGGGCGTCGATGTTGGCCCGGTAGTTGATTTCCGAGGGCGGCACCCGGTGGCCGCGGCCGTGGCGGGGCAGAAACACCAGCGGCTGGCCGTCGAGTTCGCCGAACAGCAACTCGTCGGACGGCGTGCCGAAGGGCGAGGCCACCGGCCGCCACTGCTTCTTGACCAGACCGTCGATATCATAAAGACCGCTGCCGCCGATAATGCCCAGGATGGGCGGCGTGCCCGGCGCGTGCCCCTGATGTCCCATGCTCCGTCCTCTCGCAATGCCGCGCCAGACCAGATCTGGCCCCGGCAATGATAGCCGACGACCGGCCGCCGCCGACAGCGGGAAAATCGGCCCGATCCCGCCGCCGCGGCCGCAGGCCGCACCGGGCGGCGACGAGAAGTTTGACAGAAAACCGCAAGAGGATTAGAGTTTTTCCAGTGTTTGGGCCTGCCGCCATGGTCTCCGGCAGGTTCGTGAGGATCATTCGAGGCGTCCACTGGGCAAGGGCCGGTTCGTTGGTTATGGTGCAGCGCCGCATGGCGCTTTTGATCCCGTTTTTGATTATCCTGCTTTCGCTGCTTCCGGCGCGTCTGCGCGCCGAGGACGGCGCGCTCGAGCAGTTCAACAAGGCGATGTATGATTTTAATCAGAAATACTACGCCCCGTCCGGCAGCAGCGCGACGCAGTTCTTTTCCGACACCGTGCCCGAGGGCGTGCGCCGGGGCGTAACCAATTTCTTCGCCAATCTCGGGGAACCGGTGGTGGCGTTCAGCAGCCTCGCCCAGGGCGATGTCGACAATGCCGGCATCGCCGCCCGCCGCTTTTTCTACAATCTGATCTACGGCTATGGCGGCGTCCTTGACCGCGCCACCGAACTCGGGGTCAAGAGCGAACCGCGCGATATGGGGCAGGCGGTGTGCACCGCCGGCCTTCCCGATGGCCCCTATCTGGTACTGCCGTTCTACGGGCCGTCGTCGGTGGGGGATTTCTTCGGCTCGGCATTGCCGGTGCTGGCCGGCTATGTGGCGCTGGGCGAAGCGTTCTGGCTCTATCGCGCCAGCAGCCGGGTCGCCGCCACCATGGCCGGACCGGAGGGGACGACCGGCGCCGCCCCCAGCCCCGAGGCCAGCATCGCCGAAGCCGCCCGCCTCGAAGAGACCTACCGGCTCGACAAGGAACGCTATCTCGCCGCCCGCGAAGCCGCCTGCGCCAAGCGGCCGGCGCCAAGCGCCGAACCGGCGCCAGCGCCGGGCAGCACCGCGACCCCGGCCGCGCCGGCCGGCGAGGCCGACGCCCAGCTGGCCAGCGTGCCGCGCTGAGCCGGGCCGCCGGGCGCTCAAGCGCCGTCGGGCGTTTCGAAATCGGGCGCCGAAGCCGGTGCGCGCCGCCGGTCCCGTCGGTGTCGGCGCGCGCCGCCGCATAGTGTCTCCATTGAGATCGATGCGATGGGCGTTGTGGACGAGCCGGTCGAGGATGGTATCGGCCCCGGGGAGCACGAGGTCTTCGAGCAGTCGCGACGAGCGGGTTTAGTGGACGGAGAGAATGCGGCGGCATGCGGCGTGGCCGAAGGCGCAACCGGAAGAGCCGGCGGCATGGAACGCGCGCATCCCTGATGACCAAGTGGCTGCTTTGCGACGCATGGCAGGGGTCTTTCGCGATGCTGAAGGTGTCCGTCGTGCCGGACTCGATGCCGACGCCGGCGACATTATCGGACGCGGCCCGCGGAAGACTATCGCCGACGAACGGAATATCGGCCGGATCGAAACACTTTTATCCGCCCAGGAAAGATGACGACATGTATCAATTGGACCTCCTCAAGCGACCGAGTGGCCGTACCGCCATGTTGATGGCTTCCGGGTTCACGTTCGACCTTGAAGCACCCTGCGCCGACGGCATGCCGATCACCGATGTCGCCCGGGCGCTGGCCTATCAGCCCAGGTGGGCTGGCGCCACCCGCGAGTTTTATTCCGTTGCCGAACACAGCGTCATGGTCTCCCGGCTGGTCCCGCCGGAATTTGCCCTTGATGGCTTATGCCACGATCTCGAGGAGGCGATTAGCGGAGACATTGCTTCGTGCGTTAAGGTTTTGATTGGGCGCGATCATCTGAAAACCCGGTTCGGCCCGATCAAGCAGGCGCTTGCCGAGCGCTTCGGCTTCCGCATGGATGGCATCGACGTCAAACGTGCCGACCTCGTGTGCATGGCGACCGAGTTGAGAGACTTGCTTCCGCCAGCATGGTTGGACTTCGGCCACCTACCCCCGCCCCATCCCGATAAGATTATTCCCGTCGGTCCCGAACGGGCTTATTCACTCTTTTTGGACCGGTACGAAAACCTAAAGCACCTCGCCCAGCCGGCAGAAGCCCCCCGCCAGCAGAGAAAGCGAAAAACAAAAAAATAGCATCTCGACTATTTGCCACATGGCGCGCGACTCTCAGCGTCATCGCGTAAGGACCCAAAGACAGGTCCGGGAGCAATGCCTTGAGTTTCGAGAAGGCCAGCGATCTAGGTGTTCCTAAACATCTGGCGCTGGCGATGATCGCCCAGGGTCCTCTGCGGGTCGAGGCGAGGGCCGGGGGCGTGAAGGTCCGCTGCGTGGTGACCAACCTGACCGCCCGATGAATAGGGCGGGATAAAAGAACCCTGCCGTGAGGAAACGCGGCAGGGTCTTCGCCCGCGAAGCTAAGGCTTAGGCCGGGTAGGTCGCGAACTGGATACCTGCCATTTGTTGCGTGATGCGCACCACCTGGCAGCTGTAGCCGAATTCGTTGTCGTACCACACGTACAGCACGACATTGCGGCCATTGGCGATTGTGGCCTGCGAATCCACCACGCCGGCGTGGCGCGAACCGACCAGATCGCTCGATACGATTTCCGTCGAGGCGGTGTAGTCGATCTGCTCCTGCAGTTCCGGGCTCAGGGCGCAGTCGCGCAAATAGGTGTTGATGTCTTCCTTGGTGGTCGGCTTGACCAGCGTGAGATTCAGAATGGCCATGCTCACGTTCGGCGTGGGGACGCGGATGGCATTGCCGGTCAGTTTGCCGGCCAGTTCCGGCAGCGCCTTGGCAACCGCCTTGGCCGCGCCGGTTTCGGTAATCACCATGTTGAGCGGCGCGCTGCGGCCGCGGCGGTCGGCCTTGTGATAGTTGTCAATGAGGTTCTGGTCGTTCGTATAGGAATGCACGGTTTCGACGTGGCCGTGCTCGATGCCGTACCCGTCGTTCACGACTTTGAGCACCGGCACGATGGCGTTGGTGGTGCAGCTTGCGGCAGACAGGATTTTGTCGCTGTCCGCAATGTCGCCGTTATTGATGCCATACACAATATTCTTGATCGCGCCTTTGCCCGGTGCGGTCAGCAGCACGCGCGCCACGCCGGGGCTTTGCAGGTGCAGCGACAGGCCAGCCTCGTCGCGCCAGGAGCCGGTGTTGTCGATCACGATGGCATTTCTGATGCCGTGCGCCGGGTAGTCGATCTTGTCCGGACCCTCGCCATAGATCACCTTGATGAAATTGCCGTTGGCGATAATGCCGCTGTGTTCGGTGTCTATGGTGATGGAGCCATTGAATGGGCCATGCACGGAATCGCGGCGCAACAGTGCGGCACGCTTTTCGAGGTCATTGCCCTTGCCCTTGCGGACCACGATGGCGCGCAGGCGCATTTTGTTTCCGTTGCCGGTACGCTCGATCAACAGGCGCGCAACCAGGCGGCCGATGCGTCCGAAACCATAGAGGACGATGTCGCGCGGCTCACTTAGCAGCGGTTCGGGTCGGCCTACGATGTCGGCCAGTTCCGCGCGGAGAAAATCTGCGACCGACACGCCTTCGCCCACTGCCAGCCATTTGTTCGTGAGGCGGCCCAGGTCTATGCGCGCCGGGGCGAGCTGCAGTGTTTCCATGGCTTCGACCAGCTTGAAACTATCCTGGATGGACAACTCCTCGCCCGTGTATTGACGCGCATAACGGTGCGTCTTGAGGATGTCCACGGTGGTCACGTTGTTGATCGGACGCCCGTAGATGCGCATCAGGATGCCGTTGTTGCGATACAGCCTGCCTATCATGGGCAGCATCAGTTCGGCCAGTTCCTGGCGCTGTATGTAGGATTGTAAAAGTTGGTCTGCCTGCACGTTGCTCATGTTTTTCACCTGTCCAAGAAAAAATCAAGATTGTGCATTGCGGATGGGGTGGAACGGCCTTCCACCCCGGATTATTCACCGGGTTTGGCGGGCACAGCCTATCACATTGAAACGGTGTAGATTCTGGTTGCTGACACCTGACCGACGCTATCGAGAAGCCATGCCCACCGGAGTTGAAGATACCCTGTTCCTGCCCGGCCTGTCACCCGTCGCCGGCAAGAGTCTGGATATCGACTTTGGCGACGGTGATGTCTCCCCGGACGGGCGGTCTTTTGGTGGTGCGGGAGTTTGACCGAAAGATCGGCTTAGCCGACGCCCTGGCCGCCCGCCTTCGCGATGAGCGTAATCCGGCCTTTGGTCGCCATAGCTGCACCGACAGGATCCGGTTCCGGTCGATGGGCGTCGCCGCCGGATACGCGGACGGGGATGACTGTGACCCATTGGGCCACGGCCCCCCTTGTTCACGATCGCCCTGGACCGCGCGCCGGCGAGTGGGGAAGCGCTGTGCTCACAGCCGCCCCCCCCCCGGTCGCTGACCGCGACGGGGGGGAACCCGATCCCATTCCGGGCAGACCAGCCTCAGCCCCGGCTGATGTCGGTCGGGTGCCAGACCACGCCGCGCGGACGCCGGGTCCGGCGGGCGCCATCACCGCCGGCGCCGTCGCCCTCGGGCCGTCGCAACCCGGTCCGGCCTTCCGCGAAGCCAATGCCCGCACAAGCCTCGATGAACGCTTTCAGCGCCGAACGGGCGTTGGCGTCCCGAATGCGCATGAAGTGCCGGGCCAGCACTAACGCCTCGCGCGAACGCAACTGGGGGTCCCCGGGTTCGCCGGCCGGCGACAGCGACTCTGAATCGGTCGGCGTCTCGGACGGCTTGCCGCCATCGAGATCGGAAAACAGGGCCGAGACCGGCACATTGAGGTATCTGGCCAACAGAAACAGCTTGCTGGCGGAAATCCGGTTGACGCCCCGCTCATACTTTTGCAACTGCTGGAACGTCAAGCCGATGGTCGCCGCGAGGTCGCTCTGGCTCAAACCTGCGAGCATGCGCAACTCACGCAACCGTTGTCCGACGAGAACATCAACCTCATTTGTGCTCTCGCCTTTTCCCCGCGTTCTCCTTTTCACGGAACAATTCCTTCGCCTTGCAAATTCAAAAAGAAACGGCAAGCCCCGCTCCCCCAAAGCGGACAGGTTCGCCCCGGCGCCCCGCAAAGATGCCGCCACCCGATTGTTAACCAATGTCTCTTGTATATTGGTTAACGGCCCAGAACGGCATTCCCCCTTGTTGCCGCCTTGGCCTCGATCTGAGAGCCACCCCACGCTTCGCTAGGCTAACACCACCGTCACCGAGCAGTGCTGCCAATTGCACAAGTGCCAACAAAGGTCAAGGGCCAAATAGTTGACTAAGACTTCTGTCGTAGGCGAGAAATTGCCTCCCGATAGGCCTGGAACAGATCAAAAACATTAATCAGGATCATCGGCAATAAATGAGTACGCGCATCCCGGGCATTCAACAGAGTGGCTATAATAATGGCGGTCCGCCTGAACAACGGCCGACCATTAGAATGAAAAATATCCAAATATTGCTGCGGCGGGCCAACTCGAACCTTATTTGGCCCGACAGGCCATTGCGGTTCGCCCCCGGACAACCCAGGGTGAATATTTGATGGTCTGTAATCCGCTTCTTTTCTCCCGATTGGTGACATGATGACCGAAAGATAACGTTATTGATAGCGTATAACTCAAATAAATTTATCCTTTTTGAGCGTGGCGGGACCAGGAGAAACCTGCCGCGGGAAGGCGACCGCGCCAATCTGCGCCAGCCGATGGCTTTGGCGACCCCGGTCGGGCGGGCGGCCATCAAGGCGCGAGGACGGCCCCCGCGGAACTTCTCGTCATGCGGGTTCTTCGGCGTCGACTCCCGAAACAAGGCCACTTTGGAACGATTAACTGGCATGATTCTCCCTCTTCGGTGGCAATTCCGTTGCGCCATAGGGTTTATACCGTATGGCGGTTGGCGTCAGCATGGCATAGGGTCGAAGGTGTAACGGTTTCGAGATCAAGGATCTGACGGGACCGGAGCCCGGCTTGGCACCGGACACCCGTTCCAGGGAAGTGCGATCGGCGATCATGGTCACAGTCTTGATAACGGCCATGTGCGTGCTGCTGCTCGTCGGCCCCGCCGTCGTCCGCGCCGAACCGCTGGTTCAGGTCGCCGAAGGCCACGGCAAGCCGAAGCCCAAAAGCAAGGACAAAGACAAAGGCGGACACGGGGAAAAAAAGCCGGAAGGCTCTCCGGAAGGGGAGGCAAAACACGAGGCAAAAAAGCCCGAAAAACCAAAACCAAAGAAGCCGGACAAAACAAAAAATTGCCAGTGGGACGAGGACATTAACGTCGAGATCGACAACAAGTATCTAAAGCTGACTCAGATGTCCCTGAAGAACGTCATGAGGGGCGGCGAATCCGAGCAGAATGGCTACAATGTCTATGCCGACACCGACAAGCTGGTGCTGAAGATCAGAGCGCCCGACGGCAACTGGTATCTGGCCAACATGACCCGGCTCGGGGATCTCGACGAGGGATGCGTTTTTTACATGGTTGGCGAGCCCCGGCAGGTTGACGGCGAACCGCCCCTCTATTAGCCGCGCCGCCACCGCGACGATCGCGACTCGAGTTTCCACTTGCCGCGGCCCTTGGTTTCGGTTCTTTACATGGCCGAGCACGGATCAAGCTGCTAAGGTGCCGTCATGTTCACCGGAATCGTCACCCACATCGGCCGGGTCGCCGCCATCGAGCGCTCGGGCGACACCCGTTTCACCATCGCCTGCGACCTCGAGGTCGCGGCACTGCCGCTGGGCGCCTCGATCGCCAACAACGGCGTCTGCCTGACGGTGGTTGCCCGGGAGCCCGGCTGGTTCGCGGTCCAGGCGTCCGATGAGACCCTGGCCTGCACGACTCTGGGCGGCTGGCAGCCGGGGACGCCGGTCAATCTGGAGCGCTCGCTCCGGCTCGGCGACGAGCTGGGCGGCCATCTGGTCTTCGGCCATGTCGATGGGGTCGCCACTGTGGTATCGATCACCCCCGCGGGCGAAAGCCGGCGCTTCGAGTTCGAGGCCCCGGCGGCGCTGGCGCGATTTATCGCCGTCAAGGGCAGCGTCGCCCTTGACGGCGTCTCTCTCACCGTCAATGAAGTGGCGGGGCGGCGCTTTTCCATCAACATCATTCCCCATACCCAGCAATGCACGACGTTCGGCACCATGAAACCGGGACAGACGGTCAATCTCGAGGCGGACATGCTGGCGCGCTATGTGGCGCGCCTCAGCGAACCGGTGTGAGCACCGGCCTGCTGGGCGCCCTCGCGTCCGCCGAGGAGATCATCGAGGAGGCCCGCCAGGGCCGGATGGTGATCCTGGTCGATGACGAGGACCGCGAGAACGAGGGCGACCTCGTGATCCCGGCCGACGCCGCCGCTCCCGCCGCGATCAACTTCATGATCCGCTTCGGCCGCGGGCTGGTCTGTCTTGCCCTGAGCAAGGACCGGGTCGAGCGGCTCAATCTGCCGCTGATGACCCGGCACAACCAGACCCGGCATCAGACCGCCTTCACCACCTCGATCGAGGCCCGGGAGGGCGTGACCACCGGCATCTCGGCCGCCGACCGCGCCCGCACCGTGGCGGTGGCCATCGATCCCGAGAAGGGCGCCCACGACATCGTCAGTCCCGGCCACGTCTTTCCGCTGGTGGCACGGGACGGCGGCGTGCTGGTCCGGGCCGGCCATACCGAAGCGGCGGTCGACATCGCCCGCCTCGCCGGCCGGCGGCCGGCCGGGGTGATCTGCGAGATTCTCAACGAAGACGGCACCATGGCCCGGTTGCCCGACCTCGTGCCCTTCGCCCGGCATCACGGCCTCAGGATCGGCACCATCGCCGACCTGATCGCCTACCGCCGCCGCACCGAGACCCTGATCGAGCGCACGGTTGAAACCGAGATCGACAGCCGCTATGGCGGGCGCTGGCGGCTGGTCAGCTATGTCAACTCGATCACCGGCGCCGAGCATGTCGCGCTGGTCAAGGGTGAGGTTGGCGACGGCGCGCCGGTCCTGGTGCGCATGCACGCCCACGATCTGCTCGACGATGTCCTCGCCGAGTCGAGCGGCGGCCGGGCCGTCAACCTCCAGGCGGCAATGGCCACCATCGGCAGCGCCGGGCGCGGCGTCGTGGTGCTGCTGTGCGACCCGCCGGAGAAGTCGCTGGCCACCCGGCTCAAGGCCCGACTCTCGCCGACCGCCACCGACGATGGCCAATTGCGCGACTACGGCGTCGGCGCTCAGATCCTGCTGGACCTCGGGGTCCGGCACATGGTTCTGCTGTCCAACCACCGCAAGACCATCGTCGGCCTCGAAGGCTATGGCCTGACTGTGGTCGACCACCAGCCGATCGCGGTCGACGCCGCGCTCGCGAGAACCCGGAAGGCCCCCGCCGATGGCTGATGCGCCTCACATCCTGATCGTCGAAGCCCGTTTTTACGAAGATCTCGCTGATGAGCTGGTCCGGGGCGCGGTCGCCGAGATCGACGCCGCCGGCGCCACCTACGAGCGCATTTCGGTGCCCGGCGCCTTCGAGATTCCGGCGGCGATCCGCTACGCCGTCAAGTCGATGGATTTTTATTCCGGGCGCCGCCGCTTCGACGGCTATGTCGCGCTCGGCTGCGTCATCCGCGGCGAAACCACCCACTATGATTATGTCTGCGGGGAAAGCGCCCGCGGCCTTCAGGAGCTGGCCCTGGCCTACACCCTCGCGGTCGGCTATGGCATCCTCACGGTCGAGAATCGCGAGCAGGCCTGGGCGCGCGCCGCGGTCAAGCACAAGAACAAGGGTGCCGCCGCGGCCCGCGCCTGCCTCGACATGCTGGAGCTGAAACGCCAGTTCCGCCTCTATCCGCGCTGACCTTCAGGACCTCATGACCAGCACCACCAAACCTGTCAGACGCCGCAACCGCACCGGTGGCGGCTCGGCCAAGGCGCGCCGCAGCGCCGCCCGGCTGGCCGCAGTGCAGGCGCTCTATCAGATCGAACTGGCCGGGGCCACCCCGGAGGCCGTGCTGTCGGAGTTTGTCAGGCACAGGCTCGGCCACGAAATCGACGGTATTTCCTATGTTGCCGCCGACCCGGTGCTGTTTGGCGCCATCGTTCGCGGCACCAGCGCCCGGCAGGCCGAACTCGACACCATGCTCTCGGCCGCGCTCGATGCCAAAATGCCGCTGGAGCGGCTGGAACTGCTGCTGCGGGCGATTCTGCGCGCCGGTGCCTTCGAGCTGCTCGGCCATGCCGAGGTTCACCCCCGCATCATCCTGACCGAATACATCGAGGTCACCAAAGCCTTCTACGCCGGCCGCGAGGCCGGGGTGATCAACGGTGTGCTCGACCACCTCGCTCACCGCCTCAGGCCCGACGAGCTGGATCAGCCGCCCGGTCCGGCGGACGCCGACAATGACCGCCCCTGAGCCGCCGCTGGGCGAATTCGCACGCATCGCCCGCTTTCTGGCCCCGCTCGCCGCCGGCTGTCCCGGCGCCTTCGGCCTCACCGACGACGCCGCGGTGCTGGCAGTGCCGGCGGGACAGCAGTTGGTGGTCACCACCGACGCCATGGTTGCGGACGTCCATTTCCTGGCCGACGACCCCCCGGCCGACATCGCGGCCAAGCTGCTGCGCACCAACCTCTCGGACCTCGCGGCGATGGGCGCGGCGCCGTTCGGCTACTCGCTGGTTCTGTCGCTGCCGCGGACCCAGAGCCAGGACTGGCTCGCCGGCTTCGCCGCCGGACTGGCCGCCGACCAGGAACAATACGGGATATCCCTGATTGGCGGCGATTGCGTGTCGACTCGGGGGCCGGTGACCCTGGCGATCTCGGCACTGGGGCTGGTGCCGGCCGGACAGGCGCTGAGACGGCGGGTGGCCGGGCCGGTTTGCCGACAGGCGCTGTTCGTCACCGGCACCATCGGCGACGCCGCGCTCGGCCTGAAATTCGTGCTGGGCGACCTCGACGCCGCCGCCGCGCCCGCCGCCGACCGCGCCGCCCTGATCGCCCGCCTGCGCCGGCCCGAGCCCCGCCTCGCCGCCGGTCAGGCGCTGCGGGCCATCGCCAGCGCTGCCCTCGATGTTTCCGACGGCCTGATCGCCGACCTCGGCCATCTCTGCGAAGTCAGCGGCTGCGCCGCCGTGATCGCGGCCGCCCGGGTGCCGCTGTCGGAACCGGCCCGGGCGCTGCTGGCGCGCCGGCCCGAATTGCTGGAGACCGTGCTCACCGGCGGCGATGATTACGAGTTGGCCTTCGCGGCGCCCGCCGCGGCCCGGCCGGCACTCGGCGCGCTGGCCGCCGGCCTCGGAGTCGCGATCACCGAAATCGGCCATCTTGAGACCGGCCCGGCCGGCCGCGTCGAGGTACGCGACGCGGCCGGCTCCCCGCTGGCGCTGGCCGGCCGCGGCTGGAGCCACTTTCCGGGATCATGAGCCTTTTCATCGCCCTGCCCGCCCTGTAGCTTCCAGCGATCGGGGACCGGGACAGTGAGGGAGCAGGGCCGGGGATGAAGGGGATCGCGCTGCTGATCGTCGGGGTGCTGCTGCTGCTGGGGGCGGCCGGGGGCGGCTATTACGCCTATACCAAATACTTCAACGCTTCGACCGAGCCCGAAAAGCCGGCCAAGCCGCCGCCGCCGCCGCCGCCGGTCTATGTCCGGATTCCACCGCTGGTGGTGCCGGTGGTCGGGGCCGAACGGGTCGAACAGGTGATCACGATGGTGGTCTCGCTGCTGGTCAAGGATCAGACCGCCGCCTCGACGATCTCCGAACGGATGGCCCGGGTCACCGATACCTTCATGACCTCGATCTATGCCGCGATCGATGAGGGCGAAATCCTCGATGGCAGCCTCGTGAAAATCACCGGTCTCAAGCAGCGGCTTCAGACCGTGAGCAACCAGCTTTTCGGCCCCGACGTGGTTAAAGAGGTGCTGGTTCAGACCGTGCTGCAGCGGCGGCTCTGACCGCCATACGCGCGCGCCCTCATGGATTCGGACCGGGAACGAGTCGGAATCGTTGCAATGTCGGGATCGCTCCGGCATGCTGCGATGACTCAATTCCCGGCCGGCCCCCCGTCCGTCGCGGCGGTGTGGCCGGTGAAGGGAAGGTTTAAAAAGGCAATTTGGGGGAATCGATGATCGTTGCATTTGTCTTCGTCATCCTCTGCGGCCTGCTGGCGGTGGCCTATGGCGCCTACGCAGGCAAGCAGGTGATGGCCGCAAGTGCCGGCACCGCGCGGATGCAGGAAATTTCCGGCGCGGTCCAGGAGGGTGCAAAGGCCTACCTGAACCGGCAGTACACCACCATCGGCATGGTCGGCGTCGTGATCGCCATCATTCTGGCGGCCACTCTGGGTCCGAAGACCGCGATCGGCTTCGTGCTCGGCGCGGTTCTGTCGGGTGCGACCGGCTTCATCGGCATGAACGTGTCGGTGCGGGCCAATGTTCGCGTCGCCGACGCCGCCACCCGCGGTCTGGCCCCGGCGCTGGATATCGCCTTCAAGTCGGGCGCCATCACCGGTCTGCTGGTGGTCGGTCTCGGCCTCTTGGGCGTCACCGGCTACTACGCCGTCCTTCTCAATGCCGGGGTTGAAACCCGCGGCATTCTCGAAGGTCTGGTCGCTCTCAGCTTCGGCGCTTCGCTGATCTCGATCTTCGCCCGTCTCGGCGGCGGCATCTTCACCAAGGGTGCGGACGTCGGCGCCGATCTCGTCGGCAAGGTCGAAGCCGGCATTCCCGAGGATGATCCCCGCAACCCGGCCGTGATCGCCGACAACGTTGGCGACAACGTCGGCGACTGCGCGGGCATGGCGGCGGACCTTTTCGAGACCTATGCCGTCACCATCGTCGCGACCATGCTGCTGGCCGCGATCTCCTTCACGGGCGAAGCCCAGTCGACCCTGATGTTCCTGCCGCTGCTGATCGCCGGCGTGTGCATCATCGGCTCGGTTGCCGGCACCTTCTTCGTGAAGCTCGGCGCCACCAACAACATCATGGGCGCTCTTTACAAGGGCCTGATCTACTCGGCCCTGATCTCGATCGTGCTGATCTTCGTGGCGATTGTGGCCCTGATCGGCCTCAAGGCCCCGATCACCACCGTCGGCGGCCTGACCTTCAACGGTATGTCGCTGTTCCTCTGCTCGATCATCGGTCTCGTCGTGACCGGTCTCCTGTGCTGGATCACCGAATACTACACCTCGACCGAGTTCCGTCCGGTCCGCAGCATCGCGCAGGCTTCGACCACCGGCCACGGCACCAACGTCATCCAGGGTCTTGCCGTTTCCATGGAAGCGTGCGCCCTGCCGGTGGTGGTGATCTCGGCCGCGATCATTGTCGCCTTCAACATCGCGGGCATCTTCGGCATCAGCATCGCCGCCACCTCGATGCTGGCTCTGGCCGGTATCGTCGTCGCGCTCGACGCCTATGGCCCGGTCACCGACAATGCCGGTGGCATTGCCGAAATGGCCGGCCTGCCCAAGGAAGTCCGCGTCACCACCGACGCCCTGGACGCCGTCGGCAACACCACCAAGGCCGTGACCAAGGGCTATGCCATTGGTTCCGCCGCGCTCGCCGCGCTGGTGCTGTTCGCCGCCTACATCCAGGACCTGCACCACTACTTCCCGCTGCTCAACGTCAAGTTCGAGCTGCAGGATCCCTACGTGGTGGTCGGTCTGTTCGTCGGCGGCATGCTGCCCTTCATGTTCGGCGCCATGGGCATGACCGCGGTTGGTCGTGCGGCTGGTTCCGTCGTGGTGGAAGTCCGCCGTCAGTTCCGGGAAATCCCGGGCATCATGGAAGGGACCGGCAAGCCCGATTACGGCAAGGCGGTTGACCTGCTGACCAAGGCCGCGATCAAGGAGATGATCATCCCCTCGATGCTGCCGGTGGCCGCTCCGGTGGTGCTGTTCTTCGTGGTCCGGGCTGCGTCCAACTCCACGGAGGCCTTCAGCGCGGTCGGCGCCATGCTGCTCGGCGTGATCGTGACCGGTCTCTTTGTCGCCATCTCGATGACCTCGGGCGGCGGCGCGTGGGACAACGCCAAGAAGTACATCGAGGAAGGCAACCACGGCGGCAAGGGCTCGGACGCCCATAAGGCGGCCGTGACCGGTGACACCGTCGGCGATCCCTACAAGGACACCGCCGGCCCGGCGGTCAACCCGATGATCAAGATCACCAACATCGTCGCGCTGCTGATGCTGGCCATTCTGGCCGCCCTGCACATCAGCTGATGATGAAGACCCGATCGCCGCGACGGTTCGCCGTCGCGGCCTTCGACCGGCAAGGGAGCCTTCGGGCTCCCTTGTTTTTTTGGCCACGGCCCGCGGCCCGCCGATGGTGTCGCCAGCGGGGCGCAAGAGGCTGGCTCGGTTGGCGGGCTTGGGGCATACTGGCCGCCGGTGCCGTCTTCCTGCTTTTGTGACCAAAAAACCTTGTCAGACCCAGAGACCGACCTTCCCCATCCGCCGGGTGCCGCGGCCGCAGGATCCGACCCGGACTCGGGCGTCGCGTATGGCCGCCCCGATTCACCATTCGATGAGATGGTCACCGGCCAGGGCCGGATGCGCCCGCACTGGAAACTGTTTCTCTCCAGCCTGGGTGCCCTTCACGCCGACCGCATGGCCGAACGCTGGGAGAGCGCGCGGCGGCTGCTGCGTCAGAACGGCGTCACCTACAACGTATACGGCGACCCGCAGGGCATCGAACGGCCGTGGCCGCTCGACCTCGTGCCACTGCTGGTGCCGGCCGAGGAGTGGCGGCAGATCGAAGCCGGGGTCAGCCAGCGCGCCCAACTGCTCAACGCCTTTCTCGCCGATCTCTATGGCCCGCAAGCCCTGATCCGCTCGGGCCGGCTTCCCGCCTCGCTGATCTACGCCGACCCCGGCTTCCGCCGCGCCTGTCATGGCCTGCCGGTGCCGGGCAACCAATACCTGCACTTTTATGCCGTGGATCTGGTGCGGGATTCCGACGGCAGCTGGTGGGTGCTGGGCGACCGCACCAATACCCCCTCCGGCGCCGGCTATGCCCTGGAAAACCGGGCGGTGCTCAGTCAGGTGCTGTCCGAGACCTACCGCTACTGTCAGGTCGAGCGGCTCAATCCCTTCTTCAATGCCTTCCGCGAGGCGCTGCTGGCACTGGCGCCCGGACGCAACCAGCCCCGGGTGGTGCTGCTCACCCCCGGCCCCTTCGCCGAAACCTATTTTGAGCATGCCTATCTCGCCCGCCACCTCGGGATCACCCTGGTCGAGGGCGAGGATCTGGCGGTGCGCGACCGCCGGGTCTTCCTCAAGACCCTCTCGGGGCTGGAACCGGTCGACGTCATCCTGCGCCGGCTCGACGATGATTTCTGCGACCCGCTGGAATTGCGGGCCGACAGCTCGCTCGGAGTCGCCGGCCTGCTCCAGGCGCTCCGCGCCGGCACGGTGGTGGTGGCCAACGCCATCGGCAGCGGCCTGATGGAATCGATGTCGTTCAAATCCTTCCTGCCCTCGCTCTGCCGCCACCTGCTGGGCGAGGAGCTGAAACTGCCCAGCGTGGCCAGCTGGTGGTGCGGCCAGGATGCCGAACTGGCCCACGTCCTCGACAATCTCGACCGGCTGGTGATCAAGGGCGCCAACCGCGACGTCGTGCTCGATCCGATCTTCGGCGCCGACCTCAGCGCCGCGCGCAAGGAGCTGCTGCGCCAGGCCCTGCGCCAGCGGCCCTGGGACTTCGTCGGCCAGGAACGCATCGTGCTGTCGACGGCGCCGGTCTGGCAGGGCACCGGCCTTCAGGCCCACCATGTCGTGATGCGGGTCTATGCTGCCGCGGTCGGTGGCGGCCGGTACAAGGTGATGCCCGGCGGCCTGACCCGGGTCGCCCCCGAGCCCGGGCGGCTGGTGGTCTCGATGCACAGCGGGGGCGGCAGCAAGGATACCTGGGTGCTGACCCCGCAGCGGCACCACGAGATCGTCGGGGTCCGCCAGCCGCCCCAACGCGATCTCCGCGCCGCCGCCGAGGCCCGGGCGATCGAGATTCGCGGCGAGCTGCGCACCGTCGGCGGCGATCTGCCCAGCCGGGTCGCCGACGGTCTGTTCTGGCTCGGCCGCTACGCCGAGCGTTGCGACAGTGCGGTGCGGCTGCTGCGCGGCAGCGCCAGCCGCCTCTTCGACAGCGGCGGCGTACCCGGCGCCAACGACGAACTCGACCCGCTGCTGCGGCTGCTGGTCTGGCACAATCTGATCCCGGCCGAGATGGCCAAGCCCGAAACCTCGGTGCGCGAGTTGCTGCCGGCGCTCAAGGCCGCGATCTTCGATCCCGATCACCCCAGCAGCCTGCGCGCCAACGTCCAGCGCCTGCACCGCGCCGCCCACAGCGTGCGCGACCGGCTGTCGCGCGATATGTGGCGGGTGATTACCCAGATCGACCGCGAGAGTCGCGGTCCCGCCGGCTCCGGCGAGGGCGCGGCGATGCTGCAGCCACTCGACGAGCTGGTGACCAGCTTCTCCGCCCTGTTCGGGCTCGAACAGGAAAGCATGGTCCGCGGGCCGGGCTGGCGCTTCCTGACCATGGGCCGGCGGCTGGAACGGGCGGTGCAGGTGGTGTCGCTGATGCGCGCCCTGCGCATCGCCGATGCCGCCCGCCCGGTCGACGGCCGGCAGGCGACCTCGCTCTCGGCCACCCTGGAGGTGCTGCTGGAACTGGCCGAAAGCTTCATGACCTACCGCGAGCGCTACTTTGCGGTGGTCCAGAAGGGGCCGGTGCTCAAGCTGCTGCTGGTCGATCCCGACAATCCGCGGGCGCTGGCCTTCCAGCTGGCCATCCTGCGCGACCAGTTGGCCGGGCTCTCGGAAAATTCCCGGCGCCAAGCGACCATCTACAACCCAACCGCAACGGCGCTGGCCATCGTCAGCGAGGCCCGCGACGCCCTGACCCAACCCGATCTGGTGCGCAACGCGGCGCTGCTGCGCACCACTCTCGACACTCTGGCGGCCAACCTGCCGGAAATCTCCAACCTCCTGGCCCATGCCTTTTTCAGCCATGCCTTCGCCCGATCGGCCTGACGACGCCCCGCCCCCGGTGCGCTACCGCGCCCGCCATCGCACCCGCTACGACTATGGCGAGGAGGTGCCGGTCTCGCATCACCTGCTGCATCTGGCCGCGCGCGCCCATCCGCGCCAGCGCTGCCGGCGCAGCCAGCTGATGGTCGGACCACAGCCGGCGGTACGGGCCGATTACAGCGATTATTTCGGCAATCCCGTCACCTATGTCGCGGTCCAGGAGCCCCACCGCTGGCTCGATGTCGCCAGTGAGCTTGAAATCGATGTCCGCGCCCCGCTCGCCTTTGATGCCGGGGCGACGCCGCCCTGGGAGCGGCTGCGCCATCTCGCCCGCGCCCTGGCCGGCGCCGACGAGGCCACCACCATCGGCCAGTTCGTGTTCGACAGCACCCTGGTCCGGGGCAGCCGTGACCTCCTCGACTATGCCGCGCCGTCGTTTTCGCGCAGCCGCCCGATCGGCCTCGCCCTGCTCGACCTCAACAGCCGGATCAACGAGGACTTCGCTTTCGACGCCACCGCGACCACGGTGTCGACCCCCCTCGACGAGGTGCTGACCAAGCGGCGCGGCGTCTGCCAGGACTTCGCCCACCTGACCATCGGCTGCCTGCGCTCGCTCGGCCTGCCCGCCCGCTACGTCAGCGGCTATCTGCGCACGATGCCGCCGCCGGGACGGGAACGGCTGGTCGGCGTCGACGCCAGCCACGCCTGGGTTTCGGTCTGGGTCGGCGGCGAAAGCTGGGTCGACCTCTGCCCGACCAACGGCCGGCTGGCCGATGCCGACTTCATCACCCTGGCCTGGGGCCGCGACTACGACGATGTCAGCCCGGTGCGGGGCGTGATCATGGGCGGCGCCGGCCAGGGCCTGACCGTCTCTGTCGATGTCGAGGTGATCGATGACTGAGCGCGGCCCGCGGGTCCGGCGGGTTCCCCCGGGCGACGATCGCGTCCGGCTGGTCTGCCCGGAGTGCCATTACGTCGTCTATCAAAATCCGCTGATCGTGGTCGGCAGCGTGCCGGTCTGGCAGGAGCGGATTCTGCTCTGCCGCCGGGCGATCGAGCCCTGCCGCGGCCTCTGGACCCTGCCCGCCGGGTTCATGGAAGAGAACGAGACCACCCTCGAAGGCGCCGCCCGCGAGGCCCACGAGGAAGCCGGCGCCCGGATCGAGGTCGGCGATCTGCTCGGCCTCTACCAGTTGCCCCGGATCAGTCAGGTCCACATGTTCTACCGCGCCCGCCTGCTCTCGCCCGAGATTGCCGCCGGGCCGGAAAGCCTCGAGGTGGCGCTGTTCGAGTGGGCGGAGATTCCCTGGCCCGAGCTGGCCTTCCCCACCGTGCGCTGGGCGCTGGCCGATTTCGACGCCCGCCGTGGCCAGAGCAACTTCGCCCCGGCCGGCAATCCGCCGAATCACCCGCCGGGAAGCGAGCCGGTGTGGTCGGCAGGCACGCCGTTCCCGGTCCCTACCCCAGATTGAACCGGGTGATGACGGTGGCGATGTCTTCCGAGAATTTCGGGCCGAGGCGGATCACGCCGACGCCGCTCGGCACTTCCTTGAGCGCCGGGCTGTCGAGATCCAGGCTGGTCAGCACCGCCATCGGCACCTTGCGGGTCACCGACATCGCCTGCAGGCCGCGAATGAGATCAAGGCCGGAGAGAGCGTCCATCACCATCGCCGCGATCAGCATGTCGGGCGGCACCCGCAGCGCCAGACTGATCGACTCGATCGGGTCCTGAACCGTCACCGAGCGGAAGCCGCAGGCCGCCAGCTCGGTGCCAACCTTCTTCGCCACCACCTTGGACGGCGTCACCACCATGATCTCGACGTTGCGAACCTCGACGTCCTTGATGTCGAAGACGTAGCGGGTGGGCAGGGCGCGCAGGATCTGGTTGGTCTCGGCCAGCTGCGGTTGCACCTCGCGGTCGATCAGCTGCGCGATACGATCGAGAAAGGTCTGGACGGCCACGACCTGACGCTGGTCGAGATGCGAGAGACCGCTGAGATAGTCTTCCATCCGGTGCGAAACCAGACTGACCGCGGGATAGCCGAAGGGCGAGCCGGTCCCCTTGAGGTTATGGATATCCATCCGCAGCGTTGAAATAACCTCGGTATCGCTGGTCTTGCCGGCGCTCAGCCGGTCGATGGCGTCGTACATGCGCTGGAGCCGGTCGCGCGCATCATCCATGAATTCGACACGCAAGCGGTCTTCAAGATACTCTTCCGATATTTTGCCAGACATGACGGGCCGCCGTGGTAAGCGAAGACGTGCCCCGAGTGTACACGAGCACAATCGATTTCGGGACGAACTTTTTTCGCGATTTCGACAATCCGGCCCCGGGTACGGCGGCGCTGGGCCGCCTCAGGCGCCGATGCGCCGGCAGAGCCCGCGGAACCAGACCAGACGGGCTTCGACCTGAGCGATGTCATGCTCCAGCCATGGCACCAGCAGGCCGGGATCACCCTTGTGGTGGCGGGCGAGGTCGGTGAGACGGGCGAGTTCGGTCTCGTAGAGCGCGGTCAGGGCGTCGAGCTGCTCCAACTGCGCCGGCCGCGCCAGAAGATGGAGAAAGCGCAGCTTGAGCGCGATCACCAGCTTGTTGAGATCGTCGGAGGACGGCGCCCGGACGTGAGCCGCCATCAGGGTCTCGAACTCCCGCCGCCCGGCCGGGGTGACGGCGAGCACGGCGTTGTCCTCCATGCCGGTGCCGTCGAGGGCTTCGATCAGCCCCTCGTAGCGCAGCATTTCCAGCGAAGTGCCCATCAGGTCAAGGGAGGGGCCGACGATGTGCCCGGTAAAATGGCGAACCTCGGCCGCGAGATCGCCGTAACGAAGAGTGCCGCCAAGGGTCAGGGTGCCGAGGACGGTGAGACGCATCGCCTCCTTGGGCATCAGCGAATTATCGCGATACATGCCGTTCCTCCTGTCCGGTTCCCCCCGCAGCGGGCTGGTTAACAGAATAGGCCGCAACGCCCCGGCTGTCGAGGGGCTGCCGGGGATGCGACGGCGCTTTCCACCGCCCCGCTGTGGCGGTACAACGGGTTTTGCTGTTGTTGGAGTTCCCCCCTTGTCGATGATCGATCCCGCCCTCGTCACCGCCCTGATCCGCGAAACCGCAGAGGCAGTGATTCTGCCGCGTTTCCGGGCGCTCGCCCCCGGGGAAATCCGCGAAAAGAAGCCGGGCGACTTCGTTACCGTCGCCGATACCGAGGCCGAAGCGATGCTGAGTCGCCGGCTCGTCCAGGCCCTGCCCGGCAGCACCGTCTGCGGCGAGGAGGGGGTGGCGGGCGACCGCGGCGTGCTCGCGGTGCTCGACGGCGCGGCGCCGGTCTGGGTGATCGATCCCGTCGACGGCACCTGCAACTTCGCCCATGGCCGCACCGGCTTCGCGGTGATCGTGGCGCTGGTCGAGGCCGGCATCGTCCGCGCCGGCTGGATTCACGAACCGTTGACCGGGGTCACCGTTCACGCCGTGCGCGGCGGCGGCGCCTGGCACGAGGGCCGGCGGCTGACTGTCGACCGCAGCCGGCCCCTCTCGGCCCAGAGCGGCTCTGCCTATGGCCGGCTCGACGGGCGCGGCGAGGCCTGCAGGCTGCTGACCGCCGCCGGTGCCGTCGCCGGCGTGCGCAACACCGGTTGCGGCGGCATCGACTACATCCTGATGGCCCGGGGGGAAACCCAGTTCAAATATTCCTCGGCCTCGCTGCCCTGGGACCATGCCGCCGGCATCCTGATCATGGACGAGGCCGGCGCCGTCGCCCGCTTCGCCGATGGCGCCGCCTACAACGTTCATCGCCACGCCAGCCCGCTGCTGATCGCACCCGACCCGGCAAGTTGGCAGGCGTTGCAGCACCTGCTGACCGGCGCCACGATCACTCCGGAAAACTGCTGATCAGCGCCTTGATCTGGCCGTGAACATCGGCGTCGCGGCCGCAGTGCTCCTGAGCGCAGCGGTCGCGGCGAAACAGGAACAGCACCTCTCCGCGGGTCGGCAGCCGGCGGACATGCGCGTGTTCGAGCAGAGAACCGTTCCAGTCGAGTCGGGCCAGCGAATGGGTGGCATGGCAATACATCATGAATAGCTTGCCATCGCTCACGGCCTTCTCGCGGGCAACCACCGAGAACATATAATAGTTCTTGGCATGATAATAAGAATCATGGAGCTGCTGCAACAGGTCCTGGCGTGTATTCTTGTCAGATACCTTCTTCAGCGCCCGCTCGATTCGGACACTTCGCAGGAAATGCTCCCGCGCCTCGGTCTCGAATGTAAACTTTACCAAGCTCTGCTCGCCCATCTGCTCGACATACCGCCGCAGCATCATGGCCAAGACCAGCTCGAGAAAGCGCCGCTCCTTGACCACCTTGGCATCGGTGAGCCGGATCAGGGTCCGGAACGCCTCCATCAGGCAATAAGGGTGGGTGATCGGGCCGATGCGAACCCGCCCGGCCGGGGTCTCGCGCTGGGCCAGCCAGCCGCTCGCCTCCAACTCCTTGCCGATCCGCGACGACAGCGAGCCCATCACGATCGCGGTCGCGCTCTGCGCCCGCACCCGCTGGCTGGGCTCGTTGCCCCGTGACGACCAGCCGAGCGAGCCGAGCAACGATGACAGCTTGAGAAAAATTCCGTCCCGCGGCACCTCGTAAGCCGGCAACCGCTCCAGCGCCACCGGCTTGCGCAGCACGTCGGCCACCGGCGGTGCCGGTTCGAAGTTGAGGGCATGACCGAAAAGCACACCCCGCATCGCTGAGCGGCCGGAGGTGCGAGCCTCGGTGGTTTGGAACGGAAGGACCCCGATTGATGCCTGCATGACCGTAACCCGTGCGCGACCGTCAGTGACGTTCTGTCAGTGACTTCTGTTGATCCGGTGGCAGGCGGCGGCCTGAAACAGACGGCACACCTTCCATTAAATCCAACATCTTACAAATCGTTGCTTATGTCAAACATAAAGTTAAACCGCCGCCCCCGCCCGGACGGCCGCAAGCGTCGCTCCCAAGGGCGCGCCCGGGACCGGAACAGGATTTAGTTTTTTAAAATCATTGAATTAACGGTATTTATTAATGCAGAAATCCACCGCAAGCCGCCCGCCCGCCCGCCATTCCAAGCCGGCGGTGTGGCGACCACGCCACGCTCTCACGGGTCAGTCGGGGCCGCCGGTCAGGCTTGATCGGCCGCCTCCGGCGGCGCCTTGCGCAGGCCGATGTGGCCGCTGCTGTGCACCCGGTCGTGCTTGCCGGTTCGGGCCACCGGCTTGTGGTGCGGAGCCGGCTTGGACGGTGTGGTTTCGGGAAACGCCCGCAGCAGGGTGCGAAACTGCCGGGCATAGTCGTCATCGGCCTGAAACTGTTTCGGTACGGTGCGGTCACGCAGAGCGAAGAACAGCACCCAGGTCCGGTTGGGCAGCTTCTTGGTGGCGGCGCGGTCGAGCAACTGGCCGTTCCATTCGATCCGCGCCCGAAAATACAAGGCGTTGCAAAAGAACATGAAGATATTATTCTGAGAATCAAAAGGCTCGCGCGACAGAAGCGCATATATGTAGTAATTTATCCCGTGGTGGTAGCTGTCATAGACCTGCTGGCAGGCTGCGACTTTCGCATCCAAATCCATGGTCTTCAGGATCGATTTCTCGATCCGGTAGCCGGAAAAGAAGTATTCCTGAGCCTCCCGAAAAAATGTCAGCGACCCGACCGTGCGCCGCGACACCTCCTTCTTGTAGGCGATGAGGACCGAGGACAGCAGGTCGTCGAGATAGGCCCGCTCGGCGGCAAAGGATTCGGGCAGTTCGGCCAGCAGTTCGAAGGCCGACTTCAACTGGTAAGGGTGGGTAATGCCCGGTGACGGCCGGGGGGGTGTCCCGCGCGACCAGCCCAACCCCAGCCCCTCGGCCGGCTGATAGGGCTCGGGGCTGACCAGACTGAGCACGGCATCGACGGTATCGTAAAAGCGCCAGTGCAGACGCTGCTGGTGGCTGTGGCGCTCGGCGCGCTTGCCCGCGAACAGCCGGCGCATCCGGCTCTGAAGCGTCTGCTCGGGAAACGGCGCCGCCGGCAACGCCTCCAGCACCACCGGCCGGTCCAGGCGGTCGAGCGCCGGCACCGGGGGCTCAAACCGGAAGGCGGTGCCCTGCACCACCCCCTTGACCCGCTCCTTCCACCCGGCGCCCGCCGCCGCCCCGGGGGGGCTCTGATCCTGGCGCCGGAACAGCTTGATCCCCATCTCCGCCTGTCTCCATCTTTGACGCGGCCGCTATGGAAATCTACGAATACCCTACAGCTTTTTCCGGCTCAAGGTTCATCATCGCCGGCCCCGCGGGCCGCTGTATTAGCATTCCCTGCTTCTCGCGGTGCAACGAAGGGTGCTAGGGTGCCGGCCGGGTGCGTTCCGAACTGCCTCGTTACCGTTTTCCTCTGGGGGTCCGCTGCATGGCGATTCACGTCGCGTTGAACCACAAGACCACGTATCGCTATGACCGGCTGGTCACGCTCGGGCCGCAGGTGGTGCGGCTGCGCCCGGCGCCCCATTGCCGGACGCCGATTCTCAGCTACTCGCTGAAGATTTCGCCGCGCGAGCATTTCCTGAACTGGCAGCAGGATCCGCAATCCAACCATCAGGCCCGGCTGGTGTTCTCGGAGCGCACCGAGTCCTTCACCATCGAGGTCGATCTGGTCGCCGAGATCGCCGCGATCAACCCCTTCGACTTCTTCCTCGAGGCCAGCGCCGAGGACTCGCCCTTCGTCTACGAGCCCTGGCTGCTGCGCGAACTGCGGCCCTATCTCGAAACCGAACCGGCCGGGCCCGCGCTCAAGGCCTGGCTGGCCACCATCGACCGGACCCCGACCAAGACCATCGACTTCCTGGTCGCGGTCAACATGCGGCTGCAAAAGGAGATCGGCTACGTCATCCGCATGGAGCCGGGCATCCAGAGCTGCGAGGAGACGCTGAGCCGCCGCACCGGGTCGTGCCGCGATTCGGCATGGCTGGAGGTGCAGATTCTGCGTCATCTCGGCATCGCCTCTCGCTTCGTCTCCGGCTACCTCATCCAGCTCACCGCCGACCAGAAGGCGCTCGACGGCCCCTCCGGCCCCGAGGCCGACTTCACCGACCTCCACGCCTGGACCGAGGTCTTCCTGCCCGGCGCCGGCTGGATCGGCCTCGACCCGACCTCGGGCCTGCTTGCCGGCGAGGGCCACATTCCGCTCGCCTGCACCCCCGACGCCACCAGCGCCGCTCCGGTCACCGGCCTTGTCGATCCCTGCGAGGTCACCTTCGACCACGCCATGTCGGTGACCCGGATCAAGGAAGCGCCGCGGGTGACCAAGCCCTACACCCCCCAGCAGTGGGGTGCGATCGAGGGCCTCGGCCACCGCATCGACGAGGAGCTGACCGCCGGCGACGTCCGCCTGACCATGGGCGGCGAGCCGACCTTCGTCTCGATCGACGACATGGACGGCGCCGAGTGGAACATCGCCGCCGTCGGCCCGACCAAGCGGGCGCTGGCGGCCAATCTGGTCGGCCGGCTGCGCCGCCGTTTCGCCCCCGGCGGCCTGCCCCATTACGGCCAGGGCAAATGGTATCCCGGCGAATCGCTGCCGCGCTGGGCCTTCAGCATCTATTGGCGCCGCGATGGCGATGCCCTCTGGACCAACGAGGAGCTGCTCGGCGACGAATCGAAGGATTACGGCTTCGGCGCCACCGAGGCCGGCCTCTTTTTGATGACCCTGGCCAAGCGGCTGGGCATCGACCCCCAACTGGTACGCGCCGCCTACGAGGATCCCTGGCATTACCTCAAGCGCGAATCGCTGCTGCCGATCAACGTCGACCCGCTGGCCAGCCATCTCGAAGACAAGGAGGAACGCGAACGCCTCTCCCGGGTCTTCCAGCGCGGCCTCAACGAGCCGGTCGGCTTTGCGCTGCCGATCAACCGCCGGCATGAAGCGGTGGGGCCGGTCTGGCTCTCCAGCTCCTGGCCCTTGCGCCAGAACCGGCTGCTGCTGGTGCCGGGCGACAGCCCGGTCGGCTTCCGCCTGCCGCTGGGCTCTCTGCCCTGGGTCGATCCCCGCGACGCCGTCGGCTCCTGGGAGCAGGATCCGTTCGATCCCCGCCAGCCGCTGCCGCCCAATCAGGTGCCGCTGAAGCAGGCCACCCTCGATCCGGTGAAGCGGGAAGCGCTCAGCCGGCAGGCCTACCAGTCGATGGCTGACGTCCGCACCGATATTCCCGAGCCCGGCCAGTCGGCGTGGTGGGTGGTGCGCACCGCCCTCTGCATCGAGCCCCGCAACGGTAAGCTCTACCTCTTCCTGCCGCCGATGGGCATGCTGGAGGACTTTGTGGCCATGATCACCGCGATCGAGCAGACAGCGCTCGAACTCGACATGCCGGTGCTGATCGAAGGCTACACCCCGACCCGGGATCCGCGGCTGAACTCGCTGGCGGTGACGCCTGATCCCGGCGTGATCGAGGTCAACATCCACCCCTCGGGCAGCTGGGACGAGCTGGTGCGCAACACCACCGACCTCTATGAAGAGGCGCGGCTGAGCCGGCTCGGCACCGAGAAATTCATGCTCGACGGCCGCCATTGCGGCACCGGCGGCGGCAATCACATCGTGATGGGCGCGGCCAGCCCGGCCGACAGCCCGTTCCTGCGCCGGCCCGATCTCCTGCGCAGCCTGATCACCTTCTGGCAGCATCACCCGTCGCTGTCGTTCCTGTTTTCCGGGATGTTCATCGGCCCGACCAGTCAGGCGCCCCGGGTCGACGAGGCGCGCAACGACAGCCTCTATGAGCTGGAAATCGCCTTCCAGCAGCTGGACGGCGCCGGTTCCAACTGCCCGCCCTGGCTGGTCGACCGGGTGCTGCGCCACCTCTTGACCGATCTTCAGGGCAACACCCACCGCGCCGAATTCTGCATCGACAAGCTCTATTCGCCCGACAGCGCCGCCGGGCGCCAGGGGCTGGTCGAGTTCCGCGCCTTCGAGATGCCGCCCCACGCCCAGATGAGCCTGACCCAGCAGCTGCTGATGCGGGCGCTGGTCGCGCGCTTCTGGCGCCAGCCCTACCAATCGCGGCTGGTGCGCTGGGGCACCGAGTTGCACGACCGCTTCATGCTGCCCTACTTCGTCCAGCTCGATTTCGGCGATGTGCTGACCGAGCTGCGCGACGCCGGCTATCCCTTCGACGATGCCTGGTTCGCCTCCCACCTCAACTTCCGCTTCCCGCTCTATGGCGAGATCGTCCAGCGCGGGATTCACGTCGAGCTGCGGCAGGCCCTGGAGCCCTGGCACGTGCTGGGCGAGGAGCCGGGCGGCGGCGGGACCGCCCGCTATGTCGACAGTTCGGTCGAGCGCCTGCAGGTGCGGGTCAGCGGCCTGACCGACCAGCGCCACATTGTGGTCTGCAACGGCCGGCGGGTGCCGCTGCACCCCACCGGTATTGATGGCGAAGCCGTGGCCGGGGTGCGCTATCGCGCCTGGCAGCCGCCGGCCTGCCTGCATCCGACGATCCCGGTCCATGCGCCGCTGGTGTTCGATATCGTCGATACCTGGTCGGAGCGGTCGCTCGGCGGCTGCACCTATCACGTCGCCCACCCCGGCGGCCGCAACCACGACCGTTTCCCGGTCAACGCCAACGAAGCCGAAGGCCGCCGCCTCGCCCGCTTCTTCTCCTTCGGCCACACCCCGGGACCGATGACCGCCCCGCCCGAACAGCGCAATCCCGAGTTCCCCTATACCCTGGATCTGCGGCGAAACTGAACCCGGCGCCGGGCCTGAGCCGGCGCGAAAACCGGACCGGGCGTCGCCATCAGCGAGACTGCGGCACCACCTCGCGCCACCAAGCCGCGGTGGCGGCCCGGCCCCAGAAGAGGGTGTGGAGAGCGGCGGTGACGGCGAGAATCAGGACGCCGGCAAAAAAAACGTCACTGAGAAAATGGGCGCCCTGGCCGAGACGAACCAGGCCGGTGAGCAGGCCGGCGCCGATGCCGGCCCAAAAGATCGTACGCCGCCGCCGCTGCGCGACATAGGCGAAGCTGTGGAGAAAGAAACCGGCCGAGGCATCGCCGCAAACGAAGGCGCAATTGTGGTCGCACTGGTCGGCCAGCACCAGCGCCGGCGTAAAACGCAGCGGCCCGCCGAACGCCTCGATCTGGAACGGCCGGGCGCGGTGCCAGTTGTCCTTCAGCACCAGATTGGCCATCAGCCCCGGCCCCGCCAGCAGCGCCAGCAGCAGAAACAGCCAGTGCAGCGAGCCCAGGCCGCAGAGCCGGCGGAGACGAATGGCGCAATAAAGAAAGCCCAGCAGCAGCCCCAGACCGAGCACCAGCGGCCCCAGAATCGCCAGCCCGTGAATGGCGCGGGCGAGCGGCTGGTCGTTGAACAGGAAGCGCAGGGTCGGGTCCACCGCCTCGGGCCGAAAAAACAACCCGGCGACGCCGAGATCGATCCCCGGCACCACGACCAGAACCAGACCGATCAGTCCGCCCCACCACCACAGCCGCCGCGCCACCGTCATGACGATCCACCCCGTCGTAATCCGCCCGCCCTCGTGACTCGACCCTAGCGGCGCGCCGGCCGCCCGATCACCAGGGTCCGCCACTCACCAACATCGATCCGCGCCCGCAGCACCAGCCCCTGGGCGCGGTGGGCGGCCAGCACCAGCCGCTCCTGCCGCCCGAGCAGGCCCGCCAGCACCGCGACCCCGCCCGGGGCCAGATGGCGGCGCAACCCGGGCGCCAGCCGGGCCAGCGGCCGGGCCAGGATGTTGGCCAAAATCAGGCGGCAGGGCCGGTGCCTTTGGGCGGCGCCGACCCGATAGCCATCGGCCGGGCCGGTCCGCACCAGGGGCGACAAGCCGTTGAGCCGGGCGTTGACGGTAGCGACCCGCACCGACTCCGCATCAAGGTCCACCGCCAGCGCCGGCACCCGCCAGGTCCGGGCTGCGGCCAGCGCCAGAATCCCCGAACCGCAGCCGACATCGAGCACCTGCCCGAGCCGGCACCGGCCCCAGCCGCGCCAGCGCTTGGCCAGAGCGTCGAGCGCCAGCAGACAGCCGCGGGTCGAACCATGCTCTCCGGTGCCGAAAGCGGTGGCGGCGTCGATCTTCAGCGTCACCGCCCCTGCGGGCAAGCGGCCTTCGAAATGGGAGCCATAGACGAAATAGCGGCCGGCACGCAGCGGCGGAAAGCCCCGGTAGGCGTGGCTAACCCAGTCGATCGCCGGCAGTGGTCCGATCTCCAGCGCCGGCTCGGCAATGCCGGCGGCGCCGGCCTGCACCGCCACCCGGGCCGAGAGACGCGCCGTCTCGGGCTCGCCGATCCAGGTCGCCTCGACCAGCCAGTCGCCGCCCTCCTGAAGCTCGAAGGTCGAGACCGCGGCGGCGCCCTCGCCGATCGCATCGGCAAACCCCTCGACGGTCGCCTCCGGCACCGTCACCGCCACCCGCCACTCCATCATCCCGACCATGCCCAGACCCCTGACTGCCACCGCCGTTGCCGGCCCGCTCATTTCGCCCCGTCAACCGGCAGATAGACCGTGAAGACCGAGCCCTGGCCGACCGTACTCTCGACCGTCACCCGGCCGCCATGCAGTTTGACGAAGGTCTGGACAATATAGAGACCGACGCCGCTGCCGGAAAACCCGGACGCGTTGCCGGCGCGGAAATAGGGCTCGAACAGGCGCGGCAGATCCTCGGCCGGAATGCCGATGCCCGAATCACGGATGATCACCACCGCCTGAGCATCCACGACCTCGCCGTTGACGGTGACCACGCTGCCCGCGGGCGAATATTTGATCGCGTTGCCGACCAGGTTGTCAAAAACATAGCTCAGCAGGTTGCGATCACCCTTCACCGCAGCCGGCAGCCCGGCCACGATGTATTCGACGAAATGATCCGGCGAAACCCGTGCCTGCTCGTGGCAAACCGAGCGGATCAGGCTGCGCAGATTGACCCGTTCAACATGGAGAACGATCGAGTTTTCCTGGGCGCGCGTGGAGTAGAGCACGCCTTCTATCAGATTGACCATCCGCGTCACCGAGGAGCGGATCGATTTGGCCCGACGTTCGATATCGTCGGCCACGATCGTCTCCTTGGTCTTGATCATGCGGTAGGCTTCACCGTCGATGATGGTCAGCGGCGTGCGGAACTCGTGGGAGACCATCGAGACGAAGGCACGCTGAGTCGCCGACGCGCTCTTCTCCTTGGCCAGGGCGTCGGCCAGCGTCCGCTCCAGCTTGACCCGGAAATTGACCATGATGCCGGTGATCAGCACCGTCACCACCGAGAGAATGCGGTTGGCAATAAACACCGGCAAATCTTCGTGCACCGGCACCGGGATAAAACAACCGAAGATGATGAGAACAATCGAGGTCGCGACGATGGTGTTCTGAAGGGCCCGGTCCTTGACAAAGAACCCCATCAGAGTCGGCAGGGTGTAAAGGAAGCCGATCGAGACGTCATCTTCCCGGGTGCTGACGTCGAAAAAGAAGATCGAGATCTCGGCCGCGACGATGGTGAAAAACCATTCGAGCCCGACCACGGTATTGATCATCGCCCCGCCCTTTTTGGAACCGGCCCGGCCATTGTCGAAGACGGCCCGCCCCATCGGGGACCGGCCCGGCGCCGCCGCGCCGAAGCCCGGGCGACGCCACTATTCCGGGCCTGCCGCATGGGAATACTCGCACGGCTGCGCAAATTGCGCTACAGTCCGTGTCGGAAACAATCTCAAAATGCTCCGACGCTTGCAGAATAGGCGAGAGGTCATGGTTCCGGCAAGATTGCTGTGCATCGACGACGAACAGCGCATCCTTGATCTGCTGGTCGAGGAATTACGCGACCATGGTTTCGAGGTCCGGGGCCTGACCGTCAGCGCCCGGGCGATCGAGGAGATTCAGAGCTTCAGACCGGATCTGGTGGTCTGCGACGTCATGATGCCGCCGCCCTCGGGCTTCGAGCTTCTGGAACAATTGCGCGCCCGCACCGATCGCATCGCCTCGATTCCCTTCATCTTTCTCTCGGCGCTCAACGACCGGGTCGACGTCCTCAAGGGCCGGCGGCTCGGTGCCGACGACTACGTCACCAAGCCGATCGACTTCGAAATGCTGGCCGAGATCGTCAAGGCCCGGCTCAACCGCACCCCCACCGGCCGGCCGGTGCCGCCCAAGGTCAGCCTGACCGACCGCGAGATCGAAGCCCTGGCCTGGTCGGCCCAGGGCAAGTCCTCCACCGACATCGCGGTGCTGATGAACGTCTCGGAGCGGACGGTCAATTTCCACATCACCAACTCGATGCGCAAGCTGGGCGTGGCCACCCGGATTCAAGCCGCGGTCAAAGCCAGCATCGCCGGCCTGATTCCCTCCTGAGCCCTCGGGATACCTGTCTAGGTTGGCAGGCGCCACGGCACCCGAAACCGATTATCGTCCGCCCCGGGTGAGCGGCCGGTATGCCGCCGGCTGTTTTAAACGGCCGGAGCCGCCGCTGTTCGGCCACTGCCAGGCATGATGCGCGCGAAGAGGTTCGCTCTTGGCCGGGATGAGGCGTTCAAGTTCTGAAGCCTCGAGAGAGAGTCAGCGCCATCCCCGCTGGCGTATTGGACGGTCTCATCCCGGTTCTTTTGGCCCGCGGCCCGACCCGCCTCCACTGAGTGGCGGCACGAAAAAAGCCGGCGGTCGCACGATGGACTCTGCGGCGCGCCGGCTAGTTGAATTCGTGCCGAACGAACGGCGCCGAACCACATTGCCATCTTAGACACCGGCCATAGCCATCGAGAATCAGGAGAACTCCTGTCGGTAGCAGCCCTTGAGTATCATTCCGGGCCGGACGATCCCGATCAGAACCTTTACCTCAGGGGTCGCCCTGGGTGGGACGACACCGGGCCAATCGCAAGCCCGGGGAGCCGCCGCCCCCCGGGCTGTCGTCCGTGCCACCGCGGCCGGCGGGCCCGCTGTTTTCAGTCCTTGGACACCCGGGTCGACAGTGCCGCCTGGGCCGCCGCCAGCCGGGCGATCGGCACCCGGTAGGGCGAACAGGACACATAATCGAGCCCGGTCTTCTCGCAGAAAAACACCGAGGCCGGATCGCCGCCATGCTCGCCGCAGATGCCGATCTTGAGCCCGGGCCGCGTCTTGCGGCCCCGCTCGACCGCGACCTTCAGCAACTCGCCGACTCCGTCCTGATCGAGACTGGCGAAGGGATCCTGCTCGAAGATGCCGAGACGGCGGTAGTCGGGCATGAAGCCGCCGGCATCGTCGCGGCTGATGCCGAGCGTGGTCTGGGTCAGATCGTTGGTGCCAAAGCTGAAGAATTCCGCGCTCTTGGCAATCTCGCCCGCCCGGAGTGCGGCGCGCGGCAACTCGATCATGGTACCGACCATGTACTTCAGGTCAATGCCGCTGGCGCTGATCACTTCGGCGGCGGTCTTTTCAATCAGCTCCTTGAGGATTTCCAGCTCCTTGAGCGTGCAGACCAGCGGCACCATCACTTCCGGCGTCACCGGTTTGCCGCCGCTCCGGGTCACTTCGACCGCGGCCAGGAAGATCGCCCGGGCCTGCATCTCGTATATTTCCGGATAGGACACCCCGAGCCGGCAACCGCGATGACCGAGCATCGGGTTCGATTCATGGAGCTGCTGCGCCCGTTGCCGGACCTTGAGCGGCTCGGAGCCGGCCGCCCGGGCCACCTCGTCCATCTCGGCCTCGGTATGGGGCAGAAACTCGTGAAGGGGCGGATCGAGCAACCGGATGGTCACCGGCAGCCCCTCCATGATCTGGAACAGCTCGACGAAGTCCTGCTGCTGCATCGGCAGAATCTTGGCCAGGGCCGAACGCCGTCCGGCCTCGTTCTCGGCCAGGATCATCTCGCGCACCGCGATGATGCGCTCGGCGTCGAAGAACATATGCTCGGTCCGACAGAGGCCGATGCCCTCGGCGCCGAAGCCGCGGGCGGTGCGGGCATCGAGCGGCGTCTCGGCGTTGGCCCGGACCCGCAGCCGGCGGATGCCGTCGGCCCATTCCATCAGCTGGCCAAAATCGCCCGAAAGCTCGGGCTCGATCGTCGGGACCAGACCGAGCATGATCTCACCGGTCGAACCGTCGATGGTGATGATGTCGCCGGCCTGGATGCGATGCGGCCCGACCGAAATCTGCTGGCTCTTGTAATCGACCCGCAGTTCGCCCGCCCCGGCGACACAGGGCCGGCCCATGCCGCGGGCGACCACGGCGGCGTGGCTGGTCATGCCGCCGCGGGTGGTCAGGATGCCCCGGGCCACCGCCATGCCGTGGATATCCTCGGGGCTGGTCTCGATGCGGACCAGGATCACGCCGTCGCCGAGCCCGGCCTGGGTCACGGCCTCATCGGCCGAAAACACCACCTTGCCCGAAGCGGCGCCGGGCGAGGCGGGCAGACCGCGAGACACCACCTTGCGCGGCGCCTTGGGGTCGAGGGTCGGGTGCAGCAATTGATCGAGCGAGCCGGGCTCGATGCGCTGGACCGCCTCGGCCTGGGTGATCAGCCCCTCGGCGACCATGTCCACCGCCACCTTCAGCGCCGCCGCCGCGGTGCGCTTGCCGTTGCGGGTCTGAAGCATGTAGAGCTTGGACTGCTGGACCGTGAACTCGATGTCCTGCATGTCGCGATAGTGGGTTTCGAGACGGAGCCGGACGTCGTTGAGCTGACGGAAAAGGTCAGGCATCACCTCTTCCATCGCCGGCAGGTCGGAATGGTTGGCCTTCTTGCCGGCAATGGTCAGGTGCTGGGGCGTGCGGATGCCGGCGACCACGTCCTCGCCCTGGGCATTGACCAGGTATTCGCCATAAAACGTGTTCTCGCCGGTCGAGGGGTTGCGGGTGAAGGCGACCCCGGTCGCGCAGTCCTCGCCCATATTGCCGAAGACCATGGCCTGCACATTGACCGCCGTGCCCCAGTCGGCAGGCAGATCATGGAGCCGGCGGTAGGTGATGGCGCGCGGGTTCATCCACGAGCCGAAGACGGCGCCGATCGCGCCCCAAAGCTGTTCCTGGACATTTTGGGGAAAGGGCGTGCCGAGTTCGATCCGGATCATTTCGAGATAGTTGTCGACCACCGCCTTCCAATCCTCGGCGATCATGTCGGTGTCGAGGTTGCGCCGGTTGGCGTGCTTGTACTCCTCGAGTATTTCTTCAAAGAGATGATGATCGACCCCAAGCACGACGTTGCCGTACATCTGGATGAAGCGGCGATAGCTGTCGAAGGCGAAGCGGGCGTCGCCGCTGCGCTTGATCAGCCCGGCGACGGTGGCATTGGTCAGGCCGAGATTGAGCACGGTATCCATCATGCCCGGCATCGAAGCCCGGGAGCCCGAGCGCACCGACACCAGCAGCGGGTTGACGGCATCGCCGAATGTGGCGCCGACGCTGGCCTCGACCCGGGCGATCGCCGCCGCCACCTCGGCCTGGAGTTCCGCCGGATAGGTCCGCTCATGGGCGTAATAATAGGTGCAGACCTCGGTGGTGATGGTAAAGCCAGGGGGGACCGGCAGGCCAAGGCTGCTCATCTCCGCGAGATTGGCACCCTTGCCGCCAAGAAGGTTCTTCATGCCGGCGTTGCCCTCGGCCGCGCCATCGCCGAAACCATAGACCCACTTGGTGTTGCTCATCGTTTCCGTCACCCCTGGTTGATGGGACGCCGATCCCGTGGCCGGCGCCTGTGTTGGCCGAGCCGTTGCCCCCGGCTCAGCCCTCGATACGGGAGAAGTCGGCGATCAGGTTCATGGTCGTCCGGATTCGGGTCAAGAGCTTGAGCCGGTTCTCCCGTAACCCCCGGTCATCGGCATTGACCGTGACCTTCTCGAAGAACGCGTCGACGGCGCCTCTTATTCCAGCCAATTCGGCCATGGCGCCGGCAAAATCCCCCGCTTCCAGCCGGCGTGTTACCGCCGCCTGCACCGCCGCCAGCGCCGAGCCCAGCCGCCGTTCCTCCTCGACGCCGTAGAGCGCCGGGTCGGGCTCGCCATCGTAGCTCCGGGCGTCCTTCTTTTCCTCGATGCGCGCGATGTTGGCGGCCCGGCGATAGGCGGTGACCAGGTTGACGCCATCGTCGCTGCCGAGAAAGGCGCCCAACGCCTCGACCCGGGCCAAAAGACGCACCAGATCATCCTCGCCGCCCAGCGCGAACACGGCATCGATCAGATCATGGCGGACGCCGCGGTCGCGCAGCACCACCTTGAGCCGGTCGGCAAAAAAGTCGAGCAGTTGCCCGGCCGCCGCCCCGGCCGGCGCCAGCCCCGGCACCTGAAACAGGCCATGGGCGCACGAGAACAGCTCCAGCAGCTTGAAGCGCAAGCCATTTTCCAGCACCAGCCGGATAATGCCGAGCGCGGCCCGGCGCAGGGCATAGGGGTCTTTCGATCCGGTCGGCTTCTCGTCGATGGCGAAGAAGCCGACGATGCTGTCAAGCTTGTCGGCCATGGCCACTGCGACGCTGACCGGCGCGGTGGGACAGCCATCGGTGGGGCCGAGCGGCTTGTAGTGGCCGGCAATCGCCTCGGCGACCACTGCCGCCTCGCCATCGTGGAGCGCGTAATAGCGGCCCATGATGCCCTGGAGTTCGGGGAACTCGCCGACCATGCCGGTGGTGAGGTCGGCCTTGGCCAGTTGCGCCGCGCGCCGCGCCGCCGCCGGCTCGCAGCCGCCGATCTCACGGGCCAGCACCTCGGCCAGCGCCTGCACCCGCTCGGCCTTTTCGAACACCGTGCCGAGTTTGGCGTGGAAGGTGATCGCCTTCAGCGCCTCCAGGCGGCTGTCGAGCCGGTGCTTGCGGTCCTGGTCCCAGAAGAAGCGGGCATCCGACAGCCGGGCGCGCAGCACCCGCTGATTGCCGGCAACCACCGCGGCGCCACCATCGTCGGTGATCATGTTGGCCACCACGACAAAGCGCGGCCCGAGCCTGCCCTCGGGCGTACGGGTGGCGAAGTACTTCTGGTGCGTCCGCATCGAGGTGATCAGCACCTCGGCCGGGACATCCATGAACTGGGGATCGATCGTACCAAGCAGCACCACCGGCCACTCGACCAGCCCGGCGACCTCATCCAGCAGGCCGTCGTCGGGCCAGAGGGTCAGACCCTCGGCGGCCGCGAGCCGGGTCGCCTCGGCCAGGATGTTGGCCTTGCGCTCTTCGCGGTCGAGCAGTACGTACGCCTTCCAGAGGGCTTCCCTGTACGTGCCGTAGCCACCAACCTCGAACCAGTCGGGCGCCAGGAAGCGGTGGCCGCGGGTGCGGTTGCCGAAGGCGAGGCGGGTCGCGGAAAAGGCCCCGGCCATGCAGACATTGCCGTCGGGGCGCGGCGGCGCCTCGCGGGTGGCCACGGTCAGGCCGCCCTCCAGCACCTTGCCGTCGAAGAGGGCGATGATGGCGTGCAGCGGCCGCACCCAGCGGAAGGTGGTGTCGGACCAGCGCATCGATTTCGGCCAGGGCAGCTCGCGAATCACCGCCTCGACCAGTCCGGAGAGAACGTCGGCGGTGGCCCGCCCCGGCTTCTCGATCACCGCGAACCAGAACACGCCCTTGCCGGTGTCGCGCTGCTCGCACTGTGCCAGACTGCCGAGCCCGGCGCTCTTGAGAAAGCCCTGGACCGCGGCCTCGGGAGCGCCGACCCGCGGCCCGCGTTTTTCCTCGCGGACATCGGGCTGGGCCAGCGGCAGCCCGTCGACCACCAGCGCGAGGCGGCGCGGCGTCGACTGGACGCTTGCCGAGGCGAAGGCAAGGCCGGCGGCGCTCAGCTTCTCGATGGCGAGACGCCGGAGGTCCTCGGCGGCCCGGGCCTGCATACGGGCCGGAATGTCTTCGGAAAAGAGTTCGACGAAAAGCTCGGGCATTCGACTATCCTGCCAGCCAGACCGGTTATTTGCCGCGCCGGGCGCGCAGCCGGTTCATTTCTCCATGCGGCTGAGGTTTTCCATCGAGCGGTTGATCGCCTCCAGGGCCATCTCGGCGGACCGCTTCATCACCATCAGCGCTTCGAGACGATCGGCATGATCCTGAAACTGGCCGATGTCGTTCTGCTTGTAATACTCCTCGGCCGCGGCCGAGGTGGCCACGATCAGTTCCCACGACAAATCGTCCAGAAACGCCGCAAGTTCGGTTCGGCGCTCGATGTACCAGTCGGCGAGCCGCTTGCGTTCGTCTTCGAGAGGCGGACGATCTGTGGTTGCGGGGGTCAGGAGCGGGTCCCTCCTCCAGCCAGCCAGCCTTCACAGCAGCCCTTGGCCAGCCCGCGCACCCGGCCGATATAGGCCGCGCGCTCGACGACGCTGATCACGCCGCGGGCATCAAGCAGATTGAAGAGATGGCTGGCCTTGATGCACTGGTCATAGGCCGGCAGAGCCAGCTTGCGCAAGAGCAGCTGCCGGCACTCGCCCTCGGCGTCCTTGAAGTGCTGGAGCAGGAGGTCGGTGTCGGCGTACTCGAAATTGAAGGCCGAGTACTCCTTCTCGGCCCTGAGGAAGACGTCGCCGTACGTCACGCCCTCGCCATTGAAGTCGAGGGCGTAGACATTCTCGACCCCCTGGACGTACATCGCGAGACGCTCCAGCCCGTAGGTCAGCTCGACCGCCACCGGATCGCACTCGATGCCGCCGACCTGCTGGAAGTAGGTGAACTGGGTCACCTCCATGCCGTCGCACCAGACCTCCCAGCCGAGGCCCCAGGCACCGAGCGTCGGGCTCTCCCAATCGTCTTCGACAAAGCGGATATCGTGGTGGCGCGGGTCGATGCCCAGCATGCGCAGGCTGTCGAGATACAGCTCCTGGCTGTTGGCTGGCGAGGGCTTGAGGATGACCTGATACTGATAGTAGTGCTGCAGCCGGTTCGGGTTCTCGCCGTAGCGGCCATCCTTGGGCCGGCGCGAGGGCTGAACATAGGCCGCCTTCCAGGGCTCCGGCCCAAGCGCGCGCAGCGTCGTCGCCGGGTGGAAGGTCCCGGCGCCGACCTCCATGTCGTAGGGCTGGAGAATGACACAGCCCTGCTCAGCCCAGAAATTCTGAAGCTTGAGGATCAGGGCCTGAAAGCTCAGGACTTGCGTACGCTTCTGGGTGCCGGTCGGCGCCATGGCCGTTTCCATGACAGTTTTTTCGCGAGCGCGAACGATACAAGCCAGCCGCCGCGGAATCAAGCGCCGCCCGTTTTTGTCGCAGGACTCAGCCCCGATGAAGCGACCAGTCCCGGGGCAGCGCGGCGAGCGCGTCGGCCAGAGGCAGGAAGCAGGGAATCTCGGGGTTGAGGTGATGCAGCGCCCCCGCGACCTGAAGATCGGGCAGGGCGTCGCTGTTCATGGCGCCGAAGGCGTCGGTCGCGCCGATCGCCTGAAAGACCTTGTCGAAGCCGGCGGGAAAGCCGACCGCGGCGCCGAGGGTCAGAATCTCCAGCCCCGACAGCCGGGCGGCCTCGATCGGCCGGCGCAGCAGCAGGCCGCGCAGTGCGTTGGCGATCACCGCGTTGCCTTTGGAGTGCCCGACCAGAAAGCGCACCTTGTCGGGCAACTGGTTGAGCAGGGCCAGAAGGCTGTTCGAATCGGCGCTGCCGCCATAATAGCCTTCAAGGCTGCCGCCCTCGGCCGGGCGGCTGGCGGCGCCGAACGAGGGCAGGCCCTCGCCCATCCGGCGCCAGGCGTCGAAGACCTCGCCAACCATGTTCTCGGTGCGGAAGACGAACCAGCCGCCGAGAGCTTCGGAGACCAGATCCTGCATGCCGCGCCCGGAAATCACCCCCAGCACCGGTTCGCCCAGGGCATCGGCGAGTTGACGGGCCAGCGCCGCGGTGCCGAGTGCCGAACTGCCGACCCCGGCGACGGTAACCCCGGCAAAACTGACCGTTTTCAGCTTGCTGAAGGCGCGCCGGGGAAAATAGTCGATCGCCCGCCCCCCGGCCGCCGGCGCGACCAGCAGCGCCGCCCCCTCGCTCTGAGGAAAATTGAGCACCGCCCGCTGTTCGTCGGCGCTGAGCGCGCTGACATCATAGAACCAGCGGTCAAGGACCGTGTTGCGCCAGTCGAGCGGCAGCATCGGCCGCGGCACGAACGGCAGCATCCAGGAAGAAAACGACGGAATGCCCGCAAATGAATTCTTGACCACGCCCCGACCCCATCGGTTGAAAAACGCCCCAAGCTACCGCATGAGCGGCACAATCTCCAGTCCGATCCTGGTGATTTCAGCGATCATGGGGACAATCGGCATAACCGCAGCTGCGCGCCCCTTCGGCCGGACCGTAGACGCCGCAGACCCGGCACTTGACCATGGTTTCGGTGGCGATCTGCGGTTCGGCCGCCCGGGCGGCCCGGACCTGCTCCGTACGCCGGTGCCAGCGCCAGGCGACGTACACCGCGCCCAACAACACCAATACCGTGATCAGTTTGCCCACTGCGCCCTCCCCGGCGGTCCGGCGGCATCAAAGGCGGTGACGGAGGCCTTTGTCAATCCCGGCGCGCCGCTGTCGCGCCGATCACGACATCGAGCAGTTCGGTCGTAATTTCCTCCTGCCGCTGCTGGCGCGCCTGCTGGGTCAGGGCTTCGAGCTTGGTTTCGATGTTGTCGTGGGCGGCTTCCATGGCGGTGAGGCGGGCCGCGTTCTCGCTGGCGAAGGACTCGAGGGCGGCATGCATCAGCCGGGTGAAGACAAACTCCTCGACCACCTTGTCGAAGAGGTCGTGGGCGTCGAGATAGACCATCGGCGTCACCGCCTCGGCCGAGCGGTAGGCCGCCGGGTCGAAGGGCAGCACGGTCTCGGTCTCGACCTTCCACAGCGGGCCGCTGGTGTTGCGGCCATAAACCAGCGTGACGCGCTCGATGCCGTCATGAGCAAGCCGGCGGTAAAGCTCGTCGGAACAGCGCAGCACGACATCCAGCACGCCGTCGAGGTGGGTGGCCATGGGCTGGGAATAGGCGACAGTGCAGCCATGCTCCTCGGCCTTGACCCGGCCCCGGGACCCCACCACCAGCAACCGGTGACCGCCGGTCCGGGCCAGGGTCCAGGCCTGCTCCAGGACATGCTCGTTGTAGGCGCCGGCAAAGCCGTGCTCGGAGGTAAAGGCGACCACCGCCATCCGGCCGATGCCCGGGATCTTGCGCGCCCGGCCGCCGCCGCCGGTCAGCGCCAGCCCGCGCGCCAGCCCGAAATTGATCACCTCGGTATACTGGCGGATACCGGGCAGCGCGTTCTGGGCCTGGCCCAGCCGCATTGCCGCCAGCGCCCGCATCGCGCCCATGATGTCCTGCAGGTCGCCGAGATTGGCGATCCGGGCTTCTATTTCCGCCAGCCGTTCGACCATCGCACCGCTCCCGACTCAACCCTCAGACCGGCCGGCTCTCAACCCCGAGCCGGCCCCGCGCCGTCACGCCGCCGCGCCCTGCCCGATCAGCGCCCGGTCGAGAATCCGCTTGGCCCGGGCCTGAAGCCAGAGCAGCATCTCGCGCCGGTCGTCGCCATTGAGCAACCCGGTGACCTCGACCCGCTCGACCGCAGCCCGGACCTCGTCGGTCAGGGCCGCGGCAAAACCGCGCTTGAACTCTTCGAGCTGCTCCAGGGTCAGCGCTGTCAGCACCCGCTCCTTGAGGGCCAGCAGCAGCGCCACCTCGGCGGCGAGGCTGAGCGGCGCCGAATGGACCTGACCCAGCACGGCGCGGATGCGCCGGCCGTGCTCGATGGTGGCCTGGGCGCGGGCGTCGACCATCTGGCCGAACTTGGTGAAGACCTCCAGTTCCAGGAACTGGGCATATTCCAGCTTCAGCGACCCGGCGACATCCTTGAGCGCCTTGAACTGGGTCTTGCCGCCGACCCGGCTCACCGACTTGCCGACATTGACCGCCGGCTTGTGACCCTCGTTGAACAGCTTGGGTTCGAGGATGATCTGACCGTCGGTGATCGAGATCAGGTTGGTCGGGATATAGGCGCTGATGTTGCCGGCCTGGGTCTCGGCGATCGGCAGCGCGGTGAGAGAGCCGCCGCCATGGCTGTCGTGGAGCTTGGCCGCCCGCTCCAGCAGGCGCGAATGGATGAAGAAGACGTCGCCGGGATAGGCCTCCCGCCCCGGCGGATTGCGCAGCAGCAGCGAGACCTGGCGGTGCACCGCCGCGTGCTTGGTCAGATCATCGGTGACCAGGAGGGCGTGGCGGCCGCTGTCGCGGAAATATTCGGCCATGGTGCAGGCGGCATAGGGCGCGATCCATTGCAGCCCGGGCGGGTCGTCGGAGCTGGCCACCACGAAGATCGTGCGTTCGATCGGACCCAGCCGGCGCACGGTGTCGATCACCCGCGCCACCGCCGAGGCCTTCTGACCGACCGCGCAATAGATGCAAAAAACGTCGGAGCGCTTCTGGTTGAGGATCGCGTCGACACCGATCGCGGTCTTGCCGGTCGAGCGGTCGCCGACGATCAGTTCGCGCTGGCCGCGCCCGAGCGGAATCAGCGCGTCGACGACCAGCAGGCCGGTCTGCAGCGACTGGGTCACGAGTTCGCGATCGATGATCCGCGGCGCCGGACGCTCGATCGGCTCGAAACGCACGGGCTGGATCGGCGGGCCGTCATCGAGCGGCCGGCCCAGCGGGTCGACCACCCGGCCGAGCAGGCCCTCGCCCACCGGCACCCGCACCACCTCGCCGGTGCCGCGCACCTCGTCGCCCGCGGCAATCGTGCGGTCGCTGTCGAGCAGCACCGCCCCGACCTCTCCGCGCTCGAGGGTCACGGCCATGCCGCGCAAATCGCCGGGAAACTCCAGGATTTCGTCGAGCCGGCAGCCATCGAGCCCCGAGAGCACGGCGACGCCGTCGCCGACCCGCTCGACCCGGCCCAGTTCGGCCATCACCGGCCTGCTCTCGACCGTCGCCACCTGCTGGCGAAGCTCCTCGAGCCGGGCCTTGACCTCGTCCGCCAGTCCCCCGCCCTTTTTCACCCGCGTCGTCATGGCTTCGCCCTTTCCGTCAGTGCCCCCGGTAGATGTCCCGGCGGTGTCCAACCTCGACCACAAGAATCGTGAGGTGCCCGTGCCCAATCCGGCAAATCACCCGGCAATCGCCCCCCGCTAACGCCAGAACCCCGCCTTGTCTCGGGCCGGGGCCTTGTCAAAACCCGGTCGGACCATTCAACAATCCCGGCCAAATTCGCGTTCCTCGTCTGCCATCGACCAGATCCGCCCCGGCGCTTTCAGAGCGTCCGCAGTATCACGCCCTCTCACCCCTTCGCCATCATGCCCGCGCGGGCCTCGTCCAGGCTGTCGCGCCAGGAGCAGGCGACGACCATGCTGGGGAAGCGCAGTTCGGCGCCGGCGATCAGGCTCTCCTCGGTGATGAAGAAGAGTTCGGTCTCATCGCCGACCAGCGGCCGGAGCCGCCGGTGCCACTCGGCCCGGGCGGCCTCGTCGAGAGCCGGCATGGTGGCCACCTGGAGGACCGGGCCGCGCTCGGCGAGACGCTCCGGCGGCAGGGCCGCCAGATGCCGGCACACCCGGTCGAGCAGCGCCGCGGTGATCGCCGTGCCGCTGACCTCGGACAGCAGCTTTCGCGCCAGATCCAGGGCGAGGTCGACCGCCCGCTCGCCGATCTCCCCGGCGATCAGGCGCTTCTCGTCCTCCAGCGCCCGGCGCTGGGCCGCGATCACCAGTCGCGCCTCGGTCTGGGCGTGGTCGATGACCTCGCGCCGCTCGATCTCGATGTGCGAGCGGGCCTCGGCAATCACCCGCTCGCGCTCGGCGGCGATCTCGGCGATGCGGTGCTCGTAGCCCCGGCGATGAACGTCGGCGGCGTGCCGGGCCATCTGGGCATCCTCGAAGTCCTTCTGCACCAGGGCGCGGCGCTGGGCGACCACGGTGGTGACCGGCCGGTAGAGAAAGCGGTGCAGAAGCCACGCCAGGATGACGAAGTTGGTCGCCTGGAGGGCGAGTGCCCATAGGTCGATATGCATGGCGAACCTCGTCTCCGTTTCACACGTCTGCGGGCGATCGGGCGCCGTCAGGCATGGACGTACGGGTTGGCGAACAGCAGCAGCAGCGCGATCACGAGGCAATAGATCGCCATCGTCTCGATCATCGCGAGGCCGACAAAGAGGGTGCGCGAGATCGTGCCCGCCGATTCCGGCTGGCGCGCGATGGCGTCCATGGCACCGGCCACCGCCCAGCCTTCACCGAGGCCCGATCCGATGGCTCCGAAACCGACGGCGATCGCCGCGGAGAGGACGCTGATCATTTCGACGTTCATGGCTCAACCCTTTTCGATGGTTCCGATGGCGCCGCCGATGAAGACGGTGGCAAGGATGGTGAAGATGTAGGCCTGGACCAGACCGATCAGGATGCTGAGCGCCATGAACGGAATGGGCACCAGCAGCCCGACCAGGCTGATGACGATGCCGATGGTCAGCTCGTGGCTCATGATGTTGCCGGCAAGGCGGACCATCAGGGAAAAGGTGCGGGTGAACTCGGCCAGCACATTGAGCGGCACGAACACCGGATAGGGCTCAAGGAAGGTCTTGAGGTAATGCAGCAGCCCGCGCCGGTGAACGCCGAGGGCATGAACCGAAACGAAGACGATCAGCCCCAGCGCGCTGGTGGTCTCGAAGCTGGCGGTGGGCGGCTTGACCCCCGGCAGCAAAGGCGAGAGATTGCAGGTCGCGATGTAGATGAAGAGGGTGCCGATCAGCGGCAGGAACGGTCCGGGCTCGGTGCCCATGACGTCGCGGATAATGTTTTCGCAAAAGCCGACGATCGCCTCCAGCACCACCTGCCACGGCCCCGGCTCATCCACTGAAAGCCGGCGGGTGCCGAAATAGGCCAGCGTGACCAGCACCACCATGATCACCCAGGTCGTCACCACCTCAAGGCCGACCGGAACCGGCCCGACATGAAAGACGATCGGCGCATTGAGAGAGACCTTTTCCATGGCCGTCAGCCCTCCCTGCCCGGAGCGGCCACGGCCGCCCGGCGATCACTCCAGCGCGTCACCAGCGGCCGCGCCACTGTGAAGCCGCCCAACCCGGCCAGCGTCACCGGCCAGCCCCAGAGCACCAGCACCCCCAGCATCGCCACCGCCCCGAACAGCCGCCCCAGCATCAGCGCAATCGGCCGCCAGACCGGCCCCGACTCGAGATAGAGCCGGGCGTTGAGCCGAAGAGCCAGAAAGTACAGGGTCCCGACCGCCAGCCCATAGGGCAGCGCCAACGCCATCGGTCCCCAGGGCAGCGCACCGACGGATGCCGCGGTCATGGCTTGCGCTCCCGCGGCTTTTCGGGGCGGTCGAGCCCGGCCTCCTGGTGCATCCGCCGCCAGGCCAGCCAGCCGCCGAACCCCATGCCGGCCACGAGCATCAGCGCGGTGACCTCAAACCCGGTGTCAAAGGCGCGGTCGAGCCAGCGGCCGAGAAAGCCCAGCAGCAGCGGCGGCGTCACGAACACCCAGCCCAGCGCCCCCATCATGCCGAAATATTGCAGGATCGAGCCCCGACCCTCGCGCCCGGCCTGTTCGGCCTTCTCGGTCTGGCGCAACACGGCGCGGTCGAGCGCGCTCAGCGCCTTGCGGTGATTGTTGGGCTTAGTGACCACGGCCACCCCCTCCGGTCTGGCCGAAGGGCAGCACCCCCGGCCGCTCGCCGCGCAGATAGGCGTTCAACTGGCGCATCACCGAAAGCTGGAGCTTCATGGTCTCGGTCCGCGCCGCGGCCTCGCGGTCGGCGTGCTCGACCATCTGGCGCAGCACCTGGGTCCGCAGGGTGACAAGATCGTCGCCGGCCACCGCCTCCCGGGTCGCGATCTCGCAACTGGTGCCGGCGCGCATGTTGAGGACGCCGCCGCGCAGCGCGACGTAGCGGGTCAGACCCTGGGTGGTCTGGAAGGTCAGCACCGACACCGTCAGCGCGGTCATGAACTCGCAATGTCCGGGCTGCAGCCCGAACGAACCCGAGAAGTCGTCGGCCTTGACCGACACAACATCGGCCTGGTCGATCACCACCTCGGCGGGCGTCGTGATGAGCAGGCGCATGGTCTTCATGGCGTGGCTCCTGGCCTGGCCCTAGGCCCTTCACCAGAGTTATTTCATGGGTGAGGAAGGGGCGGCCTTACTCGTTATCGGCTTTTGACCGCCGTAAGATTTGATCAAGACATCCAACGGCGTCGGCCGCTGGGTTGTCGGCTTCAGCCCTTGTCCAATCGGCGACTTATTCTCCATCATGGTTTTCTCCCACGCGTCCTTTCAAGAGTTCAATCGATGCCACTTTGCTGAAGTCCGAAATATATATGCCGGCTCCCGCAATCTCCGTCGACCGGATCGCGCCATCGTCCTCAGTATCCCACCACGCGGCGTCCGCAAGAAACAGCTCCGGGGATTTCCCTGTGGCGGAATAAAGTTACGGTCAACCGATCAAAGAGCGTCTATCAGGGAACGTAATGTGAAGCCAAACCTGCGGGTTCTTGTTAAAGCTGTCTTTCCAGACGCCAACGGAACTTACCTTGTATGTTACCTTTAGCCATCGAAGCGCTCTGTAGAGAAGGTCGTGATTATTGACAACCGCAAACACCAGGGACAAGATCGAAGCCGACAATGCCAAAATCAGCAGATTTCTGTCCAACAACGCTGAAGCGATCTTCGAAACCTGCGCCTCCCCACTGACATCGATATTGGAAATCAGTGGCGTTCCCACCACCTCGTGAACCAGCAATGCGTTGACCAGGGTTAGAACGAAGGCGTGCAGGACGCGCTCGAGATTATCCCGTTTTTCCCCCTCCACCAGATAATCATAGACAACGGTCCCCAACAGTCCAGGCAGCAGATAAAAGGGGACAAGCGCAACGCCCGCAAGGCTCTTGATAAAATCCATCCTGCCCCCTACGCCGCCTTGCCCAGCGCGTTGTGCTTCTCCACCGCTTCCTCGAAGGCGCCAACCATGTAGAACGATCCTTCCGAGATGGCGTCGCCCTTGCCGTCGAGGATGGCCCGGCAACCGGCCAGGGTGTCTTTGACGTCCACGGTGCGGCCGGCCATGCCGGTGAAGGCTTCGGTGACCAGGAAGGGCTGGGTGAGGAAACGCAGCAGCCGGCGGGCGCGGTACACCACCGTCTTGTCGGCGGCCGACAGTTCCTCGATGCCCAAGAGGGCGATGATTTCCTGAAGGTCGCGGTAGTGGGCGATGGTCTTGCGCACCTCCTGGGCGAGATTGAAATGGTCGGTGCCGACCACGGTCGGATCCAGCAGGATCGAGGTCGAGGCCAGCGGGTCGATGGCGGGATAGAGCCCCTCGGCGGCCATGTCGCGCGAGAGCACGATCGAGCTGTCGAGATGGCTGAAGGTCTCGGCCACCGCGGGATCGGTGTAGTCGTCGGCCGGGACGTAAACCGCCTGGATCGCGGTGATCGCCGCCCCCGAGGCCGAGGCGATGCGCTCCTGGAGCGAGGCGATCTCGGTGGCCAGGGTCGGCTGGTAGCCGACCCGCGACGGCAGGCGCCCGAGCAGGCCCGAAACCTCGGAACCGGCCTGAACGAAGCGGAAGACGTTGTCCATCAGCAGCAAGACGTCGCGGTGCTGGGCGTCGCGGAAGTATTCGGCAACCGTGAGGGCCGACTGCCCGACCCGCCAGCGCGCCCCCGGCGGCTCATTCATCTGGCCGAAGATCAGGGCGGTGCGCTTGATCACGCCCGAGCCGGTCAGTTCCTGCAGGAGTTCATGGCCCTCGCGCGAACGCTCGCCGATGCCGGCGAACACCGAGACCCCCTGATAGCGCTCGACGGTGGTGCGGATCAGTTCCATGATCAGCACGGTCTTGCCGACCCCGGCGCCGCCGAACATCCCGGCCTTGCCGCCACGCACCAGCGGGGCCAGCAGATCGATGACCTTGATCCCGGTCATGAAGGGCTCGCGCACCGTACTCTGATGCTTCAGAAGTGGCGCGGCACGATGAATCGGCCACCGTTCGACGTCGTCCGGGAACGGCTGCCGGCCATCGTGGGGATGGCCGAGGACGTCGATCAGGCGTCCGAGCACCGGCTCACCCACCGGCACCGAGATCGCGGCACCGGTGGCCCGGACCGGTTCGCCGCGCATCAGGCCCGAGGTCGCTTCGAGCGCCACAGACCGCACGGTGGTCAGATCCAGATGCTGCTGGACTTCGACGGTGATGGTCCGGCCATCGGCCATCATCACCACCAGCGCGTCGTTGAGGGCCGGCAGGCAGCCTTCGGGAAAGGCGACATCCACCACCGAACCGCGGACACCGACAACACGGCCTGACGCGGCCACCCCGTCCTGGGTATCAGTCATCCCGAAACCCCCTCAGCGCACGGCTTTCGCCGTACTGGTTGTTGCGATACCGGTTTACCACGCCGCCGGCGCGCCCGGAAGCCCCGCCGGGTCAATGGCTGGCGTGATTTTTTCGGAGACTCTAGAAGACACCGCGACTCATCATGCCGATTCTTAGCGTGGCCAAGAATTACGCCGATCATCTTGCCATTTGTTTAACAGCGCCTGCGTCATTTTGTACCGCCGCCCCCGGACAGGAATCGGGAATGATCGGCGGGACTCAGCGCGCCGCCGGTGCGGGCGGCCCTGCCGGAACCGGTTGAGCCGGCGCCCTGGCGGCGGTAACCGCCCCGGCGATGGTGCTGGTCTGGGCCGACATTTCGGCCCGCATCGCCCGGAATTTTTCGGAAATCAGCGCCGGCAGCGCATCGACTTTGGCCTCGACGCGGTCGATGCGACCGTAAGTGAAAAGCGGCCCCGCCAGGCCCATCACCGCGAGAACGAGGATGGGCTGCGGCTGCCTGATGCCGCCGCGGGCCCCTTCGAGACGATATGGGCCGTTTCCGCCGCCTTGTAAGCTTTCACCGTGATCGGCGTGCCCGATCCCCTCAGGCGCTCACCGCCAGCCGCGGCCGGTAGGCCCAGGTATCGGACAGCAGGTCTTCTTCGGTGATCTCGGCCAACTCGTATGACGAGGCGTCAGCGAACATGGCGTGAAGCAGCTTGTTGTTGAGCATGTGCCCCGAGCGCCAGCCGTGGAAATGGCCGATGATGCGGTGACCGGCAAGATAGAGGTCGCCGACGCTGTCGAGAATCTTGTGGCGGACGAACTCGTCGTCAAAGCGCAGCCCTTCCTCGTTGAGGATGGTGTCGCCGCTGATCACGACGGCGTTTTCCAGCGAGCCGCCGCGGGCGAGGCCCAGCCGGCGCAATTCTTCGACTTCGTGGAGAAAGCCGAAGGTGCGGGCGCGGGCGATTTCGGTCTTGAAGGCGTCGCCCTCGAGATCGAGGCTGCCGGTGGTGTGACGCATCATCGGATGGTCGAAGGCGATCTCAAAGCTGAAGCTGGAGCGGAAACCAGGAGTCAGGGTGGCGCGGCGGCCGGCATCGCCGACGGCGATCTGCCGGCGCACCCGCAGCACCTTGCGGCGCTCGCTCTGCTCCTCGATGCCGGCGCATTCGGCGAGGAAGACGAAGGGGGCGGCGCTGCCGTCCATGATCGGCACTTCCGGGCCGTCGATCTCGATCACCGCGTTGTCGACACCGGCGCCTGAAAGGCCGGCCAGGAGATGCTCGACGGTGCCGACGTTGACACCGCGGCCGTTGCCGATCACGGTGCACATCCGGGTATCGACCACCCGGTCCCAGCGTGCGGGAATCTCTGCCTGGCCGCCGCGGGGATCGGTGCGCACGAACACGATGCCGCTGTCGGCATCGGCCGGCTTAATCTTCATCGAGACCTTGGCGCCGGAGTGGAGGCCAACACCGGTGCAGTGAATGGACCGCTTCAGCGTCTGCTGATTTAATCCAAGGCTGGTTTCATCACAGTGGCTCAAGGTCTTATTCCGTCTTGCCCGGGGTGCTTCGGCTGCGGCTCAAGGTTAATGCCATATTAACGCTGCGCCGGCCTGATCAGGCCCAAGAGTTGAGGTGCGGCTTCAATTCCGACCTCATTGGCTTAGCGCCATGTCGCGCCAGAGCCAAATCAATCTTTGTTTCCATTTGTTACGTTGCTGTCAAGCAACAGAATAAAAAAATTTACCTGGCTTATCCCAAAAAAAAGGCCTTCCGATGCCACAAGTGTGATCGGAAGGCCAGCAGTCTAGAAAAAAAGGGCTGACGAAACGGTTTGGACTAGACTCCGGAGGCGATCCGAAGATCGTCCCCGGAGTTGGCACGGGTGCGACTCAGTTGGCCTGACGACGCAGGAAGGCCGGGATATCCAGCACATCCTCATCGGTGCGGCCAGCCTTGCCCCGCTCATCGCTTTCGGCCTGCCGTCCCGCGGGGGGCTTGGCCGCGCCCTGCACCGACGGCGCCTGCCGAGTCTGCGCCACCGGGTGCTCGGCGGCTTCGCCCTCGCTGTCCTCGCGACCCCGCCAGCCGAGGCCGGTGACCCGCTCGAACAGCGACATGCTGCGCTTGCGCGGCCGGTCGTCGCTCAGCGCCGTGTCGGGGTTGGTGGCCGGCTGGCGCGGACCCGGATCGACCGGGCGCGGCGCAATGAACGAGCCGTCGCGCCGTTCGCCGCGCAGCGGTCCGCCGGCCCGGGTCTGGAGCGGCTCGGCGACCAGCGCCGCCCGTACCGCGGCCGCGGCATTGGCCGCCGCCTTGGGATCGGCATGGACCGGTTCGGCGTGACCGGGCGCCATCTCCGGCTCGTGATCATAGGCCCTGGCGGCGGCGGCGGTGGTCACCGGCTGCCCCATCATGGCCGCGGTGGCCGAACCGCCGGGTGCGCCCATCGCCACCGCAGCGAGCGGCTGCGACATCGGCGCGACCGGCGCCTCGACCAGGGTGCCGTGATAGCCGACCGGCCGCACCGGCGGGGCATTGGCCGGCGCCGCCGGCCGCTTGATGCCGGGCAGACCGAAGGCCGGCGCCGGGTTGGCCACCGGCGGCGCCGCGGCGCCCTGCTGGGGAACGTGCTGGCCGCGGCCGGCCGAAATAGCCATCGAGGCGGCATCAATACCGGTGGCGACCACCGACACCCGCATCACCCCCTCCATCGACGGATCGAAGGTCGAGCCGAAGATGATGTTGGCGTCGGGATCGACCTCGTCGCGAATCCGGTTGGCCGCCTCGTCGACCTCGAAAAGGGTCATGTCATAACCGCCGGTGATGTTGATCAACACCCCGCGCGCGCCCTTCATCGAGACATCGTCGAGCAGCGGGTTGGAGATCGCGGCCTCGGCGGCGTTGATCGAACGGCGCTCGCCGTTGGCCTCGCCGGTGCCCATCATCGCCTTGCCCATCTCGGTCATCACCGAGCGGATATCGGCAAAATCGAGATTGATCAGACCGGGCATCACCATCAGATCGGTGACGCCGCGTACGCCCGAGTGCAGCACGTCGTCGGCCATTTTGAAGGCGTCGGCGAAGGTGGTCTTTTCGTTGGCGATCCGGAACAGGTTCTGGTTCGGGATGATGATCAGGGTATCGACATACTGCTGCAACTCGGCAATGCCGGATTCGGCCAGCCGCATCCGGTGCGCACCCTCGAAGTGAAAGGGCTTGGTCACGACGCCGACGGTGAGAATACCGCGTTCGCGGGCGATGCGCGCGATCACCGGCGCCGCACCGGTGCCAGTGCCGCCGCCCATGCCGCCGGTGATGAACACCATGTTGGTGCCGTCGAGATGCGAGGCGATCTCGTCGAGTTGCTCCTCCGCGGCGGCCCGGCCGACATCCGGCCGCGAGCCGGCGCCAAGGCCGCGCGTGATGGTGGTGCCGAGCTGGATGCGCCGCTGGGCCAGGCTGCCTTTCAGCGCCTGGGCGTCGGTGTTGCCGACGACGAACTCGACCCCCTCCAGGTTGGACTTGATCATATTATTGACCGCGTTACCCCCGGCGCCACCGACGCCGAAGACAGTGATGCGCGGCTTCAATTCGGTATCGATACCCGGCATGCTCAAGTTGATCATCGCGCCCTCCAAATCCTTTCCGTCAATCCCGTTAGCCGTTTTTTGTCCGCCTCAGTGCCACCGGTATTCCCGGCCCGTTCTTGCCGTCCGTCCGGGACGGGTGCTGGTGCGATTAATGCCCGCCGGCCACCAAACCCCAAGAAAAACGACCCGCTCAGAGATGCTCCCGCAGCCAGTTGCCGACCCGGCCCATCAGGCTTCCGGGCACGGCGACGCTGGGGCTGTTGATGGTAAGTTCCGTGTGCTGCCGCGTCGCCTGGATCAGCAGCCCGGCCGCGGTGGCGAACGCCGGGCCGCTGGCGGCCTCGGGCAGCCCCGAAACCCGGGTCGGCCGTCCGATCCGCACCTGCTTGTCGAGCACCTGCTGCGCCAGTTCGCGAAGACCGGGCAGCTGGGCGCCGCCACCGGTCAGCACCACCCGGCGTCCCGAATAGCCGTCGGCGCCCGAATCCTCGAGCCGCGTGCGCACCAGTTCTAGAATTTCCTCGAGCCGCGGCCGGATGATCCGGACCAGCTGGGCCTTCGGCACCTGATTGGTCTGGGTGCGCTCGTCCTCGCCGACCAGCGGCACGGTGATCATCTCGCGATCATCGGCGCTGCTGGTCATGGCATTGCCGTGCAGAATCTTCATCCGCTCGGCATGACCAAGCGGCGTGGCCAGCCCGCGCGCGATGTCGCTGGTGACGTGGGAGCCGCCGACCGGCACGCAGTCGGTGAACACAAGATTGCCTTCGGAGAACACCGCAAGCGAGGTGGTGCCGCCCCCGAGATCGATGCAGGTGCAGCCCAGATCCAGCTCATCCTCGACCAGACTGGCCAGTCCTGACGCATAGGGACTGACCGCCGAACCCACGATGTCGAGGTGGCAGCGGGCGATGCAGGTCGAAAGATTACGCAGCGGTCCGGAACTGGCGGTCACCATGTGCAGCTGGACCCCGAGCCGGTCGCCGAACATGCCGCGCGGGTCGCGGATGCCGCGGTTTCCGTCGAGGGAATAGCTGACCGGAATCGCGTGAATCACCTCGTTTTCCGGAATCCGATGCTGGGCGCGGCCCTGGGCCAGCGCCCGGCGCAGATCGACCTCGGTGACTTCCTGATCGAGGATCGCGACTTCGACCCCGAGCATGCGGGAGGTCGGGTGTCCACCGGAAACATTGACGAAGATATCATGGGCGGTCACGCCTGCCATCTGCTCGGCACTATGAACGGCATTGGCGATCGCCGCCTCGGCGTCTTCCATATTGACGATGGTGCCGGCGCGGACGCCCTGGGAACTGGTGTGGCCGCACCCGATGACTTTGATCGCGGCCGGATCATCGGCGCGGGCAATCAGGCAGCAGATCTTGCTCGAGCCGATGTCGAGTGCGGCGATCACCCCGCCGTGCAGCGCCTTTTTCGGCTTCTTTCCAGGAATATAAGTCATGACTCAAACCCGCTGCTCAGGACCGGTCGACGCGCGCTTATTTGGGGTGCGGCGCGATAACAACATGGTGTATGCGTTCCCGTCAAGAACCATCAAGATTTGGATAGTTTTGAAGAGCCGTTTCGGCTCCGCAAGCATTTGACGGCCGCTCATATCTTTTCCCCCGAAACTTTTTTGTGGGGCAATCCACTCTCGGCGGTCTGCACGATCAGCCGGTCAGGCAACCGGAGATCGATCGCCACGATATCGCGGTCGAACAGCGACTCCCGCGAGACAAGGTCGCTCAACCGGCGCAGGGCGCCAGCGTAGTCATATTCCGGCAGCCGGACATTGATGCCATTGTCGAGCCGCAAATCCCAGCGCCGGCTGCCAACCCAGATCGCGGCGGCGAGATGCGGCGACAGGATCGGCTCATTGGCCAGATTGAGCAGCAGCTCCGGCGCATGCTCGGGCGCGCCCTTGCCGACGATGATCGGCAGCTTGGAGAAATGCTCGAAGCCCTGGTCGGCGAGAATGTTTCCAACCTTGTCGATCACCACCACCTTGCGGTCAAATTGCCAGAGCGCCATCGGCTCCCGCTCGACGATGCGGATATAAACCAGATTTGGCAAGCGCCGCTCGACGGTGGCGGCGGCGATCCAGGGCAGGCGCTGCAACTCGGCCTGGGCGCGGCTGAGGCTGAAGCCAAGGATCGGGTCGCCGCGCTGGAGCTTGATCGCGTTGAGCAGGTCCTGCTTTTCGGCGCCGCTGCGCCCGGCCACCAGCACCTCGTCGACACGGAAACCGGCCAGCGCGGTGGCCCGGATCACGGTGCCGCCAAAGCCCTCGGCAAAGCCCTGGGCCAGTCCCGAGCGCCAGAGCAGGGCGCCGCCACCGCCGATGCCGCCGATCACCGCCAGCACGGCAACGACGCGCAGCACCGGCAGGATCCAGCGCGGCAGCGCGCGGCGCCGGGTCGCCCGCTCGGCGGCACGATGGAACTGACGCCGGGCGGCGGCGTCGCGCTTCTGGGTGACGATCTGACTCAGTTTTGGCATGTCGCGTTCTCCACCAGCCACGAGACGAAGTCGCGATAAGAGATGCCGACGTAGGCCGCCTGTTCGGGCACCAGCGACAAAGGCGTCATCCCCGGCTGATTGTTGACCTCGAGGAAATAGAGACCCTCGGTGCCCGGCCGGGCCGGGTCATAGCGGAAATCCGAGCGGCTGGCGCCGCGACAGCCCAAGGTCTGATGCACCACCAGCGCGAGACGCAGCACCTCGGCGGTGACTTCGGACGGCAGGGCGGCCGGAACGACATGGGTGGCGTGCCCGGCAACGTATTTGGCAGTAAAGTCGAAGATTTCGCCGCTGAAAGTGATCTCGGTCACTGCCAGCGCCCGGTCTCCCATCACGCCGGCGGTCAGTTCTCGGCCGGGAATGTACTCCTCGACCAGCAACCGCGAGCCGGCGGCCCAGATCTCGGCGCCCGGAGGCGGGTCGCCGGCGCGCACGAAGGTCAGCCCCACCGTCGAACCTTCGTCCACCGGCTTCATGACGTAGGGCGGCGCCATCGGATGGCCGCCGGCAAAACCGGCGCGCTCGATCACGATGCCCCGGGGCGAGCGCACCCCGGCGGTGCTCAGCAGCCGCTTGGTCATATCCTTGTCCATGGCCACCGCCGAGGCCATTACCCCGGAGTGGGTATAGGGGATGCCGAGAAACTCCAGCACGCCCTGAACAATGCCGTCCTCGCCGCCGCGCCCGTGCAGGGCATTGAAGACCACGTCGGGCCGGGGCGTCAGCAGCCTGAGAAAGGCCTCGAGGTCGCGGGGAACGTCGACCGGGGTCACCCGGTAGCCGGCCTCTTCCAGCGCCGCCGCGACCCCGGCGCCGCTCTTCAGCGAGACCTCGCGCTCGGCCGACCAGCCGCCCATCAACACCGCCACATGCCGGCTCATTGGCTCCGCTCCCCGGCCGCAACGCCGATCCGTCTGATTTCCCATTCGAGCGTGACGCCCGAGCTTGCGAACACCCTCCGCCGCACCTCTTCTCCCAGCGCCTCCAGATCGGCGGCGCTGGCATCGCCGAGGTTGAGCAGGAAGTTGCAGTGCTTCTCCGAAACCTGGGCGCCGCCGATGGTGAGGCCGCGGCAACCGGCACGGTCGATCAGTTCCCACGCCTTATGGCCGGGGGGATTGGCGAAGGTCGAACCGCCGGTGCGCGCCCGCACCGGCTGGGTCTCGGCGCGCTTCTTGGCGATATCGTCGATGCGGGCGGTGATCTCGGCCGGCTCGCCCGGCTCGCCCCGGAGGGTGGCGGCGACGAAAATCCAATCGGACGGCGCGCCGCAGCAGCGATAACCGAGGCCGAGTTCGGCCGCCGGCACCGTGAAGCGGCGGCCGCTGCGGTCGATTGCCTCGGCCGACACCAGAACATCCGACAGCTCACGGCCGAAGGCGCCGGCATTCATGCGGAGCGCGCCGCCGATGGTGCCCGGAATGCCCGAGAGAAACTCGAGCCCGGCGACCCCGGCCAGCCGCGCCGCCAGCGCGATGTTGAGATCCAGTACCCCGGCCCCGGCGCAAACGCTGGTGGCGTCGATGCGCAGCGCCGCGAACGGCCCGCCGAGGCGGATGACCACGCCGGGAACGCCGCCGTCGCGGATCAGTAGATTGGAGGCGACACCGACCACGGTCACCGGCACATCGGCCGGGCAACCGGCGAGAAAATCTGCCAGATCATAGACGTCGGCGGGGCGGAACATCACCTCGGCCGGACCGCCGACCCGGAACCAGGTGATCCCGGCCAGCGGCGCGCCGGCGCTGAGGCGGCCGCGCACCGCCGGCAGCCGGTCGATCAGATGACCCTCACCCCGTGCCCCCTCGGCCATCGCCGCCTCCGCGCTCATGGCGTCGCCTCGCCCGCGCTCTCAGCCGCGATCTCGGCATAGGCCCGCTCCAGGTCCGCGGGCAGCGCGTTGGCCCAGCCGCTGATCGTCCCGGCGCCGAGGCAGACCACGAGATCACCGGGCTGGGCGATGCCGGCCACGGTGGCGGCCAGGACATCGGCGCCCGCCAGCGGCACGACGTTGCGGTGGCCGCGCAGGCGCAGCCCCTCGATCAGATGGTCGCGGTCGATGCCCTCGATCGGCGCCTCGCCAGCCGGATAGACGTCGGCGACGATCACGGCGTCGGCATCGTTGAAGCAGGTACAAAATTCGCCAAACAGACTCTGCAGCCTTGAATAGCGGTGCGGCTGCACCACGGCCACCACCCGACCCCGGGTCGCGGTGCGGGCCGCCTTCAGCACGGCGGCAATCTCGACCGGATGATGGCCATAATCGTCGATCACGGTGACGCCACTGGCCACCCCGGTGCGGGTGAACCGGCGCTTGACCCCCGAGAAGCCCGCCAGCGCCCGGCGCATCACCGCCGGCGACAGCTCCATCTCGTAGGCGACCGCGATCGCGGCCAGCGCGTTCTGGACGTTGTGCTTGCCGAACATCGGCAGGGTCACACCGTCCATGGTGAAGGAGGTGCCGCCCTGGCGGTCGGTGAGCACGACGTCGAAGCGGGCGCCGTCGGGGCTGAGTTCGACGTTGCGGGCCTGGACATGGGCCTGGGGGCTGAAGCCGTAGGTGACGATCCGGCGGTCGGAGACCCGGGGAATCATCGCCTGAACCTCGGGATGGTCGAGGCACAGCACCGCGAAACCGTAGAAGGGCACGTTCTGGATGAAGCTCTCGAAACCGTCCTTAACCTTTTCGAAGGTACCGTAATGGTCGAGATGCTCGGGATCGATGTTGGTGACCACCGCAATCGTCGCCGGCAGCTTGACGAAAGTGCCGTCCGATTCGTCGGCTTCGACCACCATCCAGTCGCCGCCGCCCAGCCGCGAGTTGGTACCGTAGGCGTTGATGATGCCGCCGTTGATCACGGTCGGATCCTTGCCCGCCGCCTCCAGAATCGCCGCCACCAGGGATGTGGTGGTGGTTTTGCCGTGGGTACCACCGATCGCGACCGACCATTTCAGCCGCATCAGCTCGGCCAGCATTTCGGCCCGGCGGACCACCGGCAGCTGGGCGACGCGGGCCGCCACCACTTCCGGGTTGTCACGCTTGACCGCCGATGATATGACGATCACTCTGGCCGAGCCTATGTTTTCGGCCCGGTGGCCGATGAAAACCTCGACGCCCTGGGCGCGCAGCCGCTTGACGTTGGCATTCTCGCTCAGGTCCGAGCCCTGGACCTGATAACCGAGATTTTTCAGCACTTCGGCAATGCCGCTCATGCCGATGCCGCCGATGCCGACGAAGTGAATCAACCCGATATTGAGCGGCAACGCCCTCATTCCGCAGCCTCCAGAGCCTTCAGGGGACGATCGGCGCCGCAGCAGCGGCCGCAGCCGGCATGCGCGACCTCGATCACGGTTTCGGCCAGCCGCGCCGCGGCATCGACCACGCACCAGCCCCGCGACACCGCCGCCGCCAGCGCCAGATCGGCCGGTTGGGCCAGCAGGGTCTCCAGCCGGGCCGCCAGGGTGTCGGCGGTGAATTCCGGCTGGGCCATCAGCCAGGCGCCGCCGGCCAGGGCCAGCGAGCGGGCGTTGGCGGTCTGATGATCGTCGGTGGCGTAGGGGTAGGGGACCAGGATCGCCGGCCGCCCGACCGCGGTCAGTTCGGCCATCGTCGAGGCCCCGGCGCGGCAAATCACGAGATGGGCGGCGGCAAGACGGGCCGGCACGTCGGTGAAGAACGCCGACAGCTCGACGCCGCCGACGCCCAGCCCCTCATAGGCGGCGCGGGCGCCGTCGATATCCTCGGGCCGGCATTGCTGGGCGACCACCAGCCGGGCCCGCAGCACCGCCGGTACCCGGGCCAGCGCCGCCGGAATCACCTCGCTGAACACCCGGGCGCCCTGACTGCCGCCGATCACCAGCAGCCGCACCGGACCGGCGCCGGCGGGCGGGACATAATAGGCGTCGCGCACCGCGGCAACCCCGGGACGAACCGGATTGCCGGTCTGAACCACCAGATCCCGGCAGGCCTCGGGCAGGCCGCTGACCACCGGAAACGACACCGCCAGCTTGCGCACCCCCCCGGCCATCAGCCGGTTGGCCCGGCCAAGCACGGCGTTCTGTTCGTGCAGCACCACCGGCACCCCGGCCAACCGGGCCGCGATCACCGCCGGCAGCGAGGGATAGCCGCCGAACCCGACCACCACCGCCGGCTTCAGCGCCCGGATCAGCCGCCGCGCCTCGAGCGTGCCGAGCGCAATCAGGCCGAGGGTGCGCAGCGTGCCGAGCAGGCCGGGAAACAGCGTCGCGGCATGGACCCGGTGCACCGGCACCGCGGGCAGGCTGTCGCCGAAGGCCTTGCCCCGGCGGTCGGTGATCAGTTCCACCGGCTGGCCGCGGGCGAGAAGTTCACGCGCCAGCGCCTCGGCGGGAAAGAGGTGGCCGCCGGTGCCGCCGGCGGTGAGCAGGACCGGTGGGGTCATGGCCGGTCCTCCAGCCCGAAATGACGGCGGGTCAGCGCCAGCACCATGCCCATGCCGAAGCCGAGGGCGATCAGCGACGAGCCGCCATAGCTGACGAACGGCAGGGTCATGCCCTTGGTCGGCATCATATGCAGCGACGAGGCCATGTTGATGAAGGCCTGCATGCCGAACTGCACCAGCAGCCCGGCCGCGGCCAGCAGCACGAAGAGATTGGAGTCCTTGAGCAGGCGCGAGAAGCCGCGCAGCACGATAAAGCCGAACAGCGCGACCAGCATCAGGGTCCAGATCAGCCCCAGTTCCTCGCCCGCGACCGCGAAGATGAAGTCGGCATGGGCATCGGGCAACTGCATCTTGACCGTGCCCTGCCCCGGCCCGGTACCGAGCAGGCCGCCGTTGCTGAAGGCTTCGAGAGAGCGCGTGACCTGATACTGGTCTCCCGCGGCGGGATCGAGAAACCGGTCGATGCGGCTGTGCACGTGGGGCAGCAGCTGATAGGCCCCGACCAGCCCGATGCAGCCGAGCGCACCGAGAATCACGACATAGGCGATGTTGAGCCCGGCGAGGAAGAACTGGCAGAACCAGACCACCGAGACCACAAAGGCCATGCCGAGGTCGGGCTGCTTCAGCAGCAACCCGGCGACCAGAAGATAGGCACCGATGGAAACGACGTTGCCGGGAAAGCCGGGGCTGGTGCGCTGTAGCGAAAACAGCCAGGCCGCGACCACGGCGAACGCCGGCTTGAGAAATTCCGAAGGCTGGATCGACAGCCCGGGCAGATGAATCCAGCGCCGCGCGCCCTTGATCTCGACGCCGACGACCATCGTCGCCGCGGTCAGCAAGAGAGCGATGCCGAACACGATCAGCGCCGCCCGCCGCACGCCCCGGGGCGACATCAGCGACACCGCGACCATCAGCAGCAGCGCCGGAATCAGCATCACCACGTGATGCTCGACGAAATGATACGAGTCGAGGCCGATGCGGGCGGCCACGGCCGGACTGGCGGCCATGATCAGGATCGTGCCGTAGCCGACCAGCACCGCCAGCGCCGCCAGCATCCAGCGGTCGACGGTCCACCACCATCTGCCCAGGATCGACTGGTCGGTGCGGTCGAAGGCCATCATGGCCGAGCCCCCCCTCTACCCGAATAGTTCTCAACGAAGTCCGCGACATGGGCGGCAAAAGCGGCGCCGCGCGCCTCGAAATCCGTGAACTGATCGAACGACGCGCAGGCCGGCGAGAGCAGAACGCAGGCCCCCGACCGGCGTTCCGCAAGAGCCATCTCTGAGGCCTTGCGTACCGCAACATCGAGCGTACCACATCTTGTATACTGAACTTGACCCTCAAGCCAAGCGGCAAACGACTCGGAAGCAGCTCCGATCAAAAAAGCGTGACGAATTCGACCCAGCAAGGGCTCCAAACCGTCCAGACCGCCCTCTTTTGGCTTGCCACCGAGGATCCAATAGATATCGTGGTAGCATGCCAGGGCTTTGCCTGCCGCTTCTGCGTTGGTCGCTTTGCTGTCATTGACGAAAATTACGCTCTCGAGTTGCCCCACCCGCTGCTGCCGGTGGGCGAGGCCGGGAAAGCTGGCGATCGAGCGCGCGATCAGATCGGGATGCGCGCCCACCGCCCGCGCGGCGGCATAGGCCGCGGCGGCATTCTGCCAGTTGTGACGGCCGGGCAGCGCCGGCAGCGGCCTGAGATCGAGGATTTCCACCGCCCGGCTCTCGGTGTCGTCGATCAGCACGCCGTGCTTGGTGTAGACCCCGCCCGCGACCCGGTGTTCGACCGCGACCGGGATCACGGTCAGATCGTCGCGCCGCTCGAGCGCCTGAAAGATTTCCCGGCTCGGCTCGTCGTCGACGCCGATGATCGCGGTCATCGGCACCGTCGGCGCCACCACCGGCTTTTGCTCGAACATCAGGGTTTTGGCCCGGATGTAGCCGTCCATGCCGCCGTGGCGGTCGAGGTGATCGGGGGTGATGTTGAGCATCACCGCCACCGCGAACGGCGCCGCGAAGGTCTGTTCCAGCTGATAGGACGACAACTCAAGGACATAGGTGCCGGACGAACCCATCGCAGGCAGGCTCAGCACCGGCAGGCCGAGGTTGCCGCCCACCGCCACCGGCCGCCCCGAGAGCTTCAGGATGTGGCCGATCAGCGAGGTGGTGGTCGACTTGCCGTTGGTGCCGGTGATGCCGATCCAGGTGGCGTCGTGCTCGGAGCGGGCCAGCAGTTCGATGTCGCCGATGATCTCGACCCCGGCCTCACGCGCCCGCACCGCCACCGGATTGGGCTCGGGAAAGGTGTGGGGAATCCCCGGCGCGAGCACCAGCGCGGCAACGCCGGCAAAATCGGCCTCATGGAGGTTGATCAGCGGCACCCCGGCCGCCGCGGCCTCGGTCCGGCGCGGCGGGCTGTCGTCCCAGGCCAGCACCCGGGCGCCGCTCTGCTTCAGTGCCAGCGCCGCGGTGAGGCCGGAACGCGCCAGCCCCATCACCGCCACCGGATACCCCTTGAAAAAGAAGAGGTCGATCATGCCGGGGTCACCTTAGCTTCAGGGTGGAAAGTCCGATCAGGGCCAGAATGGTGGCGATGATCCAGAAACGGATCACCACGGTCGGTTCGGCCCAGCCCTTCTTCTCGAAATGATGATGCAGCGGCGCCATGCGGAACACCCGCTTGCCGGTGAGCTTGAACGAGGCGACCTGGACGATCACCGACACCGTTTCCAGGACGAAGAGGCCGCCGATGATGGCCAGCACCATCTCGTGCTTGGTGACGATGCTGACGGCGCCGAGCGCTCCGCCCACCGAAAGCGAGCCGGTGTCGCCCATGAAGACCATCGCCGGCGGCGCGTTGAACCAGAGAAAACCGAGGCTGGCCCCGACCAGGGCGCCACAGAAGACCGTCAGTTCGCCGGCCCTGGGCACGTAATGGAGTTGCAGATAGTTGGCGAAGATGCTGTTGCCGACGAGGTAGGCGATCAGGGCGAAGCAGCCGGCCGCGATCATCACCGGCACGATGGCGAGGCCGTCGAGGCCGTCGGTGAGGTTGACCGCGTTGGAGGCGCCGACCATGACGAAGATCGAGAAGGCGACGAACAGCCAGCCGAACTGGATCAGCACCTCCTTGAAGAACGGGATCGAGAGGCCGGTGGCCAGCGGCTCGGGCGTCACGACCACGATCAGCACCGAGGCGACCAGCGAGACCCCGATCTGCGCCACCAGTTTCAGCTTGCCGGGCAGGCCCTTGGGGTTGCGCTTGGTCAGCTTGAGATAGTCGTCGCCGAAACCGACCATGCCGAAGCCGACCGTGACCAGCAGCACGATCCAGGTGTAGGCGTTGGAAAGATCGACCCATAACAGGGTGCTGACGATCACCGCGATCAGGATCATCAGGCCACCCATGGTCGGGGTGCCCTTTTTCTTGAGGTGGGTCTCGGGGCCGTCGGCGCGGATCGGCTGCCCCTCGCCTTGCTTGCGCTTCAGCCAGCGGATCAGCGCCGGCCCGATCACGAAGCTGATGATCAGCGCCGTCAGCACCGCGCCGCCGGTGCGAAAGGTGATGTAGCGGAAAAGATTGAACGGACCGAAGTCGTTCGCCAGCGGATAGAGCAGATGATACAGCATGGATTGAAGCCCTCGCCCGCTTACGAAATCGCCGCGGCCGCCGCCGCCGCCTGAGACTCATCGAGAGCGGCCAGCGCCGCCACCACCCCGCCCATGCGGCTGCCCGCCGAGCCCTTGACCAGCACGACGTCGCCGCCCCGCACCGCCGCCGCGACCACTGTCGCCAGCGCCCCGGCATGCTCGGCGTACGCGCCCCGTACGCGCTCCGGCAGCGATACGTACAGCGCACGCATGTGCGGACCGCAGCAAAAAACCTGATCAAAGCCGGCGGCGACCAGCGGCCCGGCCAAAGCGCCGTGAAGATCGTCGGCCGCCGTGCCGAGTTCACGCATGTCGCCGAGCACGGCCAGCCGGCGGCCGCCGGCCCCGGTCGCGACCGCGCCGGCAACGGCGAATGAGGCTTCCATTGCCGCCGGGCTGGCGTTGTAGCTTTCGTCGATCAGGGTGAAGGCCCCGGATTCCAGCGCGACGCGCCGCCTCACCCCCCGGCCCTTGACCGGCGGCAACACCGCCAGGGTCCGCGCCGCGGCCTCGAGATCCGCGCCGGCCGCCCGCACGGCCAGCAGGACGCCGAGGCTGTTCATCACGAGATGCCGGCCGGGCAGCGACAGGCTGTAGGCGAGACGGACACCGCCGATCTCGGCCTCGACCATGCTGGCATCGGCTTCGCAGCGGCAGGCGATCAGCCGGGCATCGGCGCCGTCGGCGGCGCCGAAGCTGAGGATGTGCCCAACCCCGGCCAGCCGTGCCGCCCGCTCCAGCCGGCCGAACTGGTCGTTGTCGCGGTTGAGGATCGCGGTGCCGCCCTGATCCATGCCCTCAAAGAGTTCGGCCTTGGCGTCGGCGATCGCCGCGACCGAGGCGAAGAACTCGAGATGCGCCGGAGCGATGGTGGTGATCAGCCCGACGGCGGGCCGAACCATCCGCGACAGCGGCCCGATCTCGCCGGCGTGGTTCATGCCGAGTTCAAGGACGCCATGGTGGCAGTCGGCGGGCAGCCGGGCGAGACTGAGCGGCACGCCCCAGTGATTGTTGAGGCTGCCCGCGGTGGCATAGGTCGGCGCCTGGGCCTCGAGGCAGCGCAGCAGCGCCTCCTTGGTCCCGGTCTTGCCCACCGAGCCGGTGACCGCGATCACGGTGGCGGCGGTTCGCGCCCGGCCGGCCCGGCCGAGGTTCTGCAGGGCGATGAAGGTGTCGTCGCAGAAAAGCAGCGGCGCCCCGGCGCTGAGGCCGGCCGGCCGCTCGCTGACCAGCGCCGCCGCGGCCCCGGCGGCCAGCGCCGCGGCAACAAAGCCGTGACCGTCGAAATTCGGCCCGCGCAAGGCAACGAAAAGATCGCCCGGGACGACGGTGCGGCTATCGATCGAGACGCCGAAGGCGCGCCAGTCACGGTCGCAACGGCCACCGGTGGCCGCGATCACCGCTTCGGCGGTCCAGAGCGGGGGGCACGGGCCGGTCATGGCCTCACCTCCGCCACCGCCGCCCGGGCCTCGGTGGCATCATCAAAGGGACGGGTTTCGCTGCCGACGATCTGGCCCTGTTCGTGGCCCTTGCCGGCGATCACCAGCAGGTCGCCGTCGGCGAGACCATCCACCGCGGCGCGGATCGCGGCCCGGCGGTCGGCGATTTCGGCGGCGCCCGGCGCGGCGGCGAGGATTTCGGCGCGAATCGCCGCCGGGACTTCGCTACGGGGATTGTCGTCGGTGACGATCACCCGGTCGGCGCGAAGGGTCGCGATCCCGCCCATCTCCGGGCGCTTGCCACGGTCGCGGTCGCCGCCGCAGCCGAACACCACCACCAGTCTGCCGGCGGCGTGGGGACGGAGCGCGGTCAGCACGGTGTCGAGAGCGTCCGGAGTGTGGGCATAATCGACGATCACCGGCGCGCCGGCCGGATGACGGGCCACGAGTTGCAGCCGCCCGGGCACGCCTTCGAGGGATTCCAGCGCCTCGACCGCCGGCCCGACCTCGGCGGCCGGGTCCGCGGCGAGCACCAGCCCGAGAGCCAAAAGAGCGTTCCAGGCCTGAAAGCGGCCGATCAGCGGCAGCTCGATCCGCACCGGCCGGCCGAGGAATTCGAGATCGAGCCGCTGGCCATGGCCCAGCGGCGTCACCGCCCGCACCTTGATCTCACGGCCGGCATAGCCGTAGCCGAGCACCCGGATGCCGCGGATCTGGCAGAGCAGCGCCAGTTCAGGAAATGCCGGCGCGTCGGCGTTGAGCACGGCCAGACCGTCCTCGGCGAGCACCCGGGCGAAGAGCGCCCCCTTGGCGGCAAGATAGGCGGCCATGTCGCCGTGATAATCGAGATGGTCGCGGGTCAGGTTGGTGAAGCCCGCCGCCTTCACCCGCACGCCGTCGAGCCGGAACTGGTCGAGGCCGTGGCTGGAGGCCTCCATGGCCAGATGATCGATCCCGGCAGCGGCCAGCGCGGCGAGGCCGGCATGGAGCGCGACCGGATCGGGGGTGGTCATGCCCGGCCCGGACCATTCGACCCCGACCGGCGCACTCAAACCCAGCGTGCCGAGGCAGGCGGCGCGCCGGCCCAGCCGCTGCCAGAGCTGGCGCACGAACTGGACGGTCGAGGTCTTGCCGTTGGTGCCGGTGACCGCGACCACGGTTCCAGGCTGGCGGCCATAAAACGCCGCCGCCATCAAAGCGAAAGCCCGGCGCGGCGCCGGGTCTTCGATCAGGCGGATGCCGGGGGCGTCGAGCGTGGTTCCGGGCGGCGCCAGGATCGCAATCGCCCCCCGGGCCACGGCATCGCCGATAAAGGCGCGGCCATCGCTGCGGCTGCCCGGCAGCGCCGCGAACAGGAAGCCGGGAGCAACCGCCCGCGAGTCCGCCGTCAGACCGGTGATCTTGAGAGCGTGGCCGTCAGTGGTCGTCATCGGGCGAAAACGCAGCAAGAGTGGTCCCTTTCTGGGGAAGGTCCGCGTCGAGGGCCTGACGGATTTCCGGCCGGTTCTCATCGACCGGCTGAACGCCCAGCAGCGGGCCGATCTGCCTGATCACCCGGCCAACCGCGGGAGCACTGGTCCAGCCGGCGGTGGCGAAGCCGTGACTGGAGGCCGAGGGCTTCGGCTCGTCGATCATCACCATCACCAGATACTTGGGATCGTTGATCGGGAAGACGCCGATGAAGGAGGTCAGGTTGGCGTTCTGGGCATAGTGGCGGCCACGCTGCTTGTCGGCGGTGCCGGTCTTGCCGCCGACGAGATAACCGGGAACGTCGGCGAACTTGGCGGTGCCCTCGGTGACCACGATCCGGAACAGCTTGCGCATCTCCTGCGAGGTCCGCTCGGAGATGACCCGCTCGCCGCCGACCTCCTGGCCGGGCTGAACCTTGAGCAGGGTCGGCTTATGCAGAATGCCGCCGTTGATCACCGCCGAGGCGCCCATCGCGACATGGAGCGGGCTGACCGACATGCCATGGCCGAAGGCGATGGTCATGGCGTTGATCTCGCGCCAGGGATGCGGGATCAGCGGCTTGCCGAGTTCGGGCAACTCGATCGGCACCCCCTTGAGGAAGCCGATCTTGTTCATGAAGGCCTGCTGGGTCGGCACCCCGGCGGTCAGGGCCATGTGCACCGAACCCAGGTTGGACGAATACTCGAAGATTTCGGTGACGTTCAGCATCCGGTGCTTGCCGTGATAGTCACTGATGGTGAAACGGCCGATATGGATCGGGTTGATGGCGTCGAAGTTGTCGGAGGGCTTGACCTTGCCGCTGTCCAGGGCCATCGCCGAGTTAAAGATTTTGAAGGTCGACCCCATCTCGTAGACGCCGAGAGTGTTGCGGTCGAACTTCTGCTCGTCCTCGATCTCGCCCGGCTCATGGGGATCGAAGTCGGGCAAGGAGGTCATGGCCAGCACCTCGCCGGTGCGCACGTCCATGATGATACCGTTGCCGCCGATCGCCTTGAACTCTTCCACCGAGGCCGCGATCTCGCGGCGCAGAATGTGCTGAAGCCGGAGATCCAGCGAGGTCTGCAGGGGGGTCAGCGCCGACTGCTTCAGCCGTTTGTCGAAAAAGCGCTCGAGCCCGGCCAGGCCGACATTGTCGACGCCGGCGTAGCCGACGACATGGGCGGTCAGGTTGGCCGGCGGATAAAACCGCCGTTCCTCGCGTTCGAACAGAATGCCGGGCAGGCCGAGAACATGGACCGCCTGATGCTGGCGCGGGGTCAGATTGCGCTTCAGCCAGACGAAGCGCTTGTTGCTTCTGAGCTTGGCCAGGGTTTCCTTGTAGTCGAGTCCGGGCAGCGCCTCGGCCAGCTTGACCGCCGCCTCCTGGGCGTCGAGCACCAGCTTGGGATCGGCATAGAGCGAGGCGGTGGCGAGCGAGGTCGCCAGCTGCTGGCCGCCGCGATCGAGAATATCGGCCCGGCTGAGCAGAGCGTCGGCGTCGGGAGTGCGCTCAAGGCGGGCCTCGTCGTGGCCGGTGAAGCAGGTCGCGCCGACCAGCCGCACCGAAACCGCGCAAAAAGCGAGCACGATCACAAGACCGGTGACAACCAGCCGGTCGCGGCCCCGGTCCAGCGCCCGGGTGGCGCCGCTGATCGCGCGGGCGTGAAACCGGCTTTCCGCGGAATAATGCCGCTCCCGGGCCTCATCGCCTTTAAACCGGGGGTGCTCGAACTCGGGCTCGGTGATCATTGCGGGCGTCCCAGCCGGGTGAGAAGAGAGCCGATGTCCTCACGCCCGCTGGCCAGAGTGGCCACCGAGCGGGTCGAGACATGAGCAACCGCGAAACTTGGTCCCGCCGCCGAAGCCGAGCGCACCGAACGCACCGGCCGGCGCTGCTGGGGCTGGGTCCGGCCCTGGGACAGCGGCTGCATCTGAACCGGCGCCTGAGCCGCGGCCAGCGTCGCGATCGGGGCGGGACGCTGGCCGACCGCGGGCGCCCGCTCGGCGGCGCGGCCGCTGGTGGCCGGGGACGCCGGCGGGGGGGTCAGGCTGGCCGGCAGGGTGGTCGGACGGGCGGGCAGAACCTCGAAGCCGGCAATCTGGGTGGCGACGATCGGCTTGAGCGCGAGATAGCTCGCCGCCAGCTGTTCCAGTCGTGCCGGATCATTGAGGAAGCTCCACTCGGCCTTCAGGACCTGAATGCCGTCCTGCTCGTTGACGATCTGGCGTTCCAGGGCGATTTTCTCGTCCTTCAGGCTCTGAACCCGATAGCTGGTGTGAAACAGCGAGACGCCGGCGAATGCGGCAAGGCCGAGCCAGAGAAAATCCGATTTGCGGAGCATAGGGGCCTCCCAGGAACACTCTAAGGTCTACAATCAGGCAACGGGGATCGGGGCAGCAGCGGTCCGTTCGGCGATACGCAGCCGGGCGGACCGGGATCGGGGATTGGCAGCCACCTCGGCGGCCGACGCCACCAGCGGCCGGCGCTCCAGGAGACGGAAGCTCGGCTCACGCCGCGCCGCCCCCGTGATCGCCAAGGGTTGATGACGGGAGGGCGCGGGCAGACTTCCGGCGCGCTGGCGCAAAAAGTCCTTGACGATCCGGTCCTCGAATGAGTGAAATGCGACAATGCCAAGACGCCCTTCCGGCGCCAGCAGGCGCTCGGCGGCGGCAAGGCCGCGCAGCAACTCGCCCGGTTCGTCGTTGACCGCCATGCGCAGGGCCTGAAAGGTCCGGGTCGCGGGGTCGATACCGTCGCGGCTCATCGGCACCACCCGGCGCACGATCGAGGCGAGGCGGCCGGTGCGCAGGATCGGCTCGACGGCCCGGGCCTCGACGATCGCCGAGGCCACCCGGCGGGCGCGGCGCTCGTCGCCATAGGTGAAGACGATGCGGGCGAGGTCCGCCTCGGGCAACTGGTTGACCAGATCCGCCGCGGTCTCGCCGCTGGCGCCCATGCGCATGTCGAGCGGACCGTCGGCACGGAAGGAAAAGCCGCGCTCGGCCTCGTCGAGATGGGCCGAGGAGACGCCGAGGTCGAACGCGATGCCGTCGACCGCGCGCACCCCCCGCCCCGCCAGCAGCGCCTCAAGATCGCCGAAACAGCCTTCGAGCACGGTCAGCCGGCCATCGCCCGCCGCGGCCAGGGCCCCGGCCAGCGCGACCGCCCGCGGGTCGCGGTCCACCGCATAGACCCGGCAGCCGGCGGCGGCCAGAATCGCCCGGGTATAGCCGCCCTCGCCGAAGGTGCAGTCGACATACACACCGCCGTCACGCGGGGCCAGCGCCGCCACCACTTCGGCCAGCAGCACCGGAACATGGCCGCCGGTCCCGGTGGCGCCCCGGGACGGCCGTCCGCCGTCCCGGGCAATCGCGGCGGCAGCCATCATGACAGCCCCCCGCGCAGCTGGGAGGCCTTGGCGATGATCTTGCTGAGGGAAACGTCGCGGGAGCGGGCCTTGTCGCGCATCACGTCCTCGTGAACGCTGAGCGCCCGGGGCTCCCAGATCTGGAAGGTCTTGCGCCGGCCGACAAACGCCGCTTCCTCGGAAATGTTCGCGAAGCGGGCGAGATGCTCGGGCAGCACGATCCGGCCTTCGCCATCGAACGGCACCTGGACCGAACCGCCGAAAATCGTGGTCTCGTACAGCTCGTAGTCTTCGTTGGAGAGGTCGAGCGCCTCTAAGCTGTCGCTCAGCTGCTCCATGTGATCGGCGCTGCACGCCTCGAGGGCCGGATACTGGAGCGACTTGAAAACCACCACACCCTGATAGGACTGACCGGACAGCACCTTGCGAAAGTCGGCCGGGACCGAGACCCGCCCCTTCTTGTCAACCTTGTTGACGTATGTCGACAGGAAGACAGCCATCGGTGACATTGTCCTTGGGGCTGGGGCCGGTGAGACTGCGCGCCCTCGCTGAGGCTGAACTCGCGTCCCCATCCCGGCAATCGGGTTGGGATGGGAAGCACCCCCATATCTCTTGGGTGTTTATGGACTATCATGGGATTTTATGGGCAGTCAACCGCCCGTGCCGCTTTTTGCGAAATCAGCAAAGGATTGCCCGGCACTGTCACATACCGACCCTACCCCTCGGGGAGAGGCATCTATTTGTAGCATTGGCCACTACAAGATCTATGGGGCAGGCCGAGTCGCGACTCGATATTGGCGGGGGTTCAGTCTATGTTCCGAGAGCTGGATGCGGCGCCGCACAACGGCCGGCTGGTCCTGATTCGCGACTCGGTTCACTGCGGATTAACCGCATCTTAATAACTATTTTCTCTCATGATCATGGGATGGCGTGGGAGAATACCCAACACCCATGAAATCCCATGACAAAGCGGCAAGAAGTTGCCAGATGGCCTGTAAGCCGGGTTCTGTCCCCGCCCCGGGGGACGGTGGATGGCCATTCATCTGGGACGGCCGTTGCCGGACGCCTCGCGCGACCTACCCGGGCGACGACGCGGAAACCCGCTGGGTCCGGCCGAAACCGAACCCGTGCCACCCCTATTCGATCTTGCTCCCGGTGGGGTTTACCATGCCATCTCCGTTACCGGAGACGCGGTGCGCTCTTACCGCACCCTTTCACCCTTACCCGCGGCCGGACGAACCGGAGCCGACGGGCGGTTTCCTTTCTGTGGCACTGTCCCTGGGGTCACCCCCGCCGGCCGTTAACCGGCACCGTGTTTCCGTGGAGCCCGGACTTTCCTCCCCCCGCGCCGCGAGACGCGAAAGGCGGCCATCCAGCCATCTGGCGGCCCCTTGGTAGGGCTTTCCGCGCTCCGGCGCAACCGGCAAAAAAAACGGGGAGCCCGAAGGCTCCCCGGTCGTCATCACGATGGGTACCGTGACGGTTACGCCGACTTGGCGTAACCCAGGCTCTTCAGAGCATCGGCGATTTCCGGCAGAATCCCCGGATCATCGATGGTCGCCGGGCACTTGTACTCGACGCTGTCGGCGATCTTCTGCATGGTGCCGCGCAGGATCTTGCCCGAGCGGGTCTTGGGCAGACGTTCGACGACGACGGCGCGCTTGAAGTCGGCGACCGGGCCGATCTTTTCGCGCACCAGCGCCACCACTTCCTTGACGATCTCTTCGTGGGACTTCTTGACCCCGGCCTTCAGCACCAGGAAGCCGAGCGGCACCTGGCCCTTGAGCTGGTCGGCGACGCCGATCACCGCGCATTCGGCGACGCACTGGTGCGCCGAGAGCACTTCTTCCATACCGCCGGTGGAGAGACGATGGCCGGCGACGTTGATGATGTCGTCGGTGCGGGCCATGATGCTGATATAGCCGTCGTCATCAATGAAGCCGGCGTCACCGGTCTGGTAATAGCCCGGATAATCAGCCATGTAGGCTTTGAGGAACCGGTCGTCGGCGTTCCAGAGGGTCGGCAGCGAGCCCGGAGGCATCGGCAGCTTGACCACAATCGCGCCGATGTCGCCATGCGGCACTTCCTGCTGCTCGGCGTTGAGGATGCGCACGTCCCAGCCCGGCAGCGGCTTGGTCGCCGAACCGTACTTGACCTTGAACTTGGTGATGCCGAGCGGGTTGCCCGAAATCGCCCAGCCGGTCTCGGTCTGCCACCAGTGATCGATCACCGGCACGTTGAGCTTGCTTTCGGCCCACATCAGAGTGTCGGGGTCCGAACGCTCGCCGGCCAGGAAGAGGGCCCGGAAGCAGCCGAGATCGTACTTCTTGAGGTATTCGCCGTCCGGATCCTCGCGCTTGATGGCGCGGAAGGCAGTCGGCGCGGTGAAGAGGGTCGCGATCTTGTGCTGGCTGATCATGCGCCAGAAGGCGCCCGGATCCGGCGTGCCCACCGGCTTGCCTTCATACATCACGCTGGTGCAGCCGTAGAGCAGCGGCCCATAGCAGATGTAGGAGTGGCCAACCACCCAGCCCACGTCGGACGCCGCCCAGTACACTTCGCCGGGCTGCATGTTGTACATGTACTTCATGGTCCAGGTCAGGGCCACGGCATGACCGCCATTGTCGCGGACGATGCCCTTGGGCTGACCCGTGGTGCCCGAGGTGTAGAGGATGTAGAGCGGATCGGTCGCTTCCACCGGCACGCATTCGGCCGGCGTCGCCGCGGCGGCGCCCTCCACCCAGTCGATGTCGCGACCGGGGATCATGCTCGCCTTTTCCTGGGGCCGCTGATAGATCACGGTATGGGCCGGCTTGTGGACCGAAAGCTCGATCGCCGAATCGAGCATCGGCTTGTAGGGCAGCACCTTCTTGCCTTCGATACCGCACGAGGCCGAGACGATGACCTTGGGCTTGGCATCGTTGATACGGGTCGACAACTCGCTGGGGGCGAAACCGCCGAACACCACCGAATGGACCGCGCCGATGCGTGAACAGGCCAGCATGGCCACCACGGCTTCCGGAATCATCGGCATGTAGATGATGACGCGATCACCCTTGCCGACGCCGAGCTGGCGCAGAAGGCCGCCGAACTGTGCCACCAGGCCCTGAAGCTCGCGATAGGTGATGGTCCGGCAGGTCTGGGTCACCGGGCTGTCATAGATGATGGCCGCCTGATCGGCCCGGCCGCGCTCGACATGGCGGTCGACAGCGTTGTAGCAGGTGTTGAGCACACCCCCGCGGAACCACCGGTAAAACGGCGGATTGCTGCGATCGAGAACCTGAGTCGGAGCCTTGACCCAATCGATGGCTTTCGCGGCCTCGCCCCAAAAGGTATCGGGGTCGGAGACGGACTGCGAGAACATCTGTTCGTAAAGACTGGTCATGTTATACCCTTCTTGAGCTCCCTAGAGCAATTATGTTAACGGGCCGCGGACCTTTGAGCCGCAGGGCGGAAGTGTGCGACAAAACCCGCCCCAATTGCAAATCCTGTTTCCTTTGCTGCAGTGCCAAAGAGTTGGCCTTCACAGCCTCCCCAAAACCCCGGCGCCGGCCCGACGCCCGGCCCCGCGCCGCGAAAGCCGCCCCGTCCGCGACAACATGCCCTATTTTGCCTCAGAAATCCGCCTTTGCCGGGGCAAACCCACCGGGGCATACTAACGACAAGGTTGTGAACAGGCGCGCCGATCAAGAAATACAGCCAAGCAGCCGGAGCCCACAGGGAGGAGAAAACACCGTCATGCCTGCGTTTCGCTTGAGAATCGGCACCCGGATTCTGCTGATCGTTGCCGCCGCCGTGTTCGGTGTGGCAATCGTTGCCGCGATCAGTCTTCATCACCTTCATGATAATCTGCTCCAGGACCGGCAAACCAAGTCCCAACATTTGGTTGAAGTTGCCCACGGCCTGATCGCGACTTTTGCCGCCCAGGCCAAGGCCGGCAGCCTCAGCACTGAGGAGGCCCAGAAGCGGGCGCTCGCCGCCCTGGCACCGCTGCGCTATGGCGCCGGAGATTATTTCTGGATCAACGACATGCGGCCGGTGATGATCCTTCATCCCAAGAAGGAGCTGATCGGCAAGGACCTCGCCGGCTTCAAGGATCCGGCCGGCAAGGAGCTGTTCTTGGAGATGATCCGGGTGGTCAGGGCGGACGGCGGCGGCTTCGTGCCCTATCTCTGGCCCAAGCCCGGCTTCGAGCAACCGGTGGCCAAGATTTCCTACGTCAAGGGTTTCGCCGAGTGGGGCTGGATCGTCGGTTCGGGCATCTATCTCGACGATGTCGATGCCATCTTCCGCGCCCAGTCGCTGCTGCTGCTGGAACTGGTGTCGGCGATCATCCTGGTGGTGATCCTGGTTTCGCTGCTGGTGTCACGCAGCATCACCCGCCCGGTGCACGAGATGACCCAGGCCATGGCCCGCCTGGCCGACGGCGATCTCGAGGTCACGATTCCCGCCGGGGGCCGGTCTGACGAAATCGGCGAGATGAGCGAGGCGATGGCGGTCTTCAAACGCAACGCCAACGACATCCGCCGCCTCGCCGGCGAACAGGAGGAGATCAAGGCCCGGGCCGAGGCCGACCAGCGGCGGGCCCGCCACGACTTGGCCGAGAGCTTCGAAAACAAGGTCCACTCTTTGATCGAGCTGGTGCGCGGCAGCTCGCGCCACATCGTCGACACCGCGGGCAAGGTCGGCAACAAGGTCGGATCCTCGTCCCAACAGTCGATGGACGCCGTGTCGGTCTCGGAACGGACCATCGCCAGCATCCAGTCGCTGACCCGGGCCACCGAAACCCTCAGCGACTCCTTCGCCACCGTCTGTCGCCGGGTCGACGAGTCGAGCACCATCTCGCGTCAGGCGGTGACCCGGGCGGAAAACACCAACCGGCAGGTGCTCAGCCTGTCGGAATCGGCCGACCGCATCGGTCAGGTGGTCGGTCTGATCACCGACATCGCCTCCCAGACCAACCTCCTGGCGCTCAATGCCACCATCGAGGCCGCGCGGGCCGGCGACGCCGGCAAGGGCTTCGCCGTGGTCGCGAGCGAGGTCAAGAGTCTGGCCGGTCAGACCGCGAAGGCCACAGAGGAGATTTCCGGGCAGGTGGCGGCAATCCAGCAGGCGACCAAGGATGCCGCGGCGGCGATCGCCGAAATCTCCCGGATCATCGGCTCGATGAGCGAGATCGCCAACGACGTCGCCGGCTCGGTGACCGGGCAGAACGCCGCCACCAGCGATATTCTGACCCAGGTCAAGGGCATTGCCGGCGATGCCCAGGTCTTCAACACCCGCTTCAGCACCGTGGCGCGGGCCTCGGCCTCCTCCTACGCCTCGGCGATCAAGGTGATCTGGTCGGCCAATGACCTCTCGAAACCCACCGACTCGCTGATCCGCGAACTCGGCACCTTGATGGAGGCGTTGCGCGCCTAGCGACGGCGGGGAATCCTGCTATTCTCGGCCCCTCAGGACCAATGGCCGGAAGGCGGCAGCCATGACCGAACCCCGCAATCGCGCCCTCGTGCTGTTTTCCGGCGGCCAGGATTCGGCGACCTGTCTCGCCTGGGCACTGGAGCGCTTCGGCCATGTCGAGACCGTTGGCTTCGAGTATGGCCAGCGCCACGCGGTCGAGATGACCTGCCGGCAGCGGCTGCGCGCCGGCATTGCGGCGCTGAAGCCCCACTGGGCGGCCCGGCTGGGGCCGGATCATGTCCGCGCCCTCGACGCCCTCCACGCGGCCAGCCCCTCGGCGCTGACCCGCGATGGTGCGATCGAGACTCCGCCGGGGCAATTGCCCACGACCTTCGTGCCCGGACGCAATCTGGTCTTCCTGACCTTCGCCGCGATCCTGGCCGATCAGCGCGGCCTTGGGCGGCTGGTCGGCGGCATGTGCGAGACCGACTATTCGGGCTATCCCGACTGCCGCGACGACACCGTCAAGGCGCTGCAACTGGCGCTCAACCTCGGCATGGACCGGCGCTTCGTGATCGAGACGCCGCTGATGTGGCTGGACAAGGCCGCCTCCTGGCGGCTTGCCGCCGCCCTCGGCGGCGAGCGACTGGTCGAACTGATCCGGGTCGAAAGCCACACCTGCTACCAGGGCGACCGCTCGGTGCTGCACGAGTGGGGCTATGGCTGCGGCTGCTGCCCGGCCTGTACGCTCCGCGCGTCCGGCTGGGAGACGTACAGGGGCGGCCTCAGCCCGGCGTCCCCTTGATCAGCGCCGCCGCCGCCGCCCGCGCCTCGGGGGTGATGCGGGCGCCCGAGAGCATGCGCGCGATCTCTTCCTGGCGGGCGGCGCCATCGAGTTCGACGACATCGGTGATCACGGTCTCGCCCTCGCTGCGCTTCCTCACCTGGAAGTGCCCGGCACCGCGCGCCGCGACCTGGGGACTGTGGGTGACCACCAGCACCTGAACCTCGCGGCCGAGCCGGTCCAGCCGCTCGCCGACCGCCGCTGCGACGGCGCCGCCAATGCCGGCGTCGACCTCGTCGAAGATCAAGGTCGGCACGCTGCCGGTGCGGGCCAGCACCACCTTGAGCGCCAGCATGAAGCGGGCCAGTTCGCCGCCCGAGGCGATCTTGTTCAGCGGCCCGGGCGGAGCGCCGGGGTTGGTGGCGATCTGGAAGCTGACGCGCTCGGTGCCGCTGGCGCTCCACTCGCCCTCGGCCAGGGCATCGACCTGGGTGACGAAGCGGGCACGCTCCAGTTTCAGCGGCGGCAATTCCCGGGCCACCGCGGCATCGAGCCGCCCGGCCGCCTCGCGCCGGCGGCGGCCGACGGCCTCAGCCGCTGCCAGATAGCCGCCGCGGGCGAGGGCGGCCTCACGGGCGAGCCGGGTCAGGGTGTCGCCCTGATCCTCGATCAGCGCGAGGCGCCGGGCCAGCTCGTCGCGCAGTGCCGGCAGGCGGTCAACCTCGACCCCATGCTTGCGCGCCGAGGCGCGGAGGGCAAACAGGCGCTCCTCGGTGCTCTCAAGGGTGCCGCCGTCGATCTCGAGGTCGCTGGACACCGCCCGCAGCAGCGACACCCCGTCCGAAAGCTCGGCCCCGGCGCGGTCGAGGGCGGCGATGACGCCGTCGAGCCGGCCGCCGGCCTTGTCGGCGGCGCGGCCGAGCTGACGCAGCGCCGCGGCCACCGCCCGCTCGGCGCCGCGCTCGCCGCCAAGATCGGCATAGGCGGCGTTGATCGCCTCCATCAGCTTTTCCCGGTGCATCAACACCGCCCGGGTTTCAGCCAGCGCCGCTTCCTCACCCGGGCGCGGCGCCAGTTGATCGAGTTCGGCCACGGCGTGGCGCAGCCAGTCCTCCTCGGCGCGGGCGCGGCCGGCATCGGTGGCGGCCAGGGTCCGCGCCTGCTCGACCTGCCGCCAGGCCCGCCACGCCGCCCCGACCCGGGCCGCCTCGGCTTCGAGCCCGCCATAGGCATCGAGCACGCCGCCATGGCTGCGGGCATCAAGCAGGCCGTGAGTGTCGAACTGGCCGTGAACTTCAACCAGCTCCTCGCCCAGCCGGCGCAGCAGCGTCACCCCGATCGGCTGGTCGTTGACGAAGGCGCGCGAGCGGCCGTCGGTGCCGATCACCCGGCGCAGGGTCAGGCTGTCGGCGCCCTCCAGCCCCTGCTCGCGCAGAATCGCGAACACCGGATGGCTGCCCTCGAGCTGGAATTCGGCGGTCACCGCCGCCTGATCGGCGCCACGGCGAACGAGGCCGCTGTCGCCGCGCGCGCCGAGCGCCAGCCCGAGCGCATCGAGCAGAATCGACTTGCCGGCACCGGTCTCGCCGGTCAGCACCCCCAGCCCGGGCCGGAAGGCCAGGGTCAGGCGCTCGATCAGCACGACATCGCGGATGACCAGGGAGACGAGCATGAGCGGGCGCCGCCCGGGGTTCGGGTTCAGAACACCGAATGCCAGAGCCGTCCCAACATCGAACGGCCACCGTCGGGTTCCTCCCCGGCGGCTTCGGCATCGACCCGGACCGGCTTGACTCCGGCGTTGACCAGCAGATCGTAGCTGTCCTCGTACCACGGGCTGCCGGGGAAGTTGTGGCCGAGCACCGCCGCGGTCTGGCGCGCCTCGTTGGTCAGCCCGACCGAGAGATAGGCCTCGATCAGCCGGTGCAGCGCCTCGGCGGTGTGGCTGGTGGTCTGGAACTCATCGACAACCTTACGAAAGCGGCCGATCGCGGCCATGTAATTCTGCTGCCTGAGGTAAAAGCGGCCAATCTCCATTTCCTTGCCGGCCAGATGGTCGACGGTGAGATCAATCTTGAGCTTGGCGTCGCGCGCGTATTCGCTTTCGGGGAACCGGCGCACCACTTCCTTCAGAATTTCGAGGGCCTGATTGGTGATCTTCTGGTCCCGGCCGACATCGGTGATCTGCTCGTAATAGCAGAGTCCCTTGAGGTAATAGGCGTAGCCGACCTGATCGGAACCGGGATGAAGCTGGATGTAGCGGTCGAGGGCCAGAATCGCGTCGTCGAACTTGAGGCTCTCATAGTGGGCGAACGCCGACATCAGCTGAGCCCGGGTCGCCCACTGGGAATAGGGGTGCTGGCGCTCGACCTCGTCGAACAGCTTGGCCGCCTTCTTGTATTCCTTCTCGTCCATCGCCTGGGTGGCTTCGGCGTAGATCTGCTCGGGCGGCCGTTCGACATAGGGCACATCCTCCCTGGACGAAGAGGAGGAACAGCCGGCAAGCCCGAAGGCCAGCAGGGGCGCCGCCACCAAGGCCACGGCCACAGAGAGGCGGAAAGCCGGAAACCTCGAGGTGGGACGCGGAGAACGGGGCATGGCGAACCGGAGCTGGAAGGGGGGCGGGCCGGCTTCCTTATTACACGGCGGCACCGGGCCAGCACAAGGCGCATGAGGCCCGGGCCACCCTCTCATCCGGTGTTCCAGTCCGAAAGAAAGCGCTCCAGGGCGGCAAACGGCACCGGCCGGCTGAAGTGATAGCCCTGGGCGAGATCACAGTCCCGGTCACGAATGATCTCGAGCTGGGCCTGGGTCTCCACACCTTCGGCGATCACCTCCAGGTCCAGGCCGTGGGCCATGGCGATGATGGTCTCGACCAGCCGGGTGGAATGGTCGTTGCTCTCGACCTCGCAAATGAACGAGCGGTCGATCTTGAGAGTGTCGAAGGGATAGCGCTGAAGATAGCTGAGAGAGGAATAGCCGGTGCCGAAATCGTCGATCGACAGCCGCACCCCGAGTGCGTTGAGGGCGTCGAGGGTGCGGACGCTCTCGCAACTGTCGTCCATCAGCACGCTTTCGGTCAGCTCCAGTTCGAGGCGGGTGGAGTCGAGGCCGGTGTCGCCGAGCACGCGGGCGACGGTGGCGCCGAAATCACCCGAGCGGATCTGCCGCGGCGAGACGTTGACCGCCACCCGCAGCGGCGGCCCGCCCGCGGCGTCGAGGCGGCAGAGGTCGGCGCAAGCCGAGGCCAGCACCCATTCGCCGATCGGGACGATCAGCCCGGTGTCCTCGGCGATCGGGATGAACTGGCCGGGCGGCAGCAACTCGCCATCGGCGCGCTGCCAGCGCAGCAGGGCCTCGATCGCCCGCGCCTTGCCGGTGCCGAGATCAATGATCGGCTGGTAATGGAGCCGCATCTCGCCGCGGCCGAGAGCGCCGCGAAGCGCGGTTTCGATCTGGAGCCGCTCCTGAACCTTCTGGTTGATGCTGCTGGTGAAGAAGCGGAACTGATTGCGCCCGCGCTCCTTGGCCTGACCGACGGCCAGATCGGCGTTGCGCAGCAGCACCTGCCGGTTGTCGCCATCGGCGGGGGCCAGCGAAATGCCGACGCTGGCGGTGACGAACACCTCCTGATCATTGATCCGGAACGGCTGGCTGAACGCCTCAAGCACCCGCTGAGCGACCTTCTCGGCCGCCCGGCCCGACTTGACGCCGGGCAGGATGATCGCGAATTCGTCGCTGCCGAGCCGGGCCACGGTGTCGCCCTCGTGAACGCTGGCGACCAGGCGGGCGCCGGCGGCGCGCAGCAGTTCGTCGCCGGCGGTGTGACCGAAAATGTCGTTGACCGTCTTGAAGCGGTCGAGATCGACGTAGAGCAGCGCGGTGGAAAGGGCGTGGCGGTGGGCCAGCGAAATGCTCTGGTGCAGACGGTCGAGCATCAGCACCCGGTTGGGCAGGCCGGTGACGTCGTCGTAATTGGCCTGACGCAGCAGCCGCTCCTCGAAGGCCCGGCGGGCGGTGATGTCCTCCTTGACCACCACGAAGTGGCTGAGGTTTCCGGCCTGATCCTTGAGCGGCGCGATGGTGGCGTATTCCCAGAAGACCTGCCCGTCCTTGCGCCGGTTGCAGAATTCGCCCCGCCACTCCCGGCCGGCGCCGATGGTCTCCCAGAGCGCACTCAGCATCTGGGCGCTGACATGCTCCGAGGCGAGGAAGGTGAACAGGCGGCCCCGGCTCTCCTCGAGGCCGTAACCCGAGACCTGCTCGAACTTCGGGTTGACGTAGCTGATCCGGCCCTCGCGGTCGGCGACCACCACCGAAACCGGGCTCTGCTCCACCGCCAGCGACAGCAGCCGCACCAGTTGCTCGGCGCTGTGGCGGCGGCGGCGGGTCTCCGACTCGCGCAGCTCGCGCTCAATCGCCGGGACCAGCCGGGCCAGCGAGTCCTTGTTGAGAAAATCGTGAGCGCCCCGCTTGAGCAGACTGATGACATCCTCGGCCTGCACCACTCCGGAGAGGATGATGAAGGGCAGATCGCGCCCGGACTGCTGCAAGGTCGCGAGCGCCGCCTCGGCGCTGAAGCGCGGCATATGATAGTCGCTGAGAACGACGTCCCACTCGCCCTCGGCCAGCGCCGCCCGCATCGCCGGCCCGGTGTCGACGCGGGTGCACACCGGCTGATAGCCGTCGCGGCTGATCGCCCGCAGCAGCAGCAGCGCGTCGTCTTCGGAATCCTCCACCAGGAGGATACGCAACGGTTTCGCCATAGATCACGCGTCCCCGGCCGGGAGAGTGAAGAAAAAGGTCGCACCGGCTCCGACCTCCGCCTCGGCCCGGATAGCGCCGCCATGGCGGGCGATGATCCGGTGCACCGTGGCAAGGCCGATCCCCGAGCCTTCATAGTCCTCAGGGGCATGTAGGCGCTGAAAGGGAGAAAACAACCGTCCGGCAAACGCCATGTCGAATCCGGCGCCATTGTCGCGAACGAAGAATTCGCCGCCGCCGCCGTCCGCCCCCGCGCTCCGGCCGATCAGGACCATCGGCGCCGGTGCATCACGGGTATATTTCCAGGCGTTGTCGAGCAGATTCTCCAGCACCAGCCTGATCAGCCGGCGATCGGCGGTCGCGCCGAGGCCGGGCTCGATGGTCACCGCCACCTTGCGCCCGGGCTCCTTTTCACGCAGGCGGGTCACCACAGCGGCGGCCATCAGCGAAAGATCGACCGGTTCCAGGGTCAGTTCCTGGCGGGTGCTGAGCGACAGCCGGAGAAAACTGTCGATCATCTCGCCCATCTCGCGCACCCCGGAGCGGATGCGCGAGATGGTGTCGAGGCCGTCGCACTCCAGGCGCTCGCCGTAATCCTCCGCCAAAATCCGGCCAAAGCCCTCGATCCGGCGCAGCGGCGCCCGCAGATCGTGGGAGACCGAATAGGCGAAAGCGCCGAGATCGCGATTGGCCGCCTCCAGCTCGAAGGTGCGCTGGCGCACCCGCTGCTCCAACTGAGCATTGAGCTGCTGAACCTCCTGCTCGGCGAGCCGGCGGGCGTGGTTGTCGGCAGCCAGCTCGGCATTGACGGTCTGCAACTCGCGGTAGACCGAGTGCAGGCTGCCGGCCAGGCCGTTGAAGGCTCCGACCACCTGATCGAGTTCATCTCCGCCACCCGACGGGTGACGGGGACGCGCCAGATCGAGCCGCGGCAGCGGAGCGCGGCGGATGTCGAAGCGGCCGACGAAGCGGGCGATGGCGGCCAGATGCCGGGTCACCAGCTTCCAGACGATAAAGAGGGTGAAGAGCGAGACCAGGAAGGTCTTGACCCCCTGGCTGACCAGGATCACCAGCGCCGTGTCCCACAGCCGGCGGTAGACCTCATCCAGCGTCGCCTCAATGGCCACCCGGGCCAGAGTCTGGTCCTGGCCCTGGAAACGGTAGATCACCGGATAGTCGCGGGTCAGCGCCGCCCCGGCCCGGGGCCGGCCGACCTCGACCACCGGCCCGTCCCGCGCCGCGCCGTCCCAGGCCGCTCCGGGCGCGCCCCCGGTGGTCGGCCGCACCGTCACCGCCTGAATGTCAGGCAGGCGCAGGATGCCCTCGATCAGCAGCCGCACCTGATCCAGATCCATCTGCCACAGGCTGGCGCCGAGGCTGCCGGCGGTGCTGCTCTGAACTTCGTCGAGACGGCGTTCGATGGCGCCGACGTCGCGGCGGTGGTCCCAATAAAGCTGGAGCAGGGTGAAGGTCAGGGTGACGCCGGTGCTGAACAGCAGGATATAGCCGATCAGCCGCAGACCAAGGCCGCGGTAGCGGATGATCGGAGTCAGCCCTTCGTCACCGATGACCGTTTCGAACGCCACCGCCCTGCCCCCTGCCCCGCCGCGACCGCACCGCCGGATCAATGGTATCGCGCCTTCGGATCGGGAGTCCATGGCCGCGCGGCGGCGGGCAAAAAGGCCCGGGCAGGAAAGGGTTGCCAAGGGCCTTGCCGGGCGGTCACACTGGCCGGGATCACACCGCGGGAGGGCATGGTAATGACCGGTGGTCTGGTCGGCTTGCTGATCGGGTCGATGCTGCTCCTGGCCAGCATCATCGCCGGGCTGCTCTCGGCGCGGATCGGGGCGCCGCTGCTGCTGACCTTCCTCGGCCTCGGCATGCTGGCCGGAGAGGACGGGCCGGGCGGCATCGTCTACACCAATCTCGAGCTGTCGTTCCTGATCGGCAATTCGGCGCTGGCCATCATCCTCTTCGACGGCGGCCTGCGTACCCCCTGGCAAACCCTGCGCGCCGCCTGGGCGCCGGCCCTGGCCCTGGCCACCCTCGGCACGCTGATCACCGCCGGTATCGTCGCCGCCGGGGCCCACTGGCTGTTTCATCTCAAGCTGCTGCCCGCCTTCCTGATGGGCGCGATCGTCGCCGCCACCGACGCCCCGGCGGTGTTCATGATGCTGGGCCGCCAGGGCGTCTCCCTGCGTGATCGCCTCCGCGCCACCCTGGAGGTCGAGTCCGGCAGCAACGATCCCATGGGCATCTTCCTGACCATGGCCTGCGTCACCCTGATCCGGGCCGACGGCGCCGGGGCCGGCTGGAGCGTGCTCGCCGACTTCGTGCTCCAGATGGGGCTGGGCGTGGCCATGGGCTGGCTCGGCGGCACCACGCTGGCCGAACTGACCAACCGGCTGGAACTGGCGGCCGGGCTCTATCCGATCCTGGCCCTGGCCATCTGCCTCCTGGCCTTCAGCAGCACGGCGCTGGTCGGCGGCAGCGGCTATCTTGCGATGTACGTCGCCGGCATCGTCTACGGCAACCGCCGGGTGCGGGCGCGCACCCTGACCTGCCGCTTCTTCGACGGGCTGATGTGGCTGGCCCAGATCGTGATGTTCCTGCTGCTCGGGCTGCTGGTCAGCCCGCATCTTCTGGCCGATCAGGGCTGGCTGGCGCTCGGCATCGCCGGGGTGCTGATCTTCGTCGCGCGGCCGGTGGCGGTGGCGGTGGCGCTGGCGCCCTTCGGCTTCAGCGGCCGCGAGCAGCTGTTTGCCTCCTGGGTCGGGCTGCGCGGCGCCGTGCCGATCTTTCTCGCCCTGGTGCCGGCGCTGACCGGCATCGACGAGTCCCGGATTTATTTCAACGTCGCCTTCGTCGTCGTGCTGGTGTCGCTGGCGCTGCAGGGCTGGACCGCACCCTGGATGGCGCGCCGGCTCGGCGTCGCCCTCGCCCCCAGCCCCGAAGCCGCCGACAAGCTGGAATTCGACATGCTGCACCAGACCGACCGGGATCTGGTGGCCTATACCGTCAAGCCCCACAGCCGGGCCGCCGACCAGCCCTTCGAACGCCTGGAAATTCCCGAGCGGGCGCGGCTGGTCTCGGTGATTCGCGACGGTACCGTGATCTCGACGGGCGAGGTCGAGCGCCTCGCCTCGGGCGACGTCGTGCTGGTGCTGACACCGCCCGAACTGGCGCTGGCGGTGGACCGGGTGTTCTCGCGCCGCTTCAAGTCCGCCGCCGCCTTCGCCAGCCGCGACCAGGGAGACTTCATCGTCGACGGCGCGACGCCGCTCGAAGGGCTGGCCCGGGCCTACGACATCCCGATCCGGCACCGGGTCGCCGGCATGACCGTCGGCGATTTCGTCAAGGCGCGAATCGGCGGTTCGACCGGCCGTGGCGACCGGCTCCGTCTTGGCCCGGTCGAGCTGATCGTGGTCGACATGGTCGGCCCCGACGTCAAGGAGGTCGGCCTGCTGATCCGCACCGAGGACCAGCCGACCAACCGCTGGCCCCGGCGGCTGCGGCCGGTGATCGGCCGCCTGCAGCGCCTGTTCGTGCGGGAGGATGGCCCGGATAACGGATAAGTGCGGAACAACCCGCACTTTCCCTCCGCGCCGCGCTTTGCTAGGGTGGCGGCAATAACAGGTTTGTCTCATAGGGCAAACGTTCGGGAGGACGACGATGATCAGGATCGCATCACGGCACGCACTGCGTTCATTGGCCCTGGCGCTGGCGGTTTTCGGGCTGGCGGCGGCGGCTCCGGCGGCGGCCGGCGACGGGACGATCACCATCGGTTTCACCAACTCCGAGACCGGCGCGCTCAATGTCGATTCGTCGTCCCAGCTCAACGGGTTCAAGCTGTGGGCCGATCAGGTCAACGCCGCGGGCGGCATCAGCGTCGGCGGCAAGAAGCAGCGGGTGGTCTTCGTGACCTACGACGACCAGTCCAAGGCCGACCGGGTGCAACAGCTTTACAGCCGGCTGATCCTCCAGGACAATGCCGACTTCCTCTTCAGCCCCTACTCCTCGGGCCTGACCGCCACCGCAGCGATCATCTCCGAGCAGTACGGCAAGGTCATGATCACCACCGGCGCCGCCGAGAACAAGACCTATCAGCAGGGCAACAAGTACCTGTTTCAGATGTACGCGCCGGCGACAACCTATCTCTCGGGCGCCCTCGAAGCGCTGAAATCGGTCAATCCCAAGGCCAAACTGGCGGTCGCCTACAAGGATGACAGCTTCTCGAAGGCGGTGGCCCAGGCGGCGCTGGCGCGGGCGCGCACCCTTGGTTTCGAGGTGGTGTTCAACGAGGCGTACGCCCCGACCACCACCGATTTCGGGCCGCTGATCAACAAGATCATCAGCGCCGGGGCGGATGCCCTGGTCGGCGGCGGCCATTACGCCGACGGCGCCACCCTGGCCCGGCAGGTCTTCGACCATAAGGTGCCGCTGACCTTCCTCAGCCTGCTGGTCGCCCCCGACAGCCCGCAGTTCGCCAGCCTCGGCGACAGCGCGATCAACGTCACCGCCCCCTCCCAGTGGGCGCCGCAAGTGACCTTCAAGCCCGATTTCGGCCCGACTCCGGCCGCCTTCGACGAGGCGTACAAGACAGCGTACGGCAAGGACCCCGGCTATCATGCCGCCGGCGGCTATGGCGCCGGACTCGTGCTGCAGCACGCCATCGAGCAGGCCGGCAGCCTTGATGCCGACGCCGTGACGGCCAAACTCAACAGCCTCGACGCCACCATCTTCTTCGGCCACGTCAAGTTCGCCGAGGACCCGGCCTTCCACGGCCTCCAGACCGGCCACGCCATGGTCAGCGTCCAGTGGCAGAAGAAGGGCGCCGAACTGACCAAGGAAGTGGTCTGGCCGAAGGGCGGCGCCACCGCGCCGCTGGCCTATCCGCTGCGCTGACCCGGGACCGGGAGGGGGGGGCGCCATGCTCGGGGTTCTGGCCTCGATGCTCGACGGGGTGCTGGTCGGGGCGGTCTATGGCCTCGGCGCCATCGGCCTGACCCTGATCTGGGGCGTGATGGACGTCATCAACCTGACCCATGGTGCCCTGATCGCCATGGGCATGTTCGGGGTCTATCTGCTGTTCAGCGGCCTCGGCCTCAACCCCTATCTGGCGCTGGTGCCGGTGGCCGCGGCCGGCTTTCTGATCGGCCTCGCCATTTACTGGAGCGCCGTGCACCGGGTGATCGGCCGGCCGCCGCTGATGAGCCTGCTCTCGACCTTCGCCGTCAACATGGTGCTGATCGGGCTGGGCACCAGCGGCTTCAGCACCAGCCCCTACAATGTCGACATCAGCCTGCCCGGAATCAGCCTCGGCGCCTACACCTTCACCGGCAACCACCTCGTGGCGGCGCTGGCGGCGGTGGCCATCGCCGGCGGGCTGAGCCTGTTCCTGCAGCGGACCCGGCTCGGCAAGGCGATCCGCGCCGTCTCCTCCAACCGCAAGGCCGCCGAATTGATGGGCATTCCCGCGGCCCGGGTGCTGGCCCAGGCCTTCGGCATCGGCATCGCCATCGCCACCGCGGCGGGCGGCCTGATCGCCACCCTCTTTCCCTTCACCGTGCTGTCGGGCGGCGGCTACGAGCTGAAAAGCTTCGTGGTCACGGTGCTGGGCGGGCTCGGCAATCCCGCGGGGGCGCTGGCGGGCGGCATTCTCCTCGGCCTGATCGAGGGCGGGGTGACGCCGTTCATCCAGGTCAGCTGGATTCCGGTGATCGAGTTCGCGCTCTTCGTCGGCATCCTGCTTGCCTTCCCCAACGGCCTCTTTGCGCGACGGGGGCACTGATGGAGATGATCCGCCAGCCCTTTTTCTGGATCATGACCGCGGTGATCGCGCTCTTCGCCCTGCTGCCGCCGCTGACCCACGATGTCGGTCTGCGCGAAAGCCTGTTTCTCGCCGCCGTCTACATCATTCTGGCCGGCAACCTCAACCTGCTGATCGGCTACACCGGCTACGTCAATTTCGGCAACATCGTCTTCTTCGGCCTCGGCGGCTATCTTGGCCTCTGGCTGGTCACGGTGTTCCGGCTGCCGCTGGTGGTGGCGGCGCTGCTCGCTGGCCTCGCGGTGGCGGCGATGACCGCGGCCCTCTGGTGCCGGATTTTGCGGCTGCGCGGCGCCTATTTCGCCCTGGCCTCGATCGGCATCGCCGAGGCGACCAAGGCCTTCGTCTCCAATTTCGAGCCCTGGGGCGGCGCCACCGGCCTGTACCTGCCGATGGGCGCCTTCAAGGCGATGGGCGGCCCGCGCGAGGCGCTCTGGACCGTGTACTTCCTGATGGTCGCGGTGATGGCGGCAACGCTGTACCTGTCGTACGCGGTCAAGAAGTCCAAGTTCGGCCTCGGCCTGTTCGCGATCCGCGAGGACGAGGAGGCGGCCGGCGTGCTCGGCGTCCGCACGCCTTACTACAAGACCCTGGCCTGTACGCTGTCCGGCGTGCTGCCCGCGGTCGCCGGCACCCTCTTCTTCTTCAAGAACGGCGTCATCCAGCCCGAGCAGGCCTTCGACCTCACCCTCTCGACCGAGGCGATCGTGATGCTGATGCTCGGCGGCCAGGGCACAGTGACCGGCGCCGCCCTCGGCGCCTTCCTCTATGAGCAGTTCCGCGGCTATCTCCTGATCTCGCCGACCTTTTCCAGTTTCCAGCTGGTGATCGCGGGCGCGCTGCTGCTGGTGACGGTGCTGTTCATGCCTGGCGGCCTGATGGGCTGGGTCTATCAGCGCTGGCCGCGCCTGCGGAGGATTCTGGAATGAGCGCCCTGCTCGAAGTTTCCGGCCTTTGCAAACATTTCGGCGGCCTGCGGGCGGTCGATTCCGTCGCCTTCACGATGGCGGAAGGCGAGATTCTCGGCCTGATCGGCCCCAACGGCGCCGGCAAATCCACCGTCTTCAATCTGATCAACGGCGTGATCCGGCCCTCGGAGGGCCGGGTGCGCTTCGCCGGCACCGAGATCACCGGTTGGGCTCCCTATGATGTCGTCCGCCTCGGCCTCGCCCGCACCCACCAGATCGTGCGCCCGCTCGGCGACATGACCGTGCTGGAAAACTGCACCGTCGGCGCCTGTTTCGGCCGCGAGTCTCTCGGCCTCGCCGCCGCCCGCCGGGTGGCCGACGAGGTGCTGGAACTGGTGGGCCTGCGGGACCGTCGCGACGTCCTGGCCTCGAGCCTGACCATTGCCGGCAAGAAGCGGCTGGAGGTGGCGCGGGCGCTCTCGGCCCGGCCCCGGCTGGTGCTGTTCGACGAGGTGCTGGCCGGCCTCAACCCGACCGAGGTCGGGCGGATGATCGCGGTGTTCCGGGCGATCCGCGACCAGGGCATCGCGATTCTGATGATCGAGCACCTGATGCAGGCGGTGATGAGCCTCTCCGACCGGGTGGTGGTGCTGAATTTCGGGCGCAAGCTCGCCGAGGGCCGCCCCGAGGTGGTGGCCTCCGACCCGGTGGTGGTCGAGGCCTATCTCGGCGATCCCGACATCGCGGCCCGGTTGGCCGAGGAGTGACGGTGCGATGAGCGAGCCGATCCTGACCGTCGAGGGCCTCGAGACCGGCTATGGCGAGGTCCAGGTGCTGTGGGGGGTGTCGCTGCGGGTGCCGCGGGCCCGGGTGACCACGATCATCGGCGCCAACGGCGCCGGCAAGACCACCAGCCTTTACGGCATCATGGGCTCGGTGCGGCCCTGGCGCGGCCGGGTGCTGTTCAAGGGCGAGGATGTCACCGCCCTGCCCGCCCACGCCAAGGCCGAACGCGGGCTGGTGCTGGTGCCCGAGGGCCGGCAGCTCTTCAACACCATGACCGTCGACGAGAACCTCGAGATGGGGGCCTTCCCGCCCCGCGCCCGGGCCCGGCTGGAGGACAACCGCGCCCGCGTCTTCGACCTCTTTCCCCGCCTCCGGGAGCGGCGCGATCAGAAGGCCGGCACCTTTTCGGGCGGCGAGCAGCAGATGCTGGCCGTTGGCCGCGGCCTGATGGCCGAGCCCGAGTTGCTGATGATCGACGAGTTGTCGCTCGGGCTCTCGCCGTTGCTGGCCCAGCAGCTCTTCACCACCCTCAAGACCCTCAAGAAACAGGGCATGACCATTCTTCTGGTCGAACAGAACGTCCACCTGGCGCTGGCGCTCAGCGACTACGCCTATGTCCTGGCCGAAGGCCGGGTTCACACCGAAGGCCCGGCCCGCGAGATCGCGGCCCACGGCGACGTGCGGGAAGCCTACCTCGGGGTGTGATGTCCTCCCGTCGCGATCGGCGCTAGCCGGCCTTGGCCGCGGCCTGCTTCAGGCCGGCGGCGGCGGCCAGCGCAAAGGTGTGCAGCGAGTGATAGACCTTCAGCGTGCCATCGAGGCTGGCGCGCTTGAACGCCGCGCCAATTTTGTTGGCCGGATTGTCCGCACAGACCACCGCTAGCGTTATCTGCTTTTCCGTCGAAATCCCCTTGAGCAGCAAAATCAATCCCAAGGCCCCGTCATCAATCGACAGGGTATTTCGCACATCAATCGCGACGTATTTTTCAGTCAGGCCACAATACCAGCTCACGATGTCGTGGGCTGTCTTGGCCGCGATCACCTCGAAGTTGCCGAAAATGGTAACGACCATCCCCCAATCCTCGGTCTTTGCCGCAACCTTCGCCAGCTTTGTCTCGTAGACGGTGCGGCTGTCGCCCTCGCCCTTTCCACCCGGATCACTGCTCATGGCCTGCCTCGTATGCTGAAAACCCGGTCACCCTCAGCCGGGGGCGTCCCGGACCGATGGCCGGTCCGGCCTTGGTCAGCCAGTCATGATAGCGCAAAACATCGCCCCGGCCATAGCGGCCGACGCCGCGGGCGCGGCGCTCACTCCGGACGGAAATCGATGATCCCGCGCAGGTCGGCGCCGGTGAGATCGGCACCGCGGGCATCGGCCATGGTCATCACTGCGTCCTTGAGATCGGCGCCGGTGAGTTGGGCGTTTTTGAGATTGGCCTGGGAGAGGTCGCTGCCGGCGAACACGGCACGGCTGAGATCGGCGCCGCTCAGCACCGAGCACACCAGCCGGGCCAGATTGAACTTGGTCGGCCAGCCCTGGCCGCTGCGCAGTTCCATCGGCGAGGCCATGACGTTGGTGAGATCCGCCTCGTTGAGGGTGGCACGCTCCAGGCAGGCGCCCCGGAGATCGGCGCCGATCATCTTGGCTTCCCGCAGATCGGCGAACGAGAGATCGGCCATCACCAGCGTCGTGCCGGTCAGGTTGGCCCCCTTCAGCACCGCGCAGCCGAAAAGTGCCGCCGAAAGATTGACCTTGCTGAGATCCAGGCCCGTGAGATCGTGCTTGCTGAGATCGGCGCGCACGCCCTTGTGGCCGTTGCTGATGATCCAGTCGCGATGCTCGAGCAGAATCTTTCTGACCTTTTCGTCCATGTGCTCCAGGCGCTGAACGACGTCGGCGCCGGTGAGATTGGCCATCGAGAGATCGACCTCGTCGAGCAGCGCCCCGACCAGGCTGGCCCCGGAAAGATTGGTGTCGCGCAGCAGCGCCCGGTTCAGGATCGCCCCGGTCAGCTTGCAACCCGACAGATTGGCGTCGGAGAGGTCGGCCCCCTCGAGATTGCTGCCGGTGAGATCCGAGTTGCTGAGATCGGCGCCGATGAAGATGCTGCCCGAAAGGTTGGTGTCCCTGAGATCGGTCTGAACCAGAAAAGCGTTGGCCAGCTTGGCCTTGCTGAGGTTGGCCCCGGGCAGGCGGGCGTCGGACAATTGGGCGTGGGCGTCATCCGGCGCGGTCGCCTTGAGTTCGCCGTCCTTCTGGCGCATCAGGTAGCCGTCGCGGAGATCCGCCTCGGCCAGATTGACCCGCGGCATGTCGGCGCCGCGCAGCGCCGCGCCGCGCAGATCCGCCTTGGCCATATTGGCGCGGCCGACCTTGGCCCGGCGCAAGTCGGCACCGAACAGCAGCGCGCCGCGCAGGTCCGCCTCGGTCAGATCCGCCTCGACCAGCTTGCTGCCGGTGAAATCGGCCCCGGCCAGACTGGCTCCGTGCAGATTGCAATAGGACAGATCGTAAAACTTGAGGCTGGCGCGGGCGCCCCCCTGCTTGGCGCTGACGTAACGGCCATGGCGATCCACGACCGCCTTCAGCTCGGCCTCGGTGATCTTCTTGTACTCGATCTAAACCACTACCAGC